>Ga0208458_1003745_pt1 | contig 10103 bp, 6 predicted proteins | sample AD_UKC085_MetaG_FD_184432 | JGI IMG/M metagenome (GOLD analysis project Ga0208458, IMG submission 184432) | Active sludge microbial communities of municipal wastewater-treating anaerobic digesters from USA - AD_UKC085_MetaG (SPAdes) (version 2) | ecosystem: Engineered > Bioreactor > Anaerobic >... | reverse complement strand
TCTTGGTGGCCATGTATAGTTGGCTTCAGTTAGCCGGCCTCAAGTGCTACGGCCCCACGCGTACACAAGTCTATGAACCCATGCCCAAATGGCGTCGTGGAGCCAAGCGCCCCTCCTGTTTGGACCTCGTCACACTGCTGCGCAAGCAACTGGCCGACCATCCGGTCACATTCCCGAGGGCCAAAGCCCCCGCAACCTACCCCATGATGGTCGGCAGCGCCGCCGCCTGAGATTCTCCCCTCGCCGCCTCACACTGCCCCCCGCCAAAATCCGTCTTCAGAATGTCCAAACTCCAGGCGCTGATCAAGATCAGCGGGCGTGGGGCGGTGTATCACTGCATGTCGCGTGTGGTGGGCGGGCAGAGGCTTTTGGGCCGCTGGTATTTCAGCGACGGAGTGGTGCTGGGGTCGCGGAACTACGTGAACGAGGTATTCCGGGAGTTTCGGGATCGGTTTGGGGCGAGGCGGCGTGACGGGGCGCGACCGATGCGGGGCTTGGGAGCGTTGGGGGAGTTGGCGACGATGCGGGATTTGAAGGTGAATGTCGTGGGATAGAGAAAGTGACAGGTTCTTAATTTGACAGTGGTTTGTCGAGATCATCGCACGCCTACTACGCACCAAACCACGCCAATTGACAGGCGCTATTTCCAACCTCAACAACAGCAACCCTTCAGGAATTTAAATGAAATAACCGTGGGGTGATGTCCACGGCGTGCGGATTTTGGTTTTCAAAGGGGCGCGGATGCGTTACGCAAAGGCCGTGGCCGAGCCCTCCAGAACGGGTGAGAAGCGCTTCCTCGGTATCCCTGTTGCCCGCGGGGTTGGCCGGGGAAGGCTGTTTGTCTTCCACCCCACAGCGAGCAGAACGGTGCCCCAGTACGGAATCCGTGACGGGGACGTGCCGGAGCAGACACAGAAGCTTGAACACGCCCTTCTGCGAAGTCGCGAACAGATTCATAACATCCAGAAGCGCGTGCGCGAGAACATGGGGGCCAAGGACGCCGCCATCTTCGACGCGCAGTTGCTCCTCCTGGACGATCCGGTCCTGCTCGAGGAAGTGGTCCGTTACCTGCGGCGCGAGCGCGTCAACGTCGAACACGCGTTCTCAGTGGTGTCGCATCGCTACCTGGCCGCGTTCGGCGCCATCGACGACGATTACCTGCGGGAACGGATGGTCGATATGCGGGATGTCGTCGATCGCATCCTCCACAACCTGCTCCAACGGGAAGGCCCGGTCGGACTCGCCGATCTTCGTGAGCCGAGCATCCTGGTAACGGACGACCTGACCCCCTCCCAAACCGCGCTGCTCGATCGGGGTCTCATCCTGGGCTTCGCCACCGACCAAGGCAGCCACACCTCGCACACCGCCATCCTCGCCCAGTCCCTCCAGCTCCCGGCCATCGTCGGCCTCCGCAACGCCAGCCGCCAGCTCCGGTCGGGCCAGTATGCCCTGCTCGACGGATTCAACGGCGCTTTGATCGTAGACCCCACCGACCAGACGTTGTTCGAGTACGGCCAGTTGGCGCGAAAACAACTGGCGCGTGAAGACCGATTGCGCGAATTGCGCGATCAGGCGGCCGTCACCCTCGACAACGTCGGCGTCACGCTCTCCGCCAATATCGAGCAGACGGCCGAGACCGCCGCGGTGAAGGACAAAGGCGCCGACGGCGTGGGCCTGTTCCGCACCGAATACCTGTTCCTCAACCGCGAGACGACACCCTCCGAGGAGGAGCAATACCAGGCCTATCACCGCGTCGCAACCGACCTCCATCCCAGCCCTGTCATCATCCGCACCCTCGATCTGGGCGGCGACAAGGTGCAGAGCGAACGCACACTCCCGGTCGAGATGAATCCCTTCATGGGCCTGCGCGCGATCCGCGTCTGCCTCCAGCAGCACGGCCTGTTTCGCACCCAGTTGCGCGCCATCCTCCGGGCTAGCGCCGCCGGCAACGTCAAGATGATGTACCCGATGATCTCGGGACTCGACGAGCTGAACCAGGCCAACCGACTCGTCGAACAGTGCAAGGCCGAATTGCGCCAGGAAAAGGTGCCGTTCGACCCCGACCTCGAAATCGGCGTCATGATCGAAGTGCCCGCCGCCGCCTTGATCGCCGAGACATTGGCCCGGCGGGTCAAGTTCTTCAGCATCGGCACCAACGACCTCATCCAGTACGCTCTCGCCGTCGATCGCCTCAACCCTCAGATCGCACACCTCTACCAGCCCACTCACCCGGCCGTCCTCCACCTCATCAAACGCACCATCGACGCCGCCCACCAACACGGCATCTGGACCGGCATTTGCGGCGCCATGGCCGGCGATCCCGTCCTGGTGCCGCTCCTCCTCGGTCTTGGAGCCGATGAACTCAGTGTCGCACCCTCTCTCGTGCCAGCAGTCAAATTCATCATCCGCCGCCTCAAGTCCGCCGAGGCGCGCGCCCTGGCCGACTTCGCCCTCGGCTGCGAGGACCTGAACCTCATCCTCGAACGTTGTCAGGCCCTGGCCGAAGACATCGCACCCGACCTCTTTGCCAACGATAACCCCACCGCTTAGGGTCTGTGCAAAAATTACTTCCGATTTTGGCGAGAGCGCCACCGGGCCAGATGCAAGACCCGAGGGAGGGAGTGTATCCCCTGAGATACTCGACCGACCGAGGAACGACGCAGATGGCCCGGTGCCGCCCCGCCCCGAAGGGCTGGGGGGCTTTGGCTCGATGGTCCCGCGGCCGCACGATTGCTCCTCGGTCACAGACCGCTGCGGGTATACTCCCTAGTCGCGCCGCGTCAGCGAGCCAAATCCCCTCGAGCAAAACCGGGATTGATTCTTGCACAGACCCTTAGCCCGCATGTTGCACTGATTCGTGACCGTCGCGAAACCGTAGACCCCAGAATGTGGACCGCCGCCGGCTGGAAGAGCACCTGTCATGGGACGTCGCAAACAGCAACAGACACCGGATTCCGCCACCGCCGCGAAGCAGACTCCGCCCCCGCACCCCGCCGAGGCGTTGGCGTCTGAGGCTTCTCACCCCACCCTACCAACTCCGCCGCACAAGACGTCCTGGCTCCCCGTCGCGTTGTTGTTCCTTGCGGCCTGGCTCTATATCGAACTCCGGATTGACCCGCCTCTGCGCTACTACCATGCGGGTCCGGTCTTCTTCCTCAACTCCGATTTCCTCGCAGATCACCTCGACCGCCCGGGCGGGCTGGTCGAGTACGCGGCCGCCTGGCTCGCCCAGACGGACTGCCGCGCCATGCTCGGCGCATTCGTCACCGCCAGCCTCTCCGCTCTGGTCTGGGGCGCAGCGGCCTTGCTCCTCAAACCGGCCGGACGATGCCATTCCTGGCTGCCTTTTGTGCCCGCATTGCTCCTGCTGGCGCTCGCCGGCCGATACGATGCTCCGCTGCACGCAATCGCCTTCGGCCTCCTGCTCGCCCTCTGTGGAGCCGTGGCGTGGCAGGTCTGGCGACCGGTCCCATCCGGCCTCCGCTGGGGCTCGTTCTGGCTCGCCGTGGCCGCGCTGTTCTACGTGGCCGGCCCAATCCCGAGTCTTCTGTTTGTGCTGCTGGGCACTCTGTGGGAAACGGCTTTGGCCATGAAGCCAAGCCTCGATTCCGACAGCTCCTGCTTCCAAGCCGCCCAACACGCGCCGCGAATCCGAAATGTAATCCGCACTGTCCGCGAGAAGGACCAGCCTGTGCCGCAAACCGAGCGCCCGCCCGCACTCTCACTTCCTGCCCAGCCCCGGTCGGGCCGCTTCACCAGCCCGGTGGTGTGTGGCCTCGCAGTGGCAGTCATCGCCGGCGGAATCCTGGTCTTTCCCGAGATGTCCCTTGCCACCGTTTTCACGCCATGGGGCACAGGCCTGTCACTGGTCGTGTGTGCGCTGCTGCATGTGTGTCTGCCAATCGCTCTGGGCCTGACGGTCGCCGGGATCGGCGCGCCCGTGGCGCGCGGGACTGCAGCCTCCTCTGGCGAACGGCGACGGCGCATGCCCCACCCGACCCGGTGGGTCTGGCGCCTCGCGGGCCTGGCCGCGTCGGTGGCCTTGCTGGCCGCCTCATTCGATTGGGACCGCAAGCCGCTGATCCGGATCGCGTGGGAAGCCCAGCAGAGCCGTTGGGAGCGCGTGCTCGAGGCCGCCCGCAGTCTGCGTCGAATGCCCGATCCCTCCGCGCAGTTGGCCATCAATCAGGCGCTTTACCACACCGGCAGGCTCAACCAGGATTTGTTTGCCTTTCCCCAAAGAAAGGGGGCCCCCTTGCTGCCCTCGATGCGCCAAGGCATGGCCGTCTGCGTCCCCCTGAGCAATACGCTCCTCGAACTGGGACAGATCAGCCTGGCCGAGCATTACGCCCACGAAGCCCTCGAGAACATCGGCCAACGCCCGCACCTCCTCTGGCAGTTGGCCCGCATCAACGTCCTCCAAGACCGGCCGCGCGCAGCCCGCGTGTTCCTCAACCGCCTCCGCCTGGTCCCGTTCCACCGCGAGAAAGCAGTCCGCCGCCTCGAGGCGCTGGCAGCCGACCCAACCCTCGGCAGCGAAGACGACATTGCCCGCGTGCGCCCCTTCCTCGTAACCAGGGACTACGCGGACAGCGAGATTCCGACGGAATTCCTGCTCCGGCAACTTCTCCAGAGCAATCGGCGCAACCGCATGGCCTTCGAGTATCTGATGGCGCATTACCTCCTCAACGGCCAATCCGAACCGCTCCTCCAAACCCTTGGCGCCTTGGACCAACACGGCATCTGGGAAACACCCCGCCACGTCGAGGAGGCGATGATCGCCCACCTCGCCTCCAAGGAATCCAACCAAACCGAAATCGCCGGACGCCGTGTTAGCCCCGACACGATCCGCCGTTACGGCGAGTTCCTGGCTCACCTCGACAAAGACAGCGCGCGTGTCGCCGACCTTCCTGAGCGGCTCGCAGCCGGATTCGGCGACACGTTCTGGTTCTATCAGCGGTTCGGAATGACCTTCGGCGCGATCCGGCCCACTCACACCACAGGCCGCCAATGAACCTTCGTCTCCACCCCAACACTTGCCGGATCGCGCTCGGTTGCCTCCTCGCCTCACTCCACGTCGCGTCCGCCGCGGCGGACACGGCGGCGCCTTCCCCGCCGCGAATGCCACGCCTCGCGCCCGATTACACCGACATCGTGCTGCCTCCGAACATCGCTCCCATGAACTTCATCATCCAGGAGGATGGCGCTCGCTTTCGCACGCGCTTGTCCGGTCCCGCGGGTTCGCCGATCGATCTGGCAGGGCGATCGCCGCGGGTGGCCATCCCCATCAGGCCCTGGAACGACCTGCTGCGCGCGAACGTCGGCAGCCACATCCTGATCGAAATCGCCGTGCTGAGCCGCGAGGGAGAGTGGTTCGAGTTTCAGGCTGTGACCAACCGCGTTGCGCCCGATGAACTCGATGGGCATCTGGTCTACCGGCGTCTGCTGCCCCTCTACAATATCTACCGGACCATGGGCATCTATCAGCGCGATCTCGAGACGTTCAAAGAAACGCCCGTGCTCGAAAACACGCGCTTCGGACGCGGCTGCCTGAACTGCCACACCTTCCTCCAACACAGCCCCGATCACATGGCGCTCCACATCCGCACCCAGGACAGCGGCAATCCCATGCTCCTCATCGCATCCAATCAGGTCGCCACGGTGGCCAAGACCTCCGGCTACATGTCCTGGCACCCCAGCGGACGCCTGCTGGCCGCTTCCGCGAACAAGCTCTCGCTCTTCTTCCATACCAAGGGAGAGACGCGCGACGTCTTCGACGCCGACTCCGACCTCGGAATCTACCGCGTCGACTCCAATACCGTCGTCTCACCGCCGGCCATCGCCCGGCCGGATCGGCTCGAGACCTGGCCCTGCTGGGCGCCGGACGGACGCGCCCTCTACTTCTCGAGCGCTCCAAAGCTCGGCAACATGGACCGCCGACGCTTCCGCCAGGTGCGATACGATCTGATGCGTGTCGCCTACGACCTCGAACTCGATCGCTGGGGAGAACCCGAGACAATCGTCTCCGCCGAGGCAACCGCCCGAAGCGCCGTTCAACCGCGGGTCTCCCCTGACGGCCGGTTCCTGGTCTACGGGTTGTGCGCTTACGGCCACTTCCCAATCTACCAGCCTTCGAGCGATCTCCACCTGCTCGATCTCGCCACCCGGGAGCATCGGCGTCTCGACATCAACAGCGATGCCGCCGATACCTGGCACTGCTGGTCGAGCAACGGCCGCTGGCTCGTCTTCAGCAGCAAACGCCTCGATGGGCTCTTCGCCCGCCCCTTCTTCACCCATGTCGATCCAGCGGGCCGCTTCTCGAAGCCTTTCCTCCTCCCACAACGCGATCCCGCCTACTTCGATTCCTGCATCGAGACTTTCAACGTGCCCGAGTTGATCCGAAGCCCAATCACCGTCTCCCCAGCCGACCTCGCCCGCGCCGCAACCCGGCCCAAGCGGCTGTTGAAGCCCGCCATCCAGACTCCCGCCCAGGGCGGCGCGCCCGCGCCCGTGCGCGAATACGAAGACGCTCACACCGAACAAAGACAGCCGCCCGCCTCGGGCACAACGGACTGAGGCGCCAACTCGCCCGGTTACGGTCCTCGCAAAGCGTGTGAAATAACCGGCTCGACGATCGAGCCCCCGCCGGTCCGAACCTCTCCTTACGGCCCCCCAGGCCCCGAGCCGCGCATCATCCGCCCGATGGCGTTCAGATGCTCCCGCGCCCTTCGATTCTGCGGATCGAGCCGCAGCGCCTCCTCGAAATGCCGCCGGGCCTCCTCAATCAATCCTTCTTTGACCAGCGCCACTCCCAGATTGATGTGCGCCAGCACATGGTTCGGACGCCACCGGAGCACCTCTTCAAACTCCTTGCGCGCCTCCGGAATCCGATTGCTCATCGCCAGCTCGACCCCCAAGAGGTAATGCGCCTCCCAGTACGACGGCTGCACCCGGATCGCTTTGGCCAGCGCCTCCATCGCCGCACCCCGCTTCTCCTGCGCCGCCAGAGCGTTGGCAAGATGAAGATAAATAGACGCATTCCCCGGCTGCCAACGCAGTGCCGACTCGTACTCGACAAGCGCCTCGTCCAGCTTGCCCTGAGCGGCCAGCACGCGTCCCAACTCGAGATGCCCTTCCCCAGACCTCGGCTCGAGTTCGAGCCCCTTCCGCAAACTCGTCTCCGCGGCATTCCATTGCTCCTCTCGTCTCAACAGGCGGCCCGCGTGGACATAGGCCGCAAAATGATGCGGCAACAAGCCGCAGATCGTCCGCCATTGCGCGCCCGCCTCCTCGTGCCGGCCCGTCGCCTCGAGGAATTCCGCATAGCCCTCGTGGAGTCGATGGTCCCCCGGCGCGCGCAGCAAGGCGTCAAGATACACCGCCTGAGCCTCCGCCGCGCGCTCAGGCGTCAGTCGGTTCTCGATCCCTTGCCACTCCTTCCGCCAAAGATCGATTTGGGCCTGATGATTCGCCTGACGCGTGAAGGGCGCCGCCTGCAGCCGGCGCAAAACATCCTCGAGCACCCCCGCCCGGTTCCATTCCGTCAGCCCCAACCGCCGCTCGCACGCCTCCTGCGATGCCCACTCCGCGACGCGCCCCCGCGTGATCGAGAAAGGAAGGCTCTGCTCGATCGCCTCGGCCAACAGCCGCCCCAGACGGTAATTGCCCGCGAAGTTCAGGTGAACATGCTCGAAGAAGAACTCCGCCCCAGGCACGCCAGCCGCACCCTGCGCACCCAATGCCTCCTCGGCTCGAACCAACCGCACGTCCCCGCCCCGATGCCGCGCCGCGGCCTCGCAAATCAGTCCGTTGATCGCCGAGTCGGCTCGGAAAGGAAGCGCGTCGAAGTCGCGCGCGCGCCTGAACGCGTCCCCGGCCTCGAGCGCATTCGTGCGACGCAAGAGGCAATGACCAAGGCGGAAATCGAGCTCGGCATAGGTCGCGTCCAATCCCTTCGCGCGACGGTAGCTTGCCAAGGCCGCGTCGAGGTCCCCGCCGGCCTCATGGGTCGCTGCCGCCTGACACAGGGCCTCGAACTCAGCCGCCGCCGCGGGCGTGATCGAGGCCGCATGGGCGGACGCGAACGGCGCGCAATCGCGCAGGTTGCTGGCCACCGTGCTCAAGACCACCGGGCACCCCGCTTTGCCCGCCAGGCGCAGGATGGCTTCCAGGTTTCGCGCAAAGTGCCTGTGCGCAATCTGCCGTCGCGGATCGTCCGGCGCCACCTGTTGCTCGGCAAACATCCCCATCCCGCTCCAGGGACCGGCTGACTTCTTGCCCCACTTCCGAATCAGCGATTCCAACGCCTGCCCGAGCCGGGTGCTCTTCAATGCCAGCGTCAGGCGAATGGACAGCCACCCCGGAACCTGCCGGCCGAAGACCGTCGCCGCCCCGAAGGGTCCCACCATCTCGTTGTTCCCCATGTAGATCACCCAGAGATCGCCCTGGTGGCGGACGCATTCACGCGCAATGGGCAGGACCGCGTGCGAGTTGATCGCCGTCATCGCCACGCACACCACCTCGAACTCGGTCCCGGGAAATCGTTCCGACAGCAGCGCCTCGAGGTAACGGCCCATCCCGTAGGCCGGCCGGGGGTCTCCCAGGGCGGCCGACTCGCCGAACAGGAAGATGCGGCAGGTCCCGGCGCCCTTCTCGGCCGTCATCACAACCGGCGCCGGACTCCGGGCCAGTTCAGGAGCGAAGAACCGAAGGCCGAACTTGTCGTTCTCGACGAAGACGTCGCGCTCCCGAATGCGGGTTCTTTTGAAAAAACTTGTCGAATGGCCAAATCCGATCAGCCGCAATCCCCCCTCGACCATCGCCAGCGCCAACAGCGGCAACAGCGTCAACGCCGCCAACCGAAACAGCCAGTCCCGTCCCCTGCCCGACCTTTCGCCGCCCCTCGATACGGCCGACTTCGATCCGCGTTCCGCACTTGCGCCGCCGCCGCGCGCTCCCCGTTCCCTGGAACTCGTCCGATGTTTCAAAAAGCGGTAGGGTCGCATCTAAATAGTTGACAAATGCCCATACTGCCGATCCTATTGCACGAGAACCACCGCGTCGTGACGCTCGGCCAGCGTTGCCAGCTCCTTGCCTGTGGCCACCATCCGATGCCAGACCTCTTCGCGAAAATGATACGCGATGCCCGCCGCCTCGGGCGCATGGTAATCCCCGGCCTCGGTAATGAACGCCTTGACGCCCATCGCGCCCCCGATGCGCATCATCGACTCGAAATACTCGAGGTTGGCGCTCCGTTCGGCTGCGTCCGGATGGATCAGGTTCGTATAGACGCCGATGCTGTGCAGGGCGATTCCGGCCTGCCGATACGTCTCGGCAATGGCCCGGCATCGGTCGGGCGTGAGCCCGGAGAGATCCGAGCGCGAGTTGTACCGCCAGAAGTTGCTGTCGGTCTGGCTCAGGAAAAGCTGGATGGTGCGGACGCCGGCATCGGAGAGTTCCTTGGCCAACTGGGCGTTGCTCAACGTGGTGAAACCGAAGGTCGCAAGTCCGACAGTGACCGGACGCGCCTCGCCCGATGACGGTTGCGCGGGCGAGTCGGCGGCTGAGCGGGCGGGCAGGACGGCTCCAAGCGCGCCGGCGGCGGCCGTGCACGCGGTGCGAACGATGGCTTGGCGTCGATTCAGTGCATTCATGGGCAAGGATGTTTCTTGCAGGATGGAATTCGAGCGGCCCAAAGGCGATGAAAAAGATCGGGAGCGAGAACCTTTGAACCCGTCATCATCAAGGAGAGCATCGGGATGGGCCGTGACCCGATTCAATTCTCGCTTCGAGATCGCAAAACGGTCGGTCCCGGAATTCAGGAATCCGCAACGAGCGGGTTCAAGCGCCCGCTGCCTGCCGGTTCAAGTACGCACTTAATTTTAAGTATTGAAAGTATTGACATCGAGGTAGACTCATCCAATTCTGTCCGCCATGAAAACGATTTCTAGCCTGGATTTCCACGGACCACCATTAGCCTAAGTTTCCGCCTTGCCGGTCTGGGGCTTTCATCGCCACCACGCCAGCGATGAACCCGATTGACGGGGGTTTGCCAGGTATGTGCCCCTTGGCGCATCCGTCCTGTGGATTAGGTATATGGTGCC
>Ga0208458_1003734_pt1 | contig 10123 bp, 6 predicted proteins | sample AD_UKC085_MetaG_FD_184432 | JGI IMG/M metagenome (GOLD analysis project Ga0208458, IMG submission 184432) | Active sludge microbial communities of municipal wastewater-treating anaerobic digesters from USA - AD_UKC085_MetaG (SPAdes) (version 2) | ecosystem: Engineered > Bioreactor > Anaerobic >... | reverse complement strand
CGAACTGCGGCGCGCACCATGATAGGGATGTAAACGCTGCAAGGAACATCCTGGCAGAAGGACTGCGTATTGTAAACGCGGTTTAGCATTAGTCCGTACGGCAGGAACTGCCGGAAGTCACGCCTGTGGAAACCGTGTAAGACCAGCAATGGCAACGGTCGATGAAGCAGGAATCCCGCGACTTCAGTCGTGGGAGGTTCAACGTGGTCGGTTCCTTATTTTCATCGGCGGAGATCAGGTAGGCGCCGAGGACTTCGAGTCGACAAAGACGAGCGCTCGTTCAGCTGTGGAGATGTCTGTGGGAGGGCGGGCTTCGCGTGCCCGGATTGAGCTGGCTTTATCGCCGCAGATGGAGGTGGAGTCGTACCGGCTGGAGGCGTCGGGAACGTGTCTCAATGTGACTTTTGAAGACGACATCGCCAAGTTCGAGGCCGCGGGAATGTCTCGCCAGACGAAGGTGTGCTGCCCTCGGGTGGTTCTGGAGAACAATGTGTACATTCATTATCAGATACTCCTGGGCATGTACGACCACTCCGACAAAGGTATCCAGTCCTTCACGGCGGTTGTGCCGACCGCAGACGCCTCAGTTCCACTCACCATAGAGCTGCTCGGGCCGGGCCGCCCCAGGCGCGAAGCAGGAGCCCTGGCAGAGAGTCTGGCCCAGCTGACTGAGTACAAGATAGTAGCGGCGGGCGTGATGGGCGTGTCGGTGTTCGCGGATGGAGCAGGCCGTGTCATGTATGTGGAAGTGCCCGGCCAGAACACCACCGCTGTGCGCGAAGAATACCAGAAGGCCGTCGGCAGTGCCAAGCCGGCATCATCGGCCCGATCAGCGGCGTCGGCCACGGCGGCTGCGCCCGACTATGTGGATCATGACATCACTGCAGTGAGCATTGGCGATGTGCGCCTAGCAGGGACTCTCACCATTCCTTCAGCCGGACTGCGCCAGGGCAGGCGCCTCCCATCTGTTGTGCTCATCTCTGGATCGGGCCCGCAGGACAGGGATGGGAACACCTCTCCGTCCTGCCAGACGTTCATGTTCCGCCGGATCGCTGAGCGCCTGGCATCTTCCGGCATAGCGGTGCTCCGATATGACGATAGGGGTGTGGGCGGGAGCACCGGCAGCTTCGAATCGGCAGGGCTGTTCGACTTGGCAGGCGATGCTCGAGCCATGGTCGCGTTTCTCAAACGCCACCCCAATGTCGACCCCGCCCGCATCGGCGTGGTAGGCCACTCGGAGGGCGCCTACATAGCGTCCATGCTGGCCAGTGAAGACCCGGGTATCGCGGCATGCGTGATCATGGCGGGCGCGTCTACTACTCTGGACAAGGTGATGATAGAGCAGATCGAGTATCAGGCCGCCTGCGATGAACTGGACGAACCCACTCGCCAGCTGGCCGCCGGAATGCTGCCTGCGGTGAAGCAGTTTGTGCAGGACGCGCGCGACGGCAAGAGCAGTAGCGCGGTCCCGGGCAACTTGCAGCGGCTGCGCGAACATACGCGGATAGACCCGGTGGGCCAGGTACGTGCCACTGTCGCCCCGATCCTGATTGTGCAGGGCGAGAAGGACCTGGAGGTCAAGCCATACCATGCGCGGGTTCTAGCGGAGGCGGCCAAGGGCGCGGGCAATCGCAGCGTTACCCTGGTTTGTCTGCCAAACGCGACTCATGAGTTTCTACAATGGCCCTATGGGAACCCGCAATTCGACCCCATGGACCCCATGCGCACAGTAGAAGGCCTGCTTGCCACCGTGCAGGGTTGGCTGGCGTCGACTCTATAGGCTTTCGGGTCGAACTCGCAGCTGGACTCGCGGCCGAACTAGCGGCCGAACTCGCAGTCGAACTCGCAGGTGTGCATGTGCCGACAGGTCGCACTGAAAACCTGTCGGCACACACCAGCGCCGCCCTTCACTCGGCACTCACCATCAATCCCGCAAGCTCGTCTGAGTCTTTACAGGCATAGACTGCTTTGTAGTATGCTACTCCTGCCAAGCGGGCGCATTCCGCAAGTGTCACCTTCCGTCCGCTCGCAGCAAGCTCCCGTGCCGCGTCGAGGATCTTCTTCCTCGTCTGCTCCTTGGGCACTCTCTCATACTTGCCCCTTGCAGTGCCCGTCTTGGAGGGCCCACCAGCCCGCCCTGCGCCTGGGACGGCCTGGCGACCAGCTGCCCCCATGATTTGGGTCTGGCCTGCAAGCGACAGGGAGTCTGCCGCACTGCCCATATTGGATGTCAAGTCTTCCTGCGCCTCCATGCGTTTGAGAAGATCGAGAAGAACTCTATCAGTCCTGCTCGCAAAGGCTGCTAAATCGCGCCTGACTACCTCGAGCGACGCGGCCAGCGATGCTAGTTGATCGCCGAGACGCCTTTCACTAGACGCCTGGTCATGGCTGATGGACGCGGACTTGGCTCCAGACAGGATGTCCAGCAGATTGGAAAAGGCGGCGAGCGATTTTCTGCCGATCTCGTCGTATGTGCACTCTTCCATAGTCGTAACCTCCTCATACAATGAAGGGATCTCTTCACGGGCACGTCTGGCCGCCGCTTCCTGAACAATGGCGGCGTAATAGCGCTGTTTGCCGCGGGAGCACAATTAGATTACACCTCCTGCCACATTATTATTACCAATCCTGCCGAACATGTGCGTCCGCGGGCAGCGCCGGCGCGAGATACCGACGGGCCGGTTCGGAGCCGGGGGGAGGAAGAACGGCGGCGCCGCTCGAATACTGGTCAATGTAGTGCAGCATTGGCGGAGGAGTATCGAGTGAATGGAAAAGACGGATCATCTGCGCCACATCAGTCTCAGGGGCCGTGTCGGCGTGCTTCTCAGAGCGCTTCCCACTGCAGTGGCTGTCATGGACTGCTGCGGTGTTGTGAGGTACGGGTGGAACCCGGCTGCAGAAAGACTCTTCGGGCGCACGGCGAGCGAGGCGATTGGCAAGGCGATTCCCCTGCTGGACGGGGGCTGCGATGTGGATTTTGCGGATCTTCTCCGGCGTGCCGCAACTGGTGAGGCAATTTCCGGGACTGAGTTGCGTTACGAGCGGCGGGACGGGTCGTCAGTATACGTCAGTGTTTCACTGGCGCCCGCGGCCGGCATTGCCGGCGTCGGCGCCGGCACCGGCACCGGCACCGGCGCGCACCGAGCCGTTCGAACGATTGTCGGCCTGTTTGAGGACATCACCCGGCGCAAGCAGGCTGAAGACCTCCTGCGCGACAGTGAGGAACGTTTCAGGAGCGTGTTCGAAGAGGGTCAGCTGGGTATGGCCATTGTTGGTCTGGATACTCGGATTGTGCAGGCGAATAGGCGAATTGCCCAGGTGTTTGGCTGTGAGCCCGAGGAACTGGCCGGGGTCATGGTGGAGGACTTGTGCCATCCTGATGACGTGCGGGATGTCGCAGCCCGAATGGAGCGACTCGCGAGTGGCAATATCGATCACTTCGACGCGGAGAACCGCTACATTCACAAGGACGGGTCCGCTCTAGTAGGAAGGGTCGTGGGCGCTCTGATCGGCTCGCCAAGTGAGCCGCGATCTCGGCACATCATCGCGATGCTGGAAGACGTGACCGCACGAAGGCAGAGTCAGGAGGAGCTTTCGAGAACCATGGCCAAGCTCAGGCAGATCATGACGCAGGGTATCCTGGCCATGGCGCGCATCGTGGAGGTGCGCGACCCCTACACCGCGGGCCACCAGGAACGGGTTGCATGCCTGGCGCGGGCGATATCTCAAACGCTGGGGTTGCCTGAGGACGAGGTATTGGGGGTATATTACGCATCGCTTGTGCACGACATCGGCAAGATCAGCGTCCCAGGCGAGATATTGAGCAAGCCGGGCAAGCTGAGCAGTGCCGAGTTCGAGTTGATCCGAGTGCATCCGCAGGCGGGTTACGACATCGTGCGGTCGATCGATTTCCCATGGCCTGTGAGTGACATAGTCCTCGAGCATCATGAGCGCCTGGATGGTTCGGGGTATCCACAGGGTCTCACAGGCGATCAGATCTCCTACGGCGCCGTGATTGTGGCTGTTGCAGACGTGGTGGAGGCGATGTCGTCGCACCGCCCGTACCGCCCGGCGCTGGGGATTGAGGCTGCGCTGGATGAGATAAGGAAGAACCGGGGCCGCCTGTACGACCCCGGCGTAGTGGATGCATGCGAGAGCATCGTGTTGGCGAAAGGCATCGATGCCCTGGTCTCGCATGCGCCCTGAACCTGGATGCGGATGCCGGCTGCGCTGCGCAATTGTGAGTTTGACGAAAGGGCGCGCTCATGTTATCATTACTGAGCAAAACTGCAGTCGGCGAATGAGAAGAGGTTTGGCTCCCATGGTCTAGCGGCCTAGGACATCGCCCTTTCAAGGCGGTAACACGGGTTCGAATCCCGTTGGGAGCGCCATATTGATGAAAAGGCCCCGCTTCGAGCGGGGCCTTCATTTATACCCGCTACGTCCGCCACATCCGCATTGCGTCCGATTGGCTGACCTTGTGAGCCGTGCGGGGCAGCCCGCACCCGGGCCATGGAAACTACAAGAAATAGTAGCACTGTCTAGTCGAATCTGATATGTTTAGTGTTGGGCGCACTATACCTCGATTCACGTCGAAAGTGACCATCACGCGGAACACTCGGGAAGGATTGAGCAAGCAACCAGCACTTGCGGATCTCTTCGTTGAGGGGGAATACGATGGCCACGGGCAGTCGTATTAGGCAGATCGCAGGCAGTCTGCGGTTCAAACTTGTGGTACTGATTTTACTTGCGGTTCTTCCTCTCCTTGCCTTCTCGTCATATACGGCCATGAGAGAACGGTCTGAGACACTCGAGCAGGCCGAATGCCAGTCGCGCCTACTACTCGCCCATGTCGTCGATGCAGACAGTGAAGACATTGGAAACCTGCTCAGGATGGCGGCGGCGGTGTGGGACGCCTCGGCGCCCGGCGAGCTGGCGGGATCTGACCCATCGCGGCCCAGAAGCGTTCTTTCGGATTCGTGGTACTCCAGGAGGCTGTGTTCCAGCTTTGCGGTGCTGGATGAAACAGGACGAGTGCTGTCTGCCACGTGGGGCTCCAACGGGCCCAGCGACTTTGGGGAGTTCTCGGCTTTCCAGGAGGCTATGGAGCGCCGAGCAGCCGTTGCTGCTGTCACAGCCCCCGACCTGTCGGGAAGCTCGCCCGCGATGTCCATATTCATCCCGTCGACCGTCGGCACGCGTTCGTCCGACAACCTGGACGATGCCAGAGCGATTCTGCAGCGACACGGCGGCGAGGCGGCAGTAGTGTTCCTTCACCCCGAATGGTTTGAACAGTCATTTAGGTCCTTGGCTCTGCCTGAAGGCGCGATGCTAGCTGTTCACGACATGTCAGGCAAGAACTTGATGCGGTACACGAAAGACGGGGGCGAGGGCGCGATCCTCGATAGCAGCGACCAGGCCGAGAGTAACCAGGATGTGCTGAACGCCGTAAGGTCGAGCAGATGCGTAGTGGGATCCATCACCTCCTCCGGCGGCGACGGGGTGCAGCGGCTGGTATCCTACGGCAAGGTAGGCAATATGGGCGACGACCCGCAGTTCTACGTGACTATGAGTCTGCCTGTCGAGATGATAATGGCCGCTGCCCAACAGGAGGTTGCATACACTTTTGCTGCAGTGGCTGCAGCGATGCTGATCGCGGTGCCACTATCTTGGTCTTTCGCAAAGCGGCAGGTGATCGAGCCTGCCCGCATCCTGGCAAGCGCGGCGGGGCGCCTGGCGTCTGGCGACCTGGGCACCCGGTACGATGGCCCCCATGTCAACGGCGAACTGGGTGAACTGGCTCACGCTTTCGACCGAATGGCTGAGAATCTGGAGGAGAGCACGCGCCAGCTGGAGTACCTTATCTACCACGACAGTCTCACCGGTTGCTACAACCGTCTTTACTTCGACCATGTCATTTCCACTTTTGAGGACCAATCCAAGTTGCCCATGACATTCATCCTCGCTGATGTGAACGGCATGAAGCACGTCAACGATGTCCTGGGCCACGAAGCCGGCGATGAGCTGCTCAAGGCGATGGCGGGCATCATAATGGGCACTGCTGGCGACGAGGGCCAGGTATTCCGGTGGGGCGGCGATGAGTTCCTCGTCGTGATGCCCAATGTTGAGCGGAAGACGGCCTTGAGGTTTGTCACCAACGTGCGCAAGGCTGTCGGCCAATTGGATGCTGGAGACGTCTCTGCCAGTATGGCTCTGGGCGTGGGCACACGCATTTCGCTCACACAGAGCGTGACTGACACTATTCAGAGAGCAGAGAGCCGGATGTTCAGGAACAAGTTCATGGAGATGTCATCGCCCCGAGGCACCCTGGTACATTCGCTGCGCAAGGCGCTTGCGGAGAGCACGCACGAAACTGACGAGCATTCCGGCCGCATGCGCTTCCTGGCGGTGGAACTGGCCCATACCCTGGGTCTTTCGGATAACTCCATTGACGACCTATCGTTGCTGTGTGTGTTACACGACATCGGCAAAGAGGGGATTCCCGACCAAATACTGCAGAAGGCAGGCCCACTGTCGCCGGAGGAGTGGGAGATCATGCGCACCCACCCCGAGATAGGCTCGCGAATCGTGGAAGGATCGGCTGAGCTTTCGCATGTTGCCAACGCCATTTTGTCGCATCATGAGCGATGGGACGGCAATGGTTACCCCCGCAATCTTGAAGGCGCCGAGATCCCGCTGGCTGCAAGGGTGCTGGCAATAGTCGACGCTTATGACGCCATGGTGAGCGATAGGCCCTATCGCAGGGCGTTACCGCACCATGAAGCCATGGACGAGATCCAGCGCAACTCGGGAACGCAGTTCGACCCGGATCTCGTGAACGTGTTTGCCGAGATGATGGAGGCGCTGGAAGGCTACAAGGCGTACGAACGTGCATGGCTTCACGCCGAGGAGTTCGTCTTGAACGAGGGAATCGCGGAAGGCGGATACAGCGGGAACGGGCAAGGTTGACACTTTGAATAGTAATCCAGTGGAATATGCACACCTCTTGCCTGCGTATGACAGATGCCAAGCAGATGCCGAGTGAGATGCCGAAATGAGCTTGACTCGGGCATGCGTCATGCGTATAATCAACCCTATACAAATCAGCAGATCAGATGTGGCAGGAGGTAATATTGCATGTTCAAGAGAATTGCTCTACCCATTCTCGCGGCTCTTCTTCTAGTCTCTGCCTCCGCATCAGTCTTTGCGGCAACACCAGTCAAGGGCGGCACACTGAAGGTTGCCGCATCGTCTATCCAGCAACTTGACCCGTACAAGACTGCTGCCAACGACGAGACCAACATCTGCGGGCTCGTATTCGATCCCCTCGTCATCATCGGCAAGGACAACTTCAAACCCAGGCCGCACCTGGCTCAGAAGTGGGAGACGCCCGATGCCAACACGTGGGTCTTCCATCTCCGCAAGGGCGTGTACTTCCAGGACGGCAATGAGGTCTTCAAAAAGGGCGCGAAGCGCGAGGTCACGGCGGACGACGTTGTGTACTCGATCGAGCGCTTCCTCAAAGTCAGCACCGCATTCACCCTTGGCGAGATCAAGAGCGTGAAGGCGCTGGACCGCTACACGGTGGAGATCAAGACCCCTGTTCCAAATCCGTTCCTGGTGGCCGACCCCAACAGGATCGCCAGCGTCGGAATCGTTCCACGCGAGGCCATTGAGAAGCTGGGCGAAGACGGATTCGCAAGGCATCCCATAGGATCCGGCCCGTTTGCGCTCAAGAGCTTCACGACTGACCAGGGCGCAGTGCTCGAGCGCAACCCCAACTACTGGCTCCCTGTGTACCTGGACAAGGTCGAGTTCGTAGTTATTCCCGACCCCACAGTGCAGATACTTGCACTGACTGCAGGCGAAGTCGACATAGTCCCGTATCTTTTCAACCTCGACTCGATGGCGTCCGTCGCCAAGAACCCCAAGCTCATCACCTTGAGCAGGGGCGGTTCCTACAGAGGCCTGGGGTTCAACGTGACGAAACCCCCATTCGACGAGATTGAAGTGCGCGACGCCATATCCCGGGCGATGGACATCGACGCGGCATTCAACGCTGTAGTGGCGCCCCATGGCGAGCGTGCATACGGTCAGTGCGCTCCGTGGTTGCCTCACGGCTATGATACCAGCCTGAAGAGCCTGTGGAAGTACGATCCCAAGGAGGCGGTGGCTATCCTGAACAAGGCCGGCTTCCGCGACACCAATGGCGACGGGATCCTCGACCGCAATGGCAAGCCGCTCAAGGTGGAGATAAAGACGATTGCCGGCTCACAGGTGAGGACGCTCACCATCCTTGCAACCCAGCTTCGCAAGGTGGGAATAGACGCCTCCATCCTCCAGCAGGATACGGCAGTGTGGGCATCGGACATCATCGACGGCAACACTGAGGTCTTCTTCGACTTCAGCTTCGCCGGAACGACTGGGCTGCATTCGCTCTTCCACAGCGGCTCAATTGGGAAGACCAATGGTCACTACTACTCGAACTCGACTGTGGACTCCCTTCTCGAACAGGCGCTCAAGACCACCGACTACACCAAGCTGACGAGCCTTTGGAAGCAGGCGCAGCGCAAGATCATGGAGGACAGGGTGTCCATCCCGCTTTACTTCGAGTGGGGTTACTCGATTGTGAACAAGCGAGTCAACGACTTCGTGCCGCCGTGGGGCGGGATGCATCTGGTCACCCTAGAAAACAGCGTCTGGATCAGCAAGTAGCATCCACCGCAGCTACCGCGTTGCAGCTATGGCGGGGAGGGCGTCGCTTTCCGGCGATGTCCCTCCCTTCCGGGTTTGGCAAAAGGAACGGAGTGTAGCAATTGGGGAAATACATCGTTCGTCGCTTACTCGCGACGATACCGGTTCTCATAGGGATAACATTCATAACTTCGGCAATGGTCAGCCTGGCGCCGGGCGATGCGGTCAAGCTGATGCTGGGCTCGGAAACCGCCAATGCCGCCAACGTCGAGCGTCTCCAGAAGGAGCTAGGCCTCGACAGGCCGTGGTACGAGCAGTACTTCCGCTATATGAAGGGCCTGCTAAAGGGAGACATGGGAAGGTCCATAGTGTACCATCGCCCCGCCGCGGACCAGATCAAGGAGAAACTCGGGAACACCGTAGTCCTCGCGATCAGCTCGGCCATCTTTGCGCTCGTGGTGTCGATTCCCCTGGGCGTGCTGGCCGCCGCCAAACGACGGAGCTGGGTAGACTACGCCGCTACGACTCTCGCGATGATAGGGGTATCGCTTCCCGGCTTCTACCTTGGCCTTTTGATGATACTGCTCTTCGGCGTCAAGCTCGGGTGGCTTCCCATCAGGGGCATGGGGGCAACAGACGCAGGCCTCTGGGCTTACCTGCGCCACCTGATAATGCCCTCGATTACGCTCGGCAGTGCGCTTGCGGCCATACTCACCCGTCTCACCAGGTCGTCAGTGCTGGAGGCCCTGTCGCAGGATTACGTCCGCACCGCCCGCGCCAAGGGAGTGCACGAGAAGATGGTCCTCTACAAGCATGCCCTGCGAAACGCGTTGCTGCCGGTGGCCACCACCTTCGGGCTGCAGTTCGGATCGCTTCTGGGCGGAGCAGTCATTACGGAGACGATCTTCTCCTGGCCCGGCATCGGCATGCTGGCGGTAAACGCCGTCAAGCAGCGTGACATCCCTGTAATCCAAGGGACGACGCTCGTGTTCGCGCTCAGCTTTGTCCTGGTCACCCTGGCGGTTGACATACTATACATGCTAATTGATCCGAGGATTCGATATGAGTAAAGAAGCGACAAGCACAATCAGATCGGAGTTTGCGCACGTAGTTCGGGTATTCTTCCGGCACAAGCTGGGCGTGGTGGGCCTTGTGATGCTCATCGTGTTCGCCGGCGCCGCTGTGTTTGCTCCCGCGGTCGCGCCAAGGGACCCGTATGAGATGGACCTGGCCAGCCCGTTTCTGCCGCCCGGCTCCCCCGGATACATCCTCGGCACCGACAACTATGGACGAGACATACTGTCGCGGCTGATTCACGGTTCGAGGATATCCCTGCTCATAGGCATAGTTGTAGTGTCAATAGCCACCGTTATCGGCTCGGTGCTGGGGCTATTCGCAGGTTACTACGGCGGTTTCATCGACAACCTGG
>Ga0208458_1003703_pt1 | contig 10178 bp, 11 predicted proteins | sample AD_UKC085_MetaG_FD_184432 | JGI IMG/M metagenome (GOLD analysis project Ga0208458, IMG submission 184432) | Active sludge microbial communities of municipal wastewater-treating anaerobic digesters from USA - AD_UKC085_MetaG (SPAdes) (version 2) | ecosystem: Engineered > Bioreactor > Anaerobic >... | reverse complement strand
GCGAGAGCATGGGCTCACACGCGTGGCAGCCCAAATCGAGGCCATCCTCAAACGGATTGACCCGCCCGCGCCCCCGGAGTAAAGCTATTCCTAACGCCGGTAAATCCGCAGGTCCGCCGCTGCCAGCATCTCCGGCCAGTAACGGACTTCCCCGCGTGTCTGTTCCCGGGATTCCTTCTCATGTTTATTCAGGTGCGGGTAATACCATGGGTAGAGCAGTTTGTGGATTTTGGCGGCTTTATCAGTTTCTTCTCCGGGCTGCCATCCATCCTTCAACTTTTTGCGCAACCAGCGTTGGTGTTCCAGCCGGGCAGTGAATTCAAGGTCGTCCTCGCTGATTGTCTGTCCTTCAATTTCACGCGTCTGCCGCTCCAGGCTCTCGCTTAGCTGCGCCAGCCGTTGATAATACTGGACGTCAGTCTCGCCTTCAGCGGGCTGCTGCACAGCCCTGATAAGCGCGGCGCGCCTGCTGTCCGCGTCTTCGCCTTCCTCAATAAGCTCCAGCGGAACTGTCAGGCTGCCTGCTGGTTCAATTCCCAAACCAAGCCGCTCCAAAGCTACCCCAATACTGAGCGCTTGCTCGCGGTTTGAAATTTTGACTGCATCCGCAAGCCCGGGTCTGCCGCCATCCCCAAACCAGGGATTGAGCCGTGGGTCTGTTTCTGGCAATCTGCCTCGGTTTTCTTCGCGGTAGTGCTCGTGAATGGCAATCGCCAGATCTTCAAACAAACCTTGTTCGGTGATGGAAGTTTTGCAGGTGCGTTCCAGCAGGTCAAAGACCTGCAGCTGCGCGCGGTTATCTATGTGCGACCCAGGCGGCTGCAGGATATCCGAGAGGCCGCCATGCCCCAAGAGGCAAGCCATCACGGGTACTTTTGCCGTGCGCAGCCGCTCCAGCAGCATCAAACCCAGGGTCAGGGCTTCCGAGTCGTCATCCAGGCAGATGAACACCTGGGAAAGCTTGGGAGAGCTTTCCAAAGCATCGCTCAGCCACGCGTTTAGGAAGCTGGCGTTGTGAATGTTTTGATTCAAAATATTTAGCGAGGTTGAGACCTCCAAAGAGGAACAGGAGCACTTGAGCAGATTTATTTTCTCATCGGCTTGTGGGTCAATCACCGTGATGCGCAGCTTCCCATCCCGTTTCGCGTTGCGCCAGGCACGCTCCGAGCGCAGTACCAGGCTCTGACCGACCGCGTTGAGCCCGATGATGGCCATATGCGGAATCGGCCCTTCCGTGAAGGAAAGCGCCATCGCGTCTTCCTGCAGCATCATGCGCGCCCCGGAATCGTAGATGTTAAAGAATTCGACCTGGAAATGCGGTTTGGTATAGTCCGTGATGGCCTGACCCGCCAGGAAATGGCAAAGATGCGGGTTGAGGATGTGCGCATAACAGCACCATATTCGTTCCTGCTCCAGGCCAACCAGCAGCTTATCCTCTGCGCTGGACTTAACATACGCCTGCACAAATTTTGTCACCTGGCTGACAATTTCAGCATTTTTGCCGTCGCTGCCGCACACCGCCACCACGAAGCTTGCGTTCTGGATGCCTGCCTTGCGCAAAAGCTCCGGGTCCGCGCCGTCGCCAATCAAGATAATCGCGCCCAGTTCCCGCATCGGCTGATTGAACTTGTTGTCCGGCTTTATTTCAATAATCACCACCTTCTTCCCCTCTGAGAGGTAGCGCTCGGCCAGAATTGGGCCGATTCCCCCCAAGCCGCAGATGATGACATGTTTGCGGTAAGCAACTTTGATGCGCAGCAGCTGGTACTGGTTGTAAAAGAGGGTCGCGACCAGCTGAATGGCGGCCAGGACCGAAAAAATCGCGCCAGAAAAACGCGCGACTTGTAGCATCCAATTGAAATTTTCTAAATACGCCCCGGATTGGAGCACGAACAGCTGCAGGCTCAGGTACAGGTTATCCAGAAAGGTGCCGCAGGGGTCTTGCCGGTGGAATCCGAGTACGCCCAGCACCAAGGTGGTCAGCGCCAAAAGGGCCAGAAAAAACAGCCTGTTGTTGCGGCGAAACCAAAGGCCCGCTTTGGATTTGGTAAGCAGTCTGAGCGTTGTTTGAAGCCACTTGGAAATCTTTGAGCCGCTAACGGTCTTGATAATCTTGTCAATCCAGAGCCGCAGCCCAGTTTTTTCGTTCATGCCACACCTCCCCTGGTGCAAGCGTTTATTCGGCTTTTCGCACTTCGTAACCGAGAGCGATAATCAGCTTGAGAGTCTCCACAGCGGTGCTGCGGTCGTATTGCTTGATGTCATCAGGCAGGTCTTCATAGGGGACCAAATGGGGAGTGGTCATGTCCTCGTTGGAAAGCGTTTTGCCCGGTTTCCAGCCCTCCGCCAGCTTGCGCAGCGCCCAAACGTCATGCGTGTTGCGCGCGAGCGTTTCGGTCAGCGCGAGGATTTCCGCGTCCAACACGACCGCGGATGTGTCGATAGGTTGCGGTTTGTAAGTCTTTTTCCTGCCCATTTTTCCCTTCCTTCTTAACTGCGCCGACAGCGCATTATGCGGCAAACGAATTTTGATTTTTGCAGCGTACGCTCTGATTATACTTCAGGGCGCCCGCCAGCAAGGCTGTGCTGCCGCTTGGCAGGCCTTCCCAGGCTGCCGCCGGGATAATTGCTGCTGCCCAAGCCCGGCTCTTTCGGGGCGCAAGAATACGCGCGCATCGCTAAAATCAGGCTCAGCTGGCCGCGTTTTCTGCCAGGTATGCCTCCACATCAGCAATGAACGCGAGCGTCCCTTCGGTGATTTGCGCATTTAAGGCAGGCAGGTCCGAGAAATCAGGGCTTTCCGCCAGCACGTCTTCCAGGATTGAATCATAACCCTGCGTGCTGGGCACCAGGCGGTATTTCCGCCAGCCGCTGCGGACGATAAGCTCCCAATAACGCGCCTGGATTTTCTTGTTGGCGGCCGAAAGCCAGACCTCAAAACGGGAGGCCTCGTGCAGGTACACCACCGCGATTTTCAGCCCGCGTTCTTTCAGCGCTGCGGGCACCAGCGAAAAGTAGCTCATATCCATATAGCCGGCGTAAAAGCTGCCCGGAACTGCAATTTCGGGATGCGCGCTGCCGAGTTCGTTCCTGAGCCCGAGCATAAACTGCAGCAAGCCTTTGTAGGCTTGTTGGATGCTGCCTTTTTGGAGCTGCTGGGTATACTCCTGCATCTGGTCCTGAAAAGCTGTCACATTCCCTCCACAAAAGAATCCATGCGGCGCCTGGGCAAAAAATCTGCGCTTCGCCAGTTTGTTTAGCTCATTATACAAGCCCGCGCCAGAAACTTACTCACAGATTGGAAAAAATCCCCAGCATGATTAATGAGCCGCCCGCGAGGAAAATCAGCAGCGCGGGCAGACGGGCAAGGGCTGGTTTTGAAGGCGCTTCGCTATTCATCTTTCGACTTTCTCAATGGAGGAATGGACCCATCTATGTTCATTATACAGAATGGCGCCCGTAAACCAAATATTATTGAGCTTTTGATGAATATTGCCGTGAGAAAACCCCGCTTTTGTGTAATCAGCAGAGGCTTGTCAGTCTAGCGTGTGTGCTTCTGGAAGAACTCCTGGATGAGCCCCCAATCCTTCCAGCAGTGCCCACCTTCTGCCTGGCGAATGTAAGTGACATCTTTCCCCAGCGCTTCGAGCGAAGCCACGAACGCATCCACCGGCGCGATCGGGGCATCCAGATCATCCTCAGTATGAAAAATGAGTAGGGGTACATCAATCTCATCCGCCCAAAAAGCAGCTGAACGTTTTTCGTACTCCAAAGGCACTTCTTCCGGGGTGCCGCCCACGCGGTAGCGCAGTACGCCCTGAATCGCGTGTGGATGGAATTCGTAAATCGCGGCAAGGTCCGAAACGCTACCGGTAACAACCGCGGCCTTCACTCTGTCGTCCACCCGCAGGATTTCGAAGGTCATGATGCTGCCTCTGGATTCCCCCATCATCACCATTCGGTCGTGATCGGCGAAAGCGCATAAGTCCAGAAAATCGAGCAGCTTGCTGACGTCGTGCACATCATCCCCGCCAAACTCATCCTGGCCCGTGCCTTCTTGCGTTTCGCGGTATTGGCTTGCTACCACGATGGCCGGAAATTCCACGGCAATGCTCGCTGGCAGCCATGCCGGCACAGCCCCAAAATCACTGTGACCCCCGCGGTTGTATACCAAAACAGGATACGGCGCGGCGCGTTCCAGGTAGTCTTTTGGCGCGGCAAAATATCCAAGCACGGTAAATCCGTCACTCAGGTACGTGAGCTTGTAAAGGTAGGCGTTGGCATCCAATTCTGGCTCACCGGTCAGGACCAGCTCCACCGAGACGACATCGGCAAGCGCGCTGAGCTCGGGGATGCTTTGAATGAGCGGGCTTACCGTTGGAGCAGCTGTGGTGCTTGCCGCCGTAGGGGTGGAGACCGCCACTGTGCTCTGCGTGGGCAGAGCAGTAGGCGCGGTAGGCATTATTTTTGAGCGCGGCGCGCAGGCCGAGAGCAGAATACACAAAATCAGGAAACTAAAGCGCCAGGTTTTCAGCATACTTCAATCCTAACACTTTCCCGCGCGGGAAGGTGATTACCGACGTCGATAAATCAGGGGGGAAGGAAACTGCAGAGCCGTACTTGCGCCCTCAGCGCGAAGAGTTACGCAATCTGAAATCTCAAGGGAGGTATGCGCAGTGACCCCAGGTCAAGTTAGTGCTTCATAACTCCCTGAGGCGGCGTATGAGTCTGCGCCTTATAGTATTCTTGGACAAGCACACCTGCATTACCCCAAAGCGCGGCAGCTGCCAGAGATGCCTTGCTCGCAATTCTCAGCGGTGCTGGTCCACAAGGATAGGATTACCGTCCGGGTCCCTCAGTAAAAAGTAATCGGGTCCGCTGCTGTTTTCATTCGCTGCGCGCTCTGGGTTGAGCCCGCGCGCTTGAAGTTCGCGCTGCAGGTCGCGCAGGTCCGTAAAATCCGGCAGCTCCCGCGCCTCGGAATCCCAACCGGGGTTAAAGGTGAACGTGTTTTGCGCGAGCATGCCCTGAAACAAGCCAATCACGCAGCTTCCATTCCGGAGGATCAGCCAGCCCTGCTCCGCCTCGCCCATAAAAGCCTCAAAGCCCAGCGCTTCGTAAAAAGCCCTTGAAGCCTGGATGTCCTGGACGTTCAGGCTGAGAGAAAACGCGCCTAGTTGCATGCCTGCTCCTTCCAATAATTACATCGATCTGCCATTCCTGCCAACACAGCCTGTTTACTTTACAGGCGCGCGCCCAGCAGCTTCGGCGCCGCCGCAGTCAAAAATCTCATTCCCACAAAAAGGCCGTGCCGCGTTTACCCAGGATGTAATCGTCAAACACCACTTCAGCCGGCGCTTCCGCCATCCCGGCGCACACCAGCAGCGGCAGCAGGTGCTCTTCGCGCGGGTGGCAGTAACGCGCGTATGGCGCTTGCTCCCACGCGCTCAGGCGGGCTTCCCTTTCCGGCTGCCCAAGTTCGCCCGCGCAGGTCGCAATCAGCCAGTCCTGGAAGGCATCGTTGGCAGGGTCCGGCGTTTCCAACCCCTCCCAGGAGAACGCGCGCATATTATGAAACGAAAACCCTGACCCAATCACCAGAATATTCTCCCCGGCAAGCCCACGCAAAGCCTTGCCAAGCGCCAGGTGCGCTGTTGGGCTGAGGCCGCGCAGAAGAGAGAGCTGCAGCGCGGGAATATCCGCGGCGGGGTACATCAGCTTAAGCGGGATGAACAGCCCGTGGTCAAAGCCGCGCTGCGGGTCCACGCGGGTGGGAATGCCGGCCTGCCTAAGCAGCGCACCAATCTTTTCGGCCAGTTCCGGGTTGCCTGGGGCGGGATAGTTAATCTCATAGGCCTGCGGCGGGAAGCCGTAATAGTCGTAAAACATGGGCGGATTTGCAGCCCCAAGCAAGGTCGCCGCGTTTTCTTCCCAATGCGCGCTGATGACCAGGATAGCGTCGGGTTTGCGCAGCCGCTCCGGCAGGCGCGTCATGAACGCGATCATCTTTTGGTGGCTGGCATCCCCCAGGATGGGCAGCGGACCGCCGCCATGGGAGAAGTACACGATTTGTGCTCCGGTTTTCGCGTGATTACCTGTGTCCATGCTGATATCCTTTTGATAGTCTCTGATCCTGGGCGCGCCGCCTCAGACCGGAACCTCAGCCCACAATCCGCGCCGCGCTTTGATGCGTTCATTATAAGAGCCCGCCAGGTCAATTGAAAGCGTTGTCCAAACCCAGCGCGAGCCTGAAGGGGATCAATCAGCTTTGCCTTTTGGCCAATCATGATTGAATTCCAGCGGCCCAAACTGCTTCTTGCAATCGTTGCAGAAGTAAATGCCCAGCCCGTTGTAGTTGGGCATCAAATGCATCTTGGTGCACACCCCGGCCAGATTGATTGACATTCCCACAATGCCACAAGAGACTTTAGCGGTATCCGGAGAATCACAATGGGCGCAGCGCGGCAAGCTCGCATTTTCATAGCGCAGGGCTGCTGGGATAATTCCTGGATACATTTCCTCCAGTCTCAATAAACGTTTCATGTCCGCAGTTATCATCACAAACTCCTTATGATTTTGATGTCATCAGGAGCGGATGAGCAGGACAAACATGGGGAAGATAGGGTGCCTAAAGCCTGTTAAATAAAAACAGAAACTTTTTTTCGAAAGCTATCTTTCGCACATCGAGACCTGTCGATCTCAGGGCACCGCTGCTGTTTCTCAAGCCGGTTGCCAGTCCGCTCGCGCGGACGTTCCTGATGCTGCTTGCATTATACACTATTTTATGGTCTTGTGAGAACCAAAGCGCTTATTATTTTATTGGATTCTCAAGGGTCCCAACATCAACAGGGAGGCGTCGCAAGTTTGCGATGAGGGTGCTAATTCGCAATCTGCTGGTAACATGGACTTTGATTATCTAAATCGGATTCCTTTGTACTTTTACCAAGCGCAGTTATAAAAGCCAAGACCATGAAGATGCTGGATGTGATGCCTAATGCCCAGGGTCCCAAGCTTGAAAGAAGCAGCCCCCCCATTGCTGGGGTCGTAATTTGCGCCATTGTCTGCAACGAACTGGTCAACCCCAGCGTACCGCCCACGTCTTCTTTATAAACCGCTTTGGTGATTTGGCTGGTGATGAGGGTGTTGAGGATACCAGCGCTCAGCGCTATGGGCGCAAGAATAATCAATAACGTCCAGATTTGCCTGGCGAAACCCCAAATGAATAGGCTGATGGCAAGCAGAATAATGCTCGTTGTGATGAGCCTGCGTTCCTTGAATTTTTTGGTAAGTTTTCCAATCGCAAAGCCCTGAACAATTACAGACAGTAAGCCTACGTAGGTCAGCACCAACCCAGTATTTTGCACATTAAGTTTCAAGACCTCCTTGGCATACAAGGAAAAATTCGATTGAAATAGTGTGAAAGCAAAGGCGTAAAAAAGGCTGATGGTTAGCAACGGACCAACACAGGGGCGTCGAAATTCATCCAGGAGGTTAGAAAGATTAAACGCAGTGTGCGGGTTGGTGCGCCTTTGCTTGCGCTCCTCAGGCGCTAAGGACTCAGGCAGCCAGACTATTATTGCTGTCAAGTTGAAGATGGCGAGGCCGGCCGCAACAAGTGCGGGTACGTTGAGACCAGCAGTGCTTAAGAAGCCTCCCATAACAGGCCCGATGATGAATCCCAAACCAAAGGCGGCTCCTATCAAGCCTAATCGTTTGGCTCTATCTTGTGGTTCCGTAATATCGGTGATATAAGCCCGAGCCAGGGCTGTATTGCCTCCCAAGAGCCCATCAACGGCCCGGCTCAGAAAAATCATCCAGAGGCTTTTAGCAAACCCTAAAAGTAAGAAACCAAGTACAGTGCCCGCAACGGCCACAATCAGGAGCGGACGCCTTCCATATCGATCGGACAAACGACCAATGACTGGGGCAGCAATCAGTTGACCCAAGCCGTTGACTGTGCCCAGAAGACCGACCAGGGTAATTGTTGCGCCAAAATCGCTGGCGTAAAATGGCAGGAGGGGCAAGATCAGGCTGTAACCCAGAAGATCTAAAAATACAAAAGCAAAAATTAGAACAAGTTGTCTCTTTTTCGGTTTGTCCATCTGCCACTCCTAATAATCACGTTTACAGGGAAATCAGAAACCATTCTCGATAGTTCCCGCCCAAGCTATTAAGTCTACTCCCACTTTTGCAGATAATTCCCACCTTTGTCCAAGCCGGATTCTGCGCGGCCAGACTGGATTTTTCGGCGATTCCACCCTCAGGCCGCCCGCCGGACCGCAGGATATTGCTGTGAGATGGCCTTCTGGTGTTCTCCTGCCGGAGGAGGCAGTTTTTATATCGCAGCTTGCGGTATGCGCCTGCCTGGCAAGCGGGCAACCGCAATACTTCCTGAGCACTCAGCAAGCTCTTACCAAACTCCCGGCAGCAGACGGTAGCGCACCTTCTGCGCGTATTCCCGGTACCCGGGCAGATTCTCCTGCAAAAAGCGGTCTTCCAGACTGGTGCGAAGCACAAAGAATGCAATAAGCACCAGCGCTGGCAAGTACGCCCAGGCGGAATCCAGCAACAACGGCATGCCCAGGCTGCCAAGCACGCTGCCGGCGTAGCCCGGGTGGCGCACCCATTTGTACGGCCCGCTGGACACGACTTTGTGCCCCCTTTCCTCCTGGATGCGCACCGTGCCGGAGAAGTACGCGTTCTCGACCAGGGCATAGGAGCCAAACAGGTAACCCAGCACAATCAGCGCCAACCCAAACAACTCCCAACCCAGCCCAAAGCCCTTGGACCAATGGAACAAAGCGTCCAGCCCAGCCGCGGCCAGGATGAATACGCTCCCAAACGCGACCAGCGGCGAGAGCCATTTATCCCACGGCTGGGTGTTCTCGTGCCCGTTGTAGTTGAAGCGCTCCTCGAGGATATCCGGCGTTTTCCGCGCCGCCAGCCCGCGGCTGAGGACGAAAGTGAGGATGAATATCCCAGCCATGACCCAGGCCTCCCACCAGTTCCAACGCCCGGATATCAGCATCGGCAGCATGGGGATCAGCCCCAAAACCAACACCAGCAAAACCGCGGTGCGGATGATGAACTTGGTGCCTGAGCTTTTCATTGTCGCCTCCTGCGCGTGTGCGCTGCGGTTTTTTGTTTTCGGAGTGTTCGTACATTCCCGCGCCAAATTTAATGGTGATGGCGCGCAAGAGTTCCCGGCTGCGTTCAGCCGTTCTGGTCCCCGCTGGCAAAAAACGCCGGATGAAACGCGAGCGTTCCGCTGGGGTAGTTTCCATCGAACGCCAGCGCGAAGAAAACTTCCGGCGGCACGCCTTCCATCCCAAGCCCCGCGGGGTGGATGAAGCCGAAGCGCTCGTAATAACCCGGGTGCCCTACCAGGCAGCAGCCGCGCGCGCCGGCTGCTTTCAACTGTTCAAGCCCTGCCCGCATCAGCGCAGAGCCAATGCCCTGGCGCTGGAGCGCGGGCAGCACGGAAAGCGGACCCGCGCCGTACCAATCCGTGCGGCCGTCCGACAGGGTGATAGGCGAAAAAGCGATGTGCCCTACAAGCGCGCCGTCCAGTTCCGCGACGAGCGAAAGGCTGAGCGCGCCAGATTCGCGCAGCGCGTCGATAACAAACTGCTCGGTGTGGTCACTGACTTCCAGGCTGGCAAAGGCCGCGGCAGTCAGGTCGTGAATGGTTTGAACATCAGAGGGGCTTTCCGGCCGGATGAGGAGAGGGGAGGACATGATTGGCTCGCTTTTGATTCAGATTTCTGATCATTGTATACCAACTGTTCGTGGATGCGCTCTCCTCGCACGCGCACACGCTGTCGTTCTTACTCTATGGATTATTTTGCATCCTCCTGGGACCTGTTTGGCCTTCTGCTCTCGATAACAGAAAGGAGGCCGCGTTTGGAGTCTAGCCTTCCTTCTTGCGGGTTTTCATTACCTCAATCTTGGGCAGGAAGTATATGGCCAACCAATAGAACGCCTCATAACCAACGAAGAGGGCAATGAATTTCATGCCTGCGGGGCTTAAATCCTTAGGTATCGGGACGTGAAAGAATTGTTGGATAAGCAGATTGGCTATCAAAATAATCGGCCCAAAAACAATAACTGCTAAGCCAAGAGATTGAATCAAGTCGAGCACGGCCATTTCAATCAGCCTGTCCTTATCTTTTGTGTTT
>Ga0208458_1003697_pt1 | contig 10190 bp, 15 predicted proteins | sample AD_UKC085_MetaG_FD_184432 | JGI IMG/M metagenome (GOLD analysis project Ga0208458, IMG submission 184432) | Active sludge microbial communities of municipal wastewater-treating anaerobic digesters from USA - AD_UKC085_MetaG (SPAdes) (version 2) | ecosystem: Engineered > Bioreactor > Anaerobic >... | reverse complement strand
GACAAGGGAGGAAGAAATAAAGGCAGGGGATTTTTTACTCTCGAAGGATCTTGTTAAAATCACGATGAAGGCTGTAGAAAAAACCGGACTTGTCGGTGAAGAGAGAAACGGTCTACTGCTTTTTTTTCTTTACCTGAGCCGCTTTTTTGATGAGCCGCTGCATGCGATCATCTTTGGTAAATCCGGGAGCGGCAAAACCTATCTTCAGACAAGGATCAGCGAGTGTCTCCCGGAAGAATCTCTCCGGACGATCACAAGCCTCACGGAAAACACGCTTTACTACTCCGAAAAAGACTTTTGGAAACACAAGGTTCTGCTGATCGAAGATCTCGAGGGGGTTTACCAGGCGTTTTTACCACTTCGTGAGTTCATGAGTAAACAATCAATCACCAAGCTGACAACGGATAAAGATATCAAGGGCAATAATGTCCAGAGGGTCCTTGTTGTAGAAGGTCCGGTGTGCGTATCAGGAGCAACAACCAACACGCAGATCTATGAGGATAATGCCAACCGCTCTTTCCTGCTTCACGTGGATGAGACTCCGCAGCATGCTGATCAGGTTATGCACTACCAGCGAAGGCAACAGGCCGGGTTAATCAATGAGGCAGAACAAAACGCCTGGCGTGAGCTTTTGAGAAATGCTCAAAGACTCTTAAGACCAGTTAAAATAATCAATCCTTATGCTATAGAGCTGGATATCCCTCAGTGTGTTTTTAAGAAGCTCAGAACTAATATGCATTACCTCAGGCTCATAGAGATCATAACGTTTTATCACCAGAAGCAGCGGACTTGGAAGAAGAACAAAAACGGGATCTTTTTTATAGAATCCACCCTTGAGGATATCGAGTGGGCCAACTACCTGATAAAAGATAGTCTTCTGAGAAAGTCTGATGAGCTGAGCGGTCAGGTCCGTCAGTTCTTTGAAGGACTGAAAGAGCTTGCAGGAAATAACAAAAATCCAGAAAGTCTTTATGCCAAACATATCAGGGAACACTTCAGGATGCATCCCATGAAGGCAAACAGGTATCTGAGGGAACTGGAGCAGCGGGGATATCTTCAGATGATTGGAGGGAACCGCAAAACAGGATATGAGTATGAGATCTCAGCCTGGGAAGAATACGATAAGCTTAAATCCGGAATTGATATCCTCGATGAGATATTAAAAAGGCTCAGGGAAAAGGAAGAAAAAAAGTTAAGTATAACATCGAAAACGGTAAGTATAACAGAGAAAACCTTAAGTGTAACATAAGTATAACAGAAGTATAACATCGCTCTCTCAGCCTCGCAACTCAATTAAAATAAAAAAGCTACACCTAAGTATAACAGTATAACATGTATAACAGGCTGGAAGCAAGACCCACCTAAAATAATGCACGAGATCGGTATACAATCTGAGGAATTTATAGCTCTTGAAAAGTCATTCGGTGAGTGGCTCGAGATGTTAAACTTCGAGCGAAGCACCGTGAGGTATGCCCCGGTAAAAGTGAGAGAGTTCTTTTACTGGCTCGAAAGGCATAAGATACTTAGTGTTAATAATATAACAATCGGAACCATAAGCGATTACTTTTATTATCTCAGCTCAAGGGAGAACCGGATAAAGGGTGGCAGGCTGAGCAGAAACTATCTCAGGACCCATCTCACGGCACTGAGAAAACTATCAAGGTATTTAAGGGAGAACGGCAATGAAGGCTTTGAAACCGATATCGCTATTACAGGTACTACCCGCAAGAGTATAAACGTGTTTACTAAGTCAGAGGTAAAAGCTCTTTACCACTCATGTGAAGGAGATCTTCTTGGAGTAAGGGACAAGGCCATGCTTGGGGTGTATTATGGCTGTGGACTAAGAAGAAGCGAAGGAGTAAGTCTTGACCAGGAAGATATAAACTTTGAGAAAGGTCTGCTGTACGTTAGAAAAGGCAAGAACTATAAACAGCGTTTTGTCCCTTTCACCGGGGCAGTAAGAGAGGATCTTTATAATTACCTGCACTTTGCCCGGCCAATGCTGGCAAAAGGAAATGAGCAGGCATTTTTTTTAAGCCAAAGGGGAAACCGGCTATGTGAAGAAGCCATGGTGGAGAGGCTTAAGGCGCTTAAAGAAAAGGCGCTGATAGACCGTCCGGGCAGCCTGCACACTTTAAGACACTCAATAGCAACACACCTTCTGCAGTCGGGTCTATCACCGGAGAAGATAAAACACTTTTTAGGTCACAGCAGCCTTGAAACAACACAGATTTACACCCATATAGCTTATGAACCGGAGTAAGTATCAAAAGCAGAAAGATCTGTTTGAAAAAAAAGTTTTGGGGAATTTGTCGGAGTTAGGGACAGAAGGTTACTCACCTGCTACCATAAAAGCTTTTATCAATTACATCTCTGCTTTTTTTTTTATCTGAGAGAAAGGTATTTATCTGAAACCAGAGTAAAGCGAACGGATATGTATGATTATATAAACCGGTGCAAGACAGCTGGTGACTCCCCGGAGCTGATCAACCGCAAGGTGGCAGCAGTAAGAAAGTACTACAGCTACCTGCAAAAGCGTGGCAGGGTAGAAAAGAACCCGGCCGATGGGCTTTACTTAAGAACCAGGTCCCGGAGGATCCCAACGGGAATGATGAGCCAGGAGGATCTGCATAAACTTTATGAAGCCTACCAGGTGACAGATCTTAGAACAGCCAGGAACAAAGTGATCCTTTCACTACTGACGAGCCAGGGATTATCAACGGATGATCTTCGAAGGCTGGAACCTGTTGATATACATTTAAGAGAAGGAAAGATCCGGATCCAGGGGAGCCGTCATGAAGGAGGTCGCACCCTGAAGCTTGAAGCTCATCAGGTGCTAGAGCTGCAGGAGTATCTTTTAAAGATCAGACCTGGAATATTAAACTCAATTAAAAAGAAAAATAGCACTCCCGGAAGAAAAGCCGAGAATCCGGATCTGGAAAAACTGAGCAGACAGTTACTTATCAGCATAAATGGATCCGAAGATATCAAGAACAGCCTTATGCACCTGGTAAAAGCATTAAAGCAGATTAACCCGAAGGTCCGCAGCTGCAGTCATATCCGACAGAGCGTGATCACAGGATGGTTAAAGAGGTATGACCTGAGGACCGTTCAGTACATGTCAGGGCATAAATGGATCAGCTCCACAGAAAGGTACCAGGTAGACTACCTGGAGGATCTGCAGGAATCAATAAATAAGTGTCATCCACTAGGGTGAAATGGAGGTCGCAAATTGCGGCCTCCAATTTTAATTAATTAAATTTACATCAGTTAAAACCGTATCCATGGTAAAGAAAGACTCTCAGATAATAATGATACCGGATGAAGTGATCATGTATAAGATATATCTGATCAGGGGTAAAAAAGTCATGTTAGACCGTGATCTGGCTGAACTTTATGAAGTGGAAACAAAAAGATTAAAGGAGCAGGTTCGTCGTAACATAGATCGTTTTCCTGAAGACTTTATGTTTGAGTTGACAAAAGAAGAACTTGCAGAATGGAGGTACCAATTTGGCACCTCAAGTAGTGAGACAATGGGTCTTCGTGTTCCTCCGTTTGCATTTACAGAACACGGTGTCATCATGCTGGCCAGCATATTAAACAGTGACAGAGCTATCCAGGTCAATGTACAGATAGTAAGAATCTTTATCAAAATGCGTGAAATGCTGGTATCAAATAAGGAAATCCTTTACAGGTTAGAGAAGATAGAGCAAAAAACTGAGGAACACGATGATCAGATCATGCTGATCGTTGATCATATGAGCCAGTTAGAAGAGATTAAGCAACAGGAACAGGAACAAAAGAACCGTAAACGCATCGGCTTCAAGTCATCCGGAAGCCAGGAAGACTAGTTGCACGCACCCCCCCGCAGCCGTGCCCTTCCGGCTTATTTTTTGTCATGCTTTTTGTCCCCTCGCACATGCAGCACATTGTTTTGTTGGCTTTTGTAGTTGGCTATGATCATAAGGTAAAAGCCAAAAAACAAAGAGCTGCGCCGACGCAGCAAACAAAAAGACATGGCCAAAAAATAATCCCCCAAGCTATATTAACATAATGCGGCATTATAGGCGCTGAAAGATAGACCTGCCATGAAACAAACATTGTGGTCAGGCCTATAATACGACACTATGTTAAATAGCCGCTCATGCCCACCCTGCCAGCCTTATGTAAGGTTGTCCTTTTTTTGAAGCATCCTGTATCATACCTTGCATTAATAAACCGCATTTTGTGCTTAATAAGCAGAATTTTGGGATTATTAACCCACAACTTTTTTAACAGAAAGTGGAAACTTTGGGACAGTAACTGACTATAATATATAAAAACGTTATATGAAGAGAGATGAAGAATTAAATGTTGAGATTGGTAAATTATTTAAAGTGAAATGTGTTAACCCTACCTACCGTAGTATCATCATTGTCATTATAATATTAACCCTTCTTCTCATAATCTTATAATCAAAGGATGACAATCCTGGTCATTCCCGGAGATCACTCCGTTGGATACATCCATGCAGTCTTAAAACTTTGGCTTAGTCAAGGTAGCTTCCGCCAGCGCTCAGTCAAGGTTAAAATGAATTTTGGAATATTTTTTTGATGCTGTTTTTTATTTTTAATTGAATCAAAAAAATATCCCAAAAACCTTGACACTTCCCCTCGCTCTTGCTGTGTCTGTATCTAAGCCAAAGTTAAGCCATAGTGTAAAGTTTTATTAAAACCATTTCCACAAAGAAAAAACCGGAAAAAAAGAAAGCTCTCACCACATGCAAGCGAGGGAAAAAAGCAAGGCTCCCGATAAAATTTTTACCACTAAAATTAAATCAAATCAAAAATTTTATCGGGACTTGTCTTGGCCTTGCTTTTTTACTGCGGGCTGGCCCGTGGGGAGCTTGCATACCTTTGCTTTGTTTTTTTGCGGTTTTGGTCACGGGTCCGAGTGTGTAGGGAGTGCGGCTATTTGGCGAAGCCCGAAGTACATAATGCCAGTTATAGGCAGCCGAATCAAACAGATCTCAGAACCGCTGAAAAAACAGGCTGCGTATAACTTGCATTATGTAAATATAGCTTTGGGGACCGTTTTTCCTGGCGTGTCTTTTTGCCAGAGCGTCGGCGCAGCTCTTGCCGGTTTTGTTTTTACCACTGAAGATCTATCCACACAAAAACAAAAGCCGGCATGTGCTGCAGCAGGGTGGCCGCAAAAAGCATGACAGGAAAACGGGCCAGAAGGGATGGCAGCGGGGAGAATGTTATTAATCTACTTATTATCAGAAAAATTAGTAACTTCAATCTTAATTTAAACAAATACAATATGAAAGTACATGTCTCATTACATCAAACTAAAGAACCTGACGGCTGGTGTGCATCTATTGCAACAGCCCGTGCATCAAAAGGAGCAAAAAATGAAGTAGCAATAGGCGAATCAGAAATATATCCAGATAAAGAAGCTGCCTGGAACAGTATCCAAAAAAGTGCACAAAAGCTGGACTATGCGAATGATGAAATCTATCTGAATGCGAAGAAGGTTAAAGATTACAGCGATCTTGAAACCAAAGTAGGTGCTTTATAAAGTTTTTTCTTTTTAACTGAAAACATTACTTTGTGGTAGTATAAATAAAACCAAAATGGAAGACTTATTACGAGATGCTGAGAACTTCTTTAAATCAGCATATAAAGAAAAAGCTGAAGCACTTTTAAAGCAACTTGATCTTAACAAACTCGAAGAAATAAAATTAAAGAGTTTAATGGAACTAACAGATAAAGAGCTAAGAATTATTGGACTGGAAAAGGTCAAGAATGATGAATACAAGCACTTCTATTGTTGCAGGAACTGTGATAACCTTAAGATCTATTTTATTAAGCTGCAAGACAAATTTGAGATGCGTGGCTTTCAACTGATAAAACATAAGGATATTTTGACTACCAGTGAGTTGATAGAAGAAGCGGTAATAAAGTGGCAGCTGAGATATGACAACAACTGAAAAGCTCTTTTTCAGATAAAAGAAAAAATGTTTTATCTTTAATATCAAAACGTTCTTTGAATGAGTGCTCTCCGGAGGAGTTACTAGAGCTTTTTTGAGTGTTGTTTTTTAGGTGTAGACTAGCAGGATTACGGCGCAAGGTTCTACGATCCACAAATTGGAAGATTCCATACAATTGACCCATTAGCTGAAAAATTTTATTTCCTTACTCCATACCAGTATGGTTCAAACAATCCTGTCACGAATATTGATATTGATGGTTTAGAAGGCGTTCCTTTTAATGCTCCATGGCTCATTATGAAATGGGCTGAGTTTAAAGCAAGAACACAGGAGGTAGGAGGAGCAGCTTCAAGATTGCTAACTGGTACCTCTGGGAACAATATGCCGAGCAATACGATACCTGGAACCAGTTTGAATAATAAGTCATTAGCTAAATGGAATGATGTTGGAACCGTTACAAAAGGGGTGGTAGATTTGGCTAATGGAGCTGCAAATATAGCTGGGTATATCCCAGGTTTAGAAACTATGGTTGATGTTGGGGGTACCATCATAAATACTGCTGAAGGCGATTTTGAAGATGCATCCATTTATGCAGGAGCTTTATTGCTCCCTATAAGTGGGATAGAAATTAAAACTGGAAAGAAAGGACTACAAATTGTTATAGATGAAGCAGATAAAATTGATAGAACGTTATTAGATGCTCCAACTATACATGGGAATGCTCCAACATTCAAAGCGGATGGAACATCCGTGGAAATACACCATGGAGGGAAAAATGGCCCTTATCAAGAAATGCATAAGGCAGATCACAGATTAGGTCCAAACTATACAAAAAATCACCCTGATACGCATGTTCCTTTGACAAAAGCGGAGAGAAAAAAGTTCAATAATGATAGAAGAGATTATTGGATAAATGAATTTTTTAGAAAATAAAATAGATGGAATCTGTAATAGAAAAGTGTGAATCAACAATTTCTGAATTACTTAAGTTTTCGAGAAGTGTATTATATCTTGGGAAACCCATTAAAGATAAGAGGTTTATAAAATTCGAAAACGAAATTGGTTATGAACTCTCAATAGATTTTAAATACATTTTAGAAAGATATAATGGTTTTTCACTGCTAGGGTCAAGAGTATTTGGATTGGATTCTGAATACCAGGAATCATCACTAGATCGAATATATCATTTTGAACATAATATCGTTGAGAATAAAATGCCCTCGCATTTTTTGCCATTTTCTAATGACGGAAGCGGCAATCATTATTGTTTAGATCTTTCTCGTTTAGATAGTAAAAAAATATGTCCTGTAGTTTTCTGGCAATGGGATTTTAAATATGAAACCATTAATGAAGTCGAGACATGCAATGAAAATTTTTGCGATTGGGTAAAAGAAGTATTAATAGATTGGACTTTGGAAGAATATAATTTTGATGGAACTAAAAAATAAGATAACGTCACTTTTGCATTAAAAACTAAGTCATATAAATGCAAAACCCGGGTCATTCCGGGTTTTGTGTTATTTGGTCCAAGGATCATTAATTGGATCCCAATACTCCAAACAGTAATGAGTCAGATCGGACATTAAGTTAGTCTTAGCTTCTTTAAAATTGTTTTCCTGATCATTACACTGCTTGTCCTTGAAGTTTTGAAACTCTCTTTCCTTTGTGAGCATTACAAAGTGGAGAGCTTTGTTAGTTTTCCTGCTTGGATTTTTGGACTTAAGAAACTTGATAATGTTGTTGGCAATGGAAAAGAGCTCAGCAATGTTCTCTTCGGAATACTTCAGGTTAAGCAGATCAATGTAATATTGCTTAAGGGGGTTCATGAGAAATCAGCTCCGCATTTTTCTTGTTGCTTTCTGATAATAGAAATTAACTTCATCCATTGATAGAAGGTTTTCTTGATTAGGCAGAGCAATCATATCATCAGGTACTCCAGGAGTATGGATTTGCGGAGCATAAAACAATCCATCCTCGCCCTTCATAATTATGAAATCAGAGCTTGTCCCGGGGATCCTTTTTGAAAACAGTATAAAACCGTTTCCTTTAACACCTTTCTGAAACCCGTTGGCATCAAGGATAGCTTCTGTAAGATAACTTTTATTACTCATAGCTATAATGCCAGTTGTTTAATCTTGTCCTTTGTAATAAAAGCATCGAGGAAGATCTTAACCACTGATTTTTTATCCTCCGGCATCTTCTCGATCATTTTAAACTGGTTCAGCAGCTCCTTGTCCGTGAGCGAGCTATTAGCCAGCTCATCAGTTGTTCCGTTCATCAGGTAGTCTGATGTAACTTCCAGGGCATTGGCCAGCTTTGCCAGAATATCGCCTGAAGGCTGTGCTCCTTTCTCCTCATACCGTCCGATCTGGGAGTAATGCACGTTAATCTCCCTTGCCAGGTCACTCTTGGAATACCCTTTCTCTATGCGTGCTTTCTTAAGCCTGTCACTGAAACTCATATTTGCGGAAATAAATTATTAACAACGCAAATATACACATAACGCACGTTTAAAGAGTTATAATCTTGCGTCTGTTCATAACTCGTCTATTATAAACATATGTGATTTATGCGTTATTATGTTATTTTGTGCGAGAACGCAAATAAAAAATTATTAACAATGGAGATCCGGGAGATAAAAGAGCGCCTATCGATAGAAACCGTCCTGAACAATTACAACCTGCAACCCGACCGCCATCACTTTTTGAAATGTCCCTTCCATGGCGATGAAGATCCCAGCCTGAAGATCTACCCGGAGACAAACACTTTTAACTGCTTTGGCTGCGGAGCTGCAGGAGATGTGATAGAATTTATTGAGAGATATGAGAAGAAAGGGAAACACGAGGCAATATTAAAAGCAAAGAGTATGATAGATCCATCTGCTGAAATAATCCAGAAACCAATGTCACAGAAAAATGAACCTGAACAGGATAAAGAACTCCTTCCAAGGCTTGCAGTTATCGGAAAGCTCATGCAGGAGAGCCGGGGCAGCTTTAAGAGAACAACTGCAGCAAAGGAATATTTACGATCCCGTGGACTGGATCCTGATAAAACCCAGGCCGGTTATATGGGACTGGATCTTGGAAAGGGCTGGAACGAAAAGCTTCAGCAAAGCGCTATTGCTCTGGGAATATTAAAGCAAGCAAAAGACACAGTTACACCGGTATTTAAAAATGTTGTTCTCTTTTTTACAAAGAATGAAAAAGGGCAGGTCATTGATATGTACGGCAGGTCAATCAACTCTAACTGTACAGGTAAACACTTTTATTTAAGCGGCAACCACCAGGGGATCTATCCTGGTTACCCGGAACCAGGTACAAGTAAGCTGATCTTAACTGAATGCATAATCGATTGCGAAACTTTACTCCAGAGAGAAGATATAAAATTGGAGTTCAGCATGATGGCTCTTTTTGGGACAAACGGTTTTACTCAGGAACATGTTGAAGCAATAAAGAACCTTCCGGAACTAAATGAAGTGGCCCTTTTCTTTGACGGAGACGAAAGCGGCCGGGAGGCAGTAGCCAGGATAGCAGAAAAGATAAAAGCTTTAAAACCTGATATCCTGATCACGGCAGTCGATACCCCCGACGAAGAAGATATAAATAGTCTTATAATAGGTCATGAACCGGAGATCCTCTCTCACCTAATCAAAAGCAGAAAACCTGTAAACGGCTCAGATAAAACAAAAAACGATATCCCTGGTCAGATATCACAAAGCGAGACACCACAGAAGGAAGCAATACTGAGCACAAAGAATCCACAAAAGATAATTTACCAGGAAGGAGATCTTCTAATGATTATCTGGGGCGGCATCGAGAGGGAGAACGTCCACAGGCTAAGGGTAAACCTGTTGGTACAAAAAGAAGGAGACACAATGCGCTACTACCAGGACGATGTTAATCTTTACAGTAACCTTCAGCTACAGCGATATATCAAAGGTGCAACAGAGGAACTCGATATCAGCACCATGGTAATGAAATCGACTCTCCGAAGACTACAGCTCCAGCTCGAAGAATACCGCCTGGCAGAGATCGAGCGTGAAAGAAAAGCCCTGCAGCCACGAAGCTACTACATGACAAGGGAGGAAGAAATAAAGGCAGGGGATTTTTTACTCTCGAAGGATCTTGTTAAAATCACGATGAAGGCTGTAGAAAAAACCGGACTTGTCGGTGAAGAGAGAAACGGTCTACTGCTTTTTTTCTTTACCTGAGCCGCT
>Ga0208458_1003690_pt1 | contig 10200 bp, 9 predicted proteins | sample AD_UKC085_MetaG_FD_184432 | JGI IMG/M metagenome (GOLD analysis project Ga0208458, IMG submission 184432) | Active sludge microbial communities of municipal wastewater-treating anaerobic digesters from USA - AD_UKC085_MetaG (SPAdes) (version 2) | ecosystem: Engineered > Bioreactor > Anaerobic >... | reverse complement strand
GTTTGCCCACATGACCATGTTAGTCCAACCGTTGGCGTCACCCTCTGGAGATGCGCCGTTATCAGATATCACCACTATCATGGTGTTATTGAGCTGGCCGCTCTCCTCCAGGTAATCCAAGAACCTTCCAATCTGCTCATCAGTGTAATCGATGTATGCGGCGTGAACCTCAGCAAACCTGGCATAAACCTTCTTCTCGTCTTCTGTTAGGTTGTCCCACGCTTTTACCCACTGGTCACGTGGCGCCAGATCGGTGTTCTCAGGTACGACTCCCAATTCCTTCTCTTTAGCCAGAGTCTGGTTTCTCATGGCGTCCCAACCCATATCGAATCGGCCCTTATACTTATCGATGTAGGCCTGGGGAACATGATGCGGCCAATGGCCAGCACCGAAGGCCAAGTAAAGGAAGAAGGGCTTGTCCGGTTGGAGGGATTTTCCGTCGCTTATGTACTGTATGGACTGGTTCACCAGGTCCTTGGAGAGATGGTAGCCCTCCTCTGGGGTGGCTGGCGGCGTTATGCGGGTACTGCCGGAAACCAGGTCAGGGTACCACTGGCTGGTGTGGGACTCAAGGAATCCATAGAACCTCTCAAATCCCCTGCTCATCGGCCACTGGTCGTAAGGTCCTGCTGCGTTGATAGAATCGGAAGGCGCAAGGTGCCACTTGCCCACGCAATATGTATCGTACCCTTGTCCAACCAGCATTTCAGGCATGGTAGCTGCCTCTTTGGACAGATAAGTCGTATATCCGGGGTAGCCCGATGCAAACTCCATTAATGAACCGACTCCTACAGAATGAAGATTTCTGCCCGTGAGCATACAGGCACGGGTTGGAGAGCAGATACCAGTGGTGTGGAAGTTGGTGTACCTGAGACCTCCTTGAGCCAATCGATCTATATTTGGAGTCTCGACAGGTCCGCCGAAACATCCAAGACCACCATATCCAATGTCATCTAAAATCAAGAACACTACGTTGGGCGATCCCTTCGGAGCCTTTACGGTCTCAATGGGACATGGTGTTGAGTCTGCATAAGTCAGGCCAATCTGAGGTACGCATTTCTCACCTGCCTCGGTTGTGCCCTGAGAAGAAGCGGACGTAGATTCGCTCTTTTCAGACTTGATGACCAGTACGGTCTCCTGCTCGGGCGAGATTACGTCTTCATTGGACACATCTGCCAGGGTCGAACTCTCAGATAAGACCTTTCTTCTATTCGTAACCAGTTCCAGGCCAGAGTCTTCCAGCGATCCGTTGCTGGAGCGACCCTTGGCATCAGCCGCTATTGTCTGGCTGATCAATTGGCTTTCTGAAATCGCTAAAGCATCTGATGCCTCAGCAGAATTGCTGCTATCTGCAGAAAAACTATCGGATGCTGCTATTGCGAATAAAAAAATCAAAAAAGCCATTGTCACTGTGGCTTGATTTGGTATTAATATCCCTCCTTTATTTAAAAGGATGTATCATAGTATATCTAATTATCCATCTGATGACCTTGACAAAAACACATCATCAGGATTATATAGAGGGCGATTTTATCAAAACTCTATGATAAAATATCCCGTTGCCAATTCTAAAATCCGTCAAATATTTCGAGCCAATTCTGTCTTTTCTCGTAAAAATGATATTATCATTATCCCCAATTGATCCGGATGGGGAATACCTTTGAAAAGGAGAAGACTGTGCAGACACTGTCAGCATAGCTCTCCTGGTCCCAATTCATAGAAATCATCTAAATCAAGGACCCCTGCAGCGCCAGTTCTATGCTGAGCCAGGCTGGAGCTGGAGCCCCTTCGGGAGGAGGTCCGCATAACTTTGGATCCGGTCTTCCGGGACCCATACCTCCTGGACTTCCTGGGGCAGGGATTTCTCCTTCATCGCCCGACAGAAGCGCATGACCACCAGAGAGAGGGACTTCTATCCGGATCTGGGCGGCATATTCGTGGATTTCACCATTTCTGATCCGGCAATCTCCCCCTCGATCAGCGATATTATGGTTACATCCTTGTTGGGTATGCAGACGTCGTCCTGGTAGCTTATATCCCCTGTCACTCCACTGAACCCTGAAGTATTTCCGAGGGCCTGAACAATAGCCTCCGGATCGCTCGATCCAGCCCTGTCTATGGCCTCGGCCAGAAGTTTGACTGCATCATATCCCAGAGCAGAGAAGGCGTTCTCAGGAGGATAGCCGTACTCGGATTTGTAGGCCCGAACGAATTCACCTGTGCGGGAGGAGTTTTCATCCAGAAGGGCATGTGTCGAGAAGATGATCCTTCCCATGCCCTCTTGCCTCAAGTCAAGCGAATCGAGGCTATCGCCGCCAAATATCGGACTGTTAATTTCAGCCCTTCGCAGAGCTTCGATCACAGTCTTGGCCTCTTTTGGCCCTGCTGCAAGGTAAACCATCTCAGAATGCGCGTCATAGACTTCCTGGCTCAGAATCGCCGGATCTGAATCATTGATGAAGGCTTCTATGATGATTTCTCCTCCAAGATCTGCATATCGTTCCTTGAAATAGTAGGCCAGGAGGCGAGCGTATTCCATTTCGCCGTCCACAAGAAGTGAGCAGGTTTTGATTCCCATCCTATTAAAGGCATATTCAGCCCCCGCCTGGGCTTGGACATTATCGCCAAAGCATGCCAAGAACAGTCCCTCATTCTCCTCTGCCAGTCTGGGAGAAGTTGCTCCCGATGTCACAAAAGGTATCCCCGCGGCAGATGTGATTGGTCCTGCTGCCAAGACCATATCTGTGTCGCTCAGGCCTATTAATGCCGAGATGTTTTCTGCGATAAGGGCTTTTGCGCATTCACCAACACCTGCAGTATCGCTCTTGCCATCACATATGATCAGTTCGATCTCTTTGCCATCGATTCCACCAAGTCTGTTGATCTCATCAACTGCAAGCTTAGCTCCCCTGGCGGACGGCAGATCCAATGGCGATTGCGACCCCACCAGGTTGTATATCGCCCCGATCTTTACCGTCTGTTCAGATGCTCCCTCCATAGCAAATTGATCCTGATCTGTTTGAGCCAATGCCATTGTGCCAATGATGCATATCTCTAATAGTGCAATAAAGGCGAGAGCAGATCCCATCCTACTAATATCCGGACTCAAGATGCATACCTCCTTTCTTTTTGATTACTTAAGACAGGCCATAGTGCATTATGGTATCCACAATTTGAACTCTTGCATGCAACTCAAATCGTATGGAGCCAGATATAAAAATGATGCGAAATGCTAAAATGCATTAGTGCCCTTCATTAATACTGATATTTCCAGGAGGGAAAGATATTAGGGTATTTTATGCATTAAGATATATAGCAATATTACTTCTAGTGAATATTTCGATAGCTAATATCCCGTGCTTGGCTGCTGATCAGACAGCATCAGCGGAGGATCTGACCTATATAACCGAGCAGTATCCACCTTACACATTCCAAGAAGACGGCAAAGTGCAGGGTATTTCCGTAGATCTTCTCGAAAGGATATGGCAAAAAATGGGCGTTGACCTTAATAGGAGCATGATATTGCTTCTTCCCTGGACAGAAGGCTATCAGAGGACATTAAGTGAAAATAATACCGTTCTCTTTACAACGGCCAGGCTTCCCGAAAGAGAGCAGCTATTCAAGTGGGTGGGGCCAGCTGCCTCTGGCAGGGATGTTCTCTTGGCAAAGAGGGATAAAAATGTCACCATTGCAGATCCGCAAGACCTGAAAAAATATAAAATCGGGGCTATCAATGATGATGTGGTGGTCGAAAGGCTTCTTAATAGCGGCTTAAAGAAGGAGGATCTGATTCTTGAGAATGCATCCGCACCGATTATAGAGAAGCTGGAAGATGGTAGCATTGATGCCTGGGCATATAATGACTTAGCAGGCATCGTGCTTATCCAGGAGGCTGGTGCAGATGCAAGCAATTACGAGACAGCATACGTGCTCGCCCAAAACGATGCCTACTTCGCATTTAACAAAGAGACTCCTGATTCAGTGGTGCGGTCTTTCCAAGAAGCTCTGGATAGCATCAGAGACGAGAAAGATGCAAACGGAGTCTTTATGCTTCTTCAGATTCAGGCGGATTTGCAGGGAAGCCTGAATGATTTAGATTCGGATATTGCTAATGCTGCTCAAAACCTCTCAACAGCAGGCCTCAAGGGAGATGCTGCTCGCAGAGTTCTTGCTGAGCTAATAGGGACCAACTCAAACATAAGCAATGCAGTCACAATTGGCAAGGATGGAAAGATCATCGCAGCTGAAGGCAGAGTAAGCGAGAGCGCTGAAGGAGCCGATATAAGTAACCAGGAACATATTGCCCGCTTATTGCAGACCAAAACCCCTGTGCTTAGCAGACAGCAGCCATTGGTAGAAGGATACAACGGCACAGCAATTGCGTATCCGGTATTCTCATCACAAGGGGAATTCCTGGGAAGCATCAGTGCAATCATTGAACCAGATAAATTGCTAGATGCCATAGTAGCACACCATCTCTACTATGATGTCTCTAACAGGAGCAATATCACTGACTACAGCTTCTGGTCAATGCATCTGGATGGTCTAATTGCCTACGACCGAGATGAGAGTCAGATAGGGAAGTATCTATTCGAGGACCCGCTTTATGCGCCATATCCTAGCCTGCTGGCCTTGGGAGAGAGGATAATCGCTGACAGGTCCGGGCAGGGAAGCTATAGCTTCCAGGTCACTGAAGGAGATAAGAAGGTAGTGACCAAGGACGCATACTGGACGACAGCTGGGCTGCATGGCATGGAATGGAGGCTGGTCGTCACCAAGATACTGCAGTAATTTCTTCTGGTCAGGGACGTGTCCATGAGGCTGCATACCCTGTACTGGGAGCGAAAGGAGCCGGAATGCTTTCTGTAATGGCTTCTGCCCTCCGGGTATCTCCTTTCTATTTTTTCCTCTAATTAAGGCTTAATAAGCAGCTACTTCTTTCACTGTATCCTTTTAAGAGGAATCATTCCATTATGAACCGCCGTGGCCACCAGAGCCCCGGAAAAGCCGATCTTTTCCAGAGCCTCCAGATCCTTCTCATCCTTTACCCCGCCCCCCAGGATCAGATGATGGCGGCTTATTCTTTTGGCCTCCGCCAGAAACTCCTCATCCAGGCCGGCTGAGGTCCCAATCCGGTTAAGCTCCATGATTATCACTCCCTCCATGTCGAGATGGTTCAGTTCCTCCAGGACCTCCAGGGGGCTGCGGTCCGCCATAGCTACATCTCTTGACAGAACCCTGCGGTTTGACATATCAAGGCTGGCTATAATCCTCCTTTTGCTGGAGACCTCCTCCATCAGGGAAATGGATGCCGTCTCCGTCCCCAGAACCGGGAGAACAGATGGAGGAAGACCATCCAAATCGTTTGACCTGGAGGCACCGGTGTCCGCCATGGTCCGGGCCCGACTGGATATCTTATCGATGATTTCCAGGTTTTGACCACTGCCCATGATCATATCCAGGTCTGCCACATAGACCTGCACCGGCCGAAGCTCATCCATAATCAGCAGGGGGTCGGAGGATTCTATTACCTGGCTGAATTCAGCAACAGGCTTATAGCGGCTGCGCTCGCCCCGCAGGGCATGAACAACAGCACCATTAAGTATATCGAAGACGAAGATGCATTGCACATTTGCCCAATCGGGATTGAGAGAATATGAGATTATTGGTCAGCCCCATGAACATGGAAGAGGCGCATGCTGCACTGGCGGGCGGCGCTGATATTTTGGATGTGAAGAACCCCAAAGAGGGATCCCTGGGTGCGAACTTCCCCTGGGTCATACGCTCGGTAGCAGACCTGGCAGGAGGCAGGGTGCCGGTAAGTGCGACCATCGGCGACATGGAGTTCAAGCCGGGAACAGCGAGCCTGGCAGCTTTGGGCGCAGCGTCTTCAGGCGCGGATTACGTCAAAGCGGGCCTCTTGGGAGTGAAAACTCATGATCAGGCAGAAGAGATGCTCAAAGCCATTGTGCGAGCGGTCAAGGACCTCGATCCAGAGAAGAAGGTGGTGGCTTCAGGCTACTCTGACTACCTTCGTGTTGGAAGCATATCTCCCATGCTCCTGCCCGCAGCCGCTTCTAAGGCGGGGGCAGATGTAGTGATGGTGGACACGGCCATAAAGGATGGGAAGCCGACATTCGACTTCATGGGTGAAGAGGATTTAACGGATTTCATAGAGCTTGGCCACTCATTTGACCTGGAGGTTGCCCTGGCTGGCAGCATCGGATTTCCTCATCTGGGAACGCTCTTGCGCCTGCAGCCGGACATCATCGGTGTGCGGGGCATCGTCTGCGGGGGAGACCGCAGGAGTGCGGTGAAAGAAGAACTGGTGGTGAAGGTCAAGAGCGCTCTATCGAGATGAACTCATCCGGATCAATTTCGGGATGATGCACATTTGGATGATCCAGGGCATGCAGCAGCCGGTCGATGAAACCCTGCTGTCCTTTGAGGATCTTTTTCCGGGCAGACTCTATTTCAAACCAGTCTGCTCTGTCGATCTCGGGAAACTCCCGCATTATCCCCGATCTCCTGGGCCACTCAAGCATGAACTTATTGCTCACAATCCTCCTCTCATCCAGGTTCTTTTCCACCGCCCAGGCAAAAACGATCTTTCCGCTGGGCTGCTTTATCCTTCCCAGCTCTATGAAAACCCCATCAACCTCAAAGCCCGTCTCTTCCTTAAACTCCCTTCTTGCTGCATTCAGGGGGCTCTCGTTCTCCTCGAAAAGGCCTTTGGATATCGACCAGGCTCCATCGTCCTTCCCGGCCCACAAGGGCCCACCGGGGTGGACGAGCAAGACCTCAAGATGATTGTCCTGAAACCTGAAAGGCAGGATCCCGCCGCTCTTTTTGCTCATATTATTTTTATCAACTTACTTGTATCTTGATCGATGGCTCTTGTCTCTGCCTCTCTCCCTTCTCAAGACGCTTGTCGTGGTGGACCATCTAATATCCGATTCCGGCAGCTCAAAGCGGGCGATCACCGGGGCATGATCGGACTCGGGATAGAAGATCTTGGGAGCAAAGACTATGGATTCATCATGCAAGAGCTCGTTGTGCACCTCGGAGCCCTTGAAGAAGGCGAGCATCGTCCTTGATACAAGAATATGGTCCAGCATCTTGCCCTTGCCGTTATGCAGAAGAGAATAGCGTGCGGGCTCGGGAATGTTTCTCTCTGTTGGCACCATGACCCTCATGGCCAGGTCCATGTTCCCCGTGTTCTCCACGTCACCCCGGATAGCCTCTATGGAGACCTCATCCAACTCCTCGTTGAAATCCCCGCAGACGGCAATGAGAGCACAGCGATTGTCATCGAAAAGATTGTCTATCAGAATGCGGGTCTCAAGAGCCTGGCCAATGCGTTTCATGCTGGATATGAAGACCCCTTCTGCCCAGCCGGATGCCGTCTTCCAGGTTCTCTCGCTCAGCTTATGACCCTGGATGTTGGTCGGCCGGCGGGATTTAAGGTGCAGGTTGATCACATCCAGAACCGCCCCATTGGTCAGCCTGACCTTTGCATGTAGAATGGGCCTCTCCCAGGAGATCTCCCGTGCCTCCAGCTCCCCGGGCAGGGCAGTTACCTTCTTGTAGCTCGGCGAGGGGGCATACTCATGCTGATATTGATGCTGCTCCATGATATCGAAGCGGCTGAGGATGACCAGATTGTGATGGCTAAGGTAATTTCCATCCCGGTCCACGGTTGAGGCCCTGTTGAAGCTCTCATAGGGAGTTCCTTCTAAGAGGCGGTCCAAAGCCTCCAGGCGAGGCCTCCCGTTGCGCTCGTGCTGGGCGCAGATCTCTTGCAGGCAGAGAATGTCAGCGTCCAATCGGATGAGCTGGGGCCGAAGGACTGGTATGCGTTCATCCAGGCTAGGGCTTCTATCTGGCCGGTCGTCCAAGCTCATGAGGTTGAATGTCGCTATGCTCACCTTGATTGTCATCCGATATCTCCTAGCTACTCCTCTTTTCCATACTATCTTGTCGAGGAGAGGATTTATCCTTTATACTTGTGATGGTTCAAGCAGAATGTGAACATTTGTGATTGACTGGAGTCATTGATGGGCCAATGGTTGAAGGATAATTGTAAATCCTGCAGAGGTTGCTATGAATCTGAAGCTGGCAATGTTATCGATCATGATAATAGTGATCTTTGAGGCGTTTAATCCTGGTGTTCTGGCCGTCCCCGATGAAGCAGTAGGGCGAATTGTGAGCGTGATCAGCGCAGACTCACTGGGAATAGAGATGGTGATCAATGATCCCAGGACGACGGGGGTGGACAGCGTGAAGCTGGCGGATATTGCCGCTCCATCCACAGTGACCCCCGAGGGAAAGACGGCCCGAAAAGCGGCTGATCTATTGCTGAAAGATCAGATCGTTTATATCGATATCGATGAGAACAGCACTGAAGGCCGCAATGAATGGGGGCAGATGGTCTGCGTAATCTATCTCATAGATTCCCGCTACCGTCCGATATGGCCTCCGGTGAACAGAATGCTAGTGGATGATGGCCATGCCGATCTTGCGGAGGACGGCAATAATGAGTTTAACTCATCTGCCTGGTGGGAGGATCCCATTCCCCAGGGATCGAAGGGGAACATATCAAAATATAAGGAGATTATGACAAGTCCAAAGGCATCATCCGAAAGCCAGAACAGCGCGAGCAAAAGCAGCGTTCTGGACATGGAGAGCAACGCCGGTCGGGTCAGCATCGGCTATCGCGCATGAGCCGGGCAGATGCAAGCCCGGCATAGATTAGTCAACTGCCACGCCCTTCAGAAGGCAGTGGTTGACTAATCCTGATCAATTCACCTCAGTGGTCTCGAATAGATATGCTCCCAGGAACAGCATTGCCGCACAGCATACCCCCAGAACGGCAAAATCAGTGAGTGGCGAGAAGGCGCTTATGCCTATCAGGCAGTATCTCAGTCCATCCACACCATAGGTGAGGGGATTGAAATAAGCCAGGATCTTGATAATCTCCGGGAACTGGTCTAAGGGATAGAGCGCTCCGGAGAGGAAGAACAGCGGGAATATCAGGAAGTTCATGATCAGGCTGAATCCGGACATATCCTCCATCTTGGACGCAAAGGCCAGGCCCAGGCCGATGAACGTCGTTGCTATGAGAATCATAAAGACCAGAGATAGAATCAGCCCCTGGATGCTGGGAATGCCCATACCCAGCAGTATCCCCGAGAGCATTATGATCAGAGCCTGAAGTATGCCAGTGGTCAGGCCGCCGGCGGTGCGTCCCAGCACTATCGCTATCCTGCTCACCGGCGAGACCATTATCTCCTTCAAGAAGCCAAACTCCCGATCCCAGAGGACAGATAGGCCGGCAAATGTCGCCGAGAAGAGCAGAGTCATGCCTATGATTCCCGGGGTGAGAAAGCTCATGTAGTCCACTCCTTCGGGAATTCCAGGAATTCTGCCGATATTGTTAAAGCCAATCCCCAGAAATGCCAGGAAGAAGAATGGAGAAGCAACCGAGCCGAACAGCCTGCTCTTGAGCCGGAAGAAGCGCAGCATCTCCCGCAGCCAGATGCTGTAGATGGCGTACAGATCGCCTTTGACCTTGTCTGCGATCATCTGCCGCCTCTGGGGAGAGCTATATCTGCACCCCGATCTTTGCCGCCGTTCTCTTTTATCTTCTTGCCAGTGTATTTGATGAATACATCCTCCAGTGTTGGTTTGTGCAGACTGACAGAGGTTATGACCGCATTGTTCCTGCTCGCTTCCAGTACCACTTCTGCTATTCTAGACTGGGCATGATCAACATGAAGCTTGATGCTTCCATTATCCGAGCGGATGGACTTGATCCAGGAGAATGACTGCAAAGACCGGACGAGAGCATCCCCGCCGCTATCAGTCATCAGGGTTATGGTATCTGAACCGATGGTATCCTTGAGGCTCTCCGGCCTGTCCAGGGCCACGATCCTGCCGCTGTCCATGATGGCCACCCGATCGCACAGATAGTCCGCCTCCTCCATGTAATGAGTGGTGAGGATAATAGTCACATTCATCTCTTTGTTCATGCGGCCGATGTACTCCCAGATGTATCGCCTGGTTTGGGCATCAAGGCCGATGGTGGGCTCATCTAGAAATAGGACATGAGGGCGGTGCATCAGCCCCCGGGCGATCTCCAGCCGGCGTTTCATCCCACCGGAGTAGTCCTGCATCTTGGTGTCTGCCTTCTCCTTCAGG
>Ga0208458_1003667_pt1 | contig 10237 bp, 10 predicted proteins | sample AD_UKC085_MetaG_FD_184432 | JGI IMG/M metagenome (GOLD analysis project Ga0208458, IMG submission 184432) | Active sludge microbial communities of municipal wastewater-treating anaerobic digesters from USA - AD_UKC085_MetaG (SPAdes) (version 2) | ecosystem: Engineered > Bioreactor > Anaerobic >... | reverse complement strand
GCCAGCCTGGCCGAGCTCGAGGCAGCGGCAGAAGCGGAGCGCGCCAGCGTGGTGGTTGACGAAGCGCCGGCAGAGCCGCGCAGCCAGATGCAGGATATGCTGGATGACTCCAAGTATTACGACCCCCACGAAAAGTAGGCGAAAACGCTTGCCGAAGCTTGCGTCTGGTAAAAAAGCGCCGGGCTTGGTAGACTCGCGACAGAGAAACAAACAAAGGAGCTAATGATGGGACTGACTGGAAAGAAAATCGCTATTTTGGTAGCTGAAGGCGTGGAAGACCTGGAGTATTCCGTGGTTGCCATGCGCATGCAGGAAGAAGGCGCTGAAGTTCTGACTGCCGGTTTGGACCTGAAACCTGTGCGCGGGAAGAACGGGCTGGTGGTCGTGCCCGACACCTTGATTGAATCACTCTCGGCTGACGAGCTCTTTGGGCTGGTGCTGCCGGGCGGTTGGGCGCCGGATAAACTGCGCCGCTATGCCGTGGTCAAGGACCTGATCGCGAAGGTGCACGCGCAGGGCAAAATCATTGGCATCATTTGCCACGGCGGACTGCTGGCAATCTCCGCCAAGATTATTACTGGCGGGCATGCCACCGGTTCTTTGGGCATCAAGGATGACCTGGAGAACGCTGGCGCGGCTTGGTTGGATACGCCAGCTTTCCGCGAGGGAAACCTGGTGTGGGGGCGCGTAGTAGCGGATATCCCCGCGTTTAACAAGGAACTGGTCGCCGCGCTGCTGGAGAAGGCTTAGGCGCGGAAAAAAAGCCAAGCGTGGTAAAATGCCAATAGATAACTATTGGTATTGGAGGTTGCATGGAACAGCAGGTTTCTGGTTTTGCTGTCAAGAAAGGCTTGGCACAAATGCTTAAGGGCGGCGTGATCATGGATGTGGTGACGCCGGAGCACGCGCGCATCGCGGAAGATGCCGGCGCGGTCGCGGTGATGGCGTTGGAACGCGTCCCCGCGGACATACGCGCCAGCGGTGGGGTTGCCCGCATGAGCGACCCTGAGCTAATCCTGCGCATTATGGAATCGGTCAGCATCCCGGTGATGGCAAAATGCCGCATCGGTCACTTTGTGGAAGCTCAGATTTTGGAAGCTTTGGGCGTGGATTACATCGACGAGTCCGAGGTGCTTACCCCGGCGGATGAAGCCCACCATATTTATAAGCACGCTTTCAAGGTGCCTTTTGTGTGCGGCTGCCGCAACCTGGGCGAGGCTCTGCGCCGCGTCGGCGAAGGCGCTGCCATGATCCGCACTAAAGGCGAAGCAGGCACGGGCGACGTGGTTGAAGCCGTGCGGCACGCCCGCCAGGTTTTGGGTGATATCCGCACCTTGCAAGCGCTGCCAGAAGAAGAAGTGATGGCTTTCGCCAAGAACCTCGGCGCGCCTTACGAGCTCTGCCTGGAAGTGCGCGCCAGCGGACGCATGCCGGTAGTGAACTTTGCCGCCGGCGGAATTGCTACCCCGGCGGATGCCGCGCTGATGATGCAATTGGGCGTGGACGGCGTGTTTGTGGGCTCCGGGATTTTCAAATCGGGGGACCCTGCCAAGCGCGCGGCCGCGATTGTGAAAGCCACCACCCACTACCAGGACGCGAAACTGCTGGCAGAAGTCAGCCGCAATCTGGGCGAACCGATGGTCGGACGGCAGATTACCAGTATTCCAGAGCAAGACCTGATCGCAAAGCGCGGTTGGTAGTCCCCGCGGAGCCTCGCGTGAAAATTGGCGTTCTCGCCCTGCAAGGCGACTTTGTTGAGCATCGTCACAGCCTTTCCAGTCTGGCTGTGGACAGCGTGGAAGTACGCTTGCCTGCCCAGTTGGAGGGCCTTGATGGGTTAATTATCCCAGGCGGCGAATCTACAACCATCGGAAAATTGATGGTCGCTTACCAGTTGTTGGAGCCGCTGCGCGCTTTCGCGCGTGAAAAAGCCATCTGGGGCACCTGCGCTGGCGCCATTCTGCTTTCGCAGGATGCCGGACGCGACCAGGACTTGCTCAAGGTCATGGATATTCAAATTACCCGCAACGCTTTTGGGCGACAGCTCGATTCTTTTGAAACCGAGCTGCGCGCGCCGTTTCTTAACCCAGCAGAGCCGCCATATCATGCCGTCTTTATCCGCGCCCCTATCATCACCCAGGTGTTTGGGAGGGCGGAGACGCTCATTGCCCTGGAAGATGGGCGCGTGGTAGCTGCCCGCCAGGGAAAGCTCCTGGCAACTTCGTTCCATCCGGAACTGACCCCCGACATGCGTTTTCACCGCTATTTTCTGGAGTTGGCGCGATCACCGCACGCAGAGTAAGTCTCACGGATTTCCCTGCGCTTTTAGGCGCAAAAAAGCTGGCGCAGAGCACCGACAGCGTCAGCCAGATTACACGCGGGCATCCCTTATCTCCTCTCCGCTTGCTCTCGAGCCAGGGTCTCACCATCAATAGCTATACCGCTTTGTGGGAGAACAACACGCAACCGCTTTGTTTTGGGCGTGTTCTCCACGCTGAAGGCGACGCCTTCAGCCAGCTTGATTTTATCGCCCCCACGCGGGAGGGCAGCCCCGATGACCTGACCTGCCTGCTGGAGGCCTTAATTCGCGCCAGCGGCACTTGGGGAGCGCGCTACCTGCTGGCGGAACTCCCTGAAAACTCGGATTACCTGCCTGCCTTTCGGCGAGCGGATTTTGCAATCTGGTCACAGGCGCGCGTTTACCGCTACCAGGGGGATTATGGTACAGTTGACAAGCAAGAAAATCCTTGGCGCCTGTGGACCGACCAGGACGTCCGGGCTATGCAAGCACTGCATAGATGCGCGGTGCCAAGGCTTTTTCAGGCGGTTGAACCTGTCTCGCGCAAGTTTTCGCAAGGACTGGCAGCCACTGACGCGCAGGGCAGGCTGATTGCTTTCGCGGATCTGGCCTATGGCCCGCGCGGCATCTGGCTCCAGCCGCTTATGGATCCAAGCGCGGATTTTCCATTTCTCCTGCGTCAGTTGGTGCAGGCTGTTCCCAACCGAATGGGAAGGCCGGTTTTTGTCTGCGCGCGTTCCTTCCAGGCCCTGCTTTCCGAAGCGCTTGAGAGTATGCCATTCTTGTTGGAACAAGAATTAGCGCGCATGGTGCGCCATCTCGCGCTGAAAGACAAGGTCTCGGTCTTGGGGCGGCAGCAAGTGTATGAAGGGGAAAAGAGCGAAGGCAGCGTGCCGGTGATACAGTCGCGTCAAAAAGGGGCTTAATGATAAATACCTTACTCCTTATCCGGTCGTACGAGCAGGGGGAAGCAGGTCTTACGATATTCATATACAAAAGCCTCGGCTGATGAATTGACAGCGCTAAAATCGATTAAAATCAAAAGTGGCACGGGAAAGCCAGTTTGCTTTCACGTGCCAGTCAATACCACTTGGGTAAGAAATGACGACAACTCAAAAGAAAATAACAGATGATCTGGATGCCATGCTGTCTGTGCTGCCTCCGGAGATAGCCCGCGCTGTGCAATCCAGAGATAACTTTGACAATCTATTGGAAGTTATTCTGGATCTTGGCAGGATTCCAACCGCGCGTTTTGTGGATGCTGAAGTGCCCCTCTCCGAGCAGAATGTCACCCAATTTGATTTGGATTACGTGACAGACCGCATTGGCGATTTTGACGCGGATAACCGCGCCGGCATGGAACGCACCCTGCACCGCATTTCCGCTATCCGCAACCGCCGGGGCAGAATAGTTGGCCTCACTTGTCGCGTTGGTCGGGCGGTTTACGGCACGATTGATATCATCTCTGACCTGGTCAATTCCGGGCAAAGCATCCTGATTTTGGGCAAACCTGGCGTGGGAAAAACCACCATGCTGCGCGAGGCCGCCCGAATCCTGGCGGAAACCCGACGCGTGGTGATAGTGGATACCTCCAACGAAATTGGCGGGGACGGCGACGTGCCGCACCCAGCGGTTGGAGCTGCCCGGCGCATGCAGGTGCCCAAACCTTCGCTGCAGCATGAGGTCATGATTGAGGCCGTTGAAAACCACAACCCCGAAGTCATTGTTATTGACGAAATTGGCCGTGAACTCGAGGCGCAAGCCGCGCGCACCATCGCCGAACGCGGCGTGCAATTAATTGGCACCGCGCACGGCAATTCCCTGGAAAATCTGCTGCTGAACCCAACGTTGTCCGACCTGGTCGGCGGGATTGAGTCAGTCACGCTTTCCGATGAGGAGGCGCGTCGGCGCGGCACGCAAAAAACAGTGCTGGAACGCCGCGCTCCCCCAACCTTCACTGTGCTGGTAGAAATCCAGAGCCGTCAGCGCCTGGCAGTCCACCGTGACGTCTCCGCTTCTGTGGACGCGCAGCTGCGCGGCTATTTGGCGCCACCCGAAGAACGCTATTGGGATGAAAACGGCGGCATTCACATTCAAAGCGCTCCCCAGCCTGTTGTGCCCACGGTCGCGCAGTCCCTGAAGCGCGGTGGCATCGAAAAAGCGCCTTTCCAGCGGGGAATGAACCAGGACCGCAGCCGGGTGAACCCGGCGCCAGTTATCCCAGCTAACGCAGTGTACGAAAGCGCGCCTATCACCAAAGCCCCTGAGATGAAGAATATCTTCGCTTTTGGGCTTGCCCGCAATCGCTTGCTGCAGCGCATTCGCGGGATGGGCGTGCCTGCCCGCCTGGTGCGCACACTTGAGGAAGCCGATACCTTTGTGACCCAACGGCGTTATTACCGCGAGCGTCTGCAGCCAGTGGTACAAGCGGAGGAAAAAGGCGTTCCAATCTATGTGATTAAATCCAGCTCCGACAGCCAGATTGAACAATTCCTGGCGGACCTGTTTATGGTGAGCGCGCCGCATCACTCCTCCAGCCCGTATATTGAAGCTATCGAACAAGCTGATGAAGCTGTCCAGATGGTATTAGCCGGAGAGAAATATGTGGACCTGCGGCCCGCGCCAGCGGACGTTCGCCGCGAACAACATCAGTTGGCGCAAAAAGCCAGCCTGGTCTCACAGTCATTTGGCACCGAGCCGCACCGGTTTGTGCGCATTTTCAGGGATTGAGCATGTTTATCACCCTGGAAGGACCAGAAGGCAGCGGAAAGACCAGCCAGATTAAAGAACTGGCCGCTTACCTGCAAAGCCTGGGATACGAAGTGCTTACCACGCGCGAGCCAGGCGGCACGGATATTGGCGACCAAATCCGCCAGGTGTTGGTCCGCCTTGAAAATCAGGGTTTGCATCCGCGCACAGAAATTCTGTTATTCCTGGCCGCTCGCGCCCAACTGGTGGAGCAAGTCATCAAACCAGCCCTTGCCGCCGGCAAAGTGGTGCTGTGCGACCGTTATGGCGATTCAACGTTGGCTTATCAAGGTTACGGCCACGGCTTGAATATGGACGCGCTGCGTTCCATGCTGGCTTTTGCCACGGACCAGCTCAAACCCGATCTTACTCTTCTGCTGGACCTGGACGTGGAGACTGGCTTGCAGCGCAAACGCAAAGAAGCCGAATGGAACCGCCTGGATGCCTATGAAGTCGCGTTTCATCAACGCGTGCGCGCAGGTTACCTCGCGCTGTGCGCGCAGGAGCCCGAGCGCTGGCGCGTTGTTGACGCCAGCGCCCCTAAAGAAGCCGTTCAGCTTGCCATGCGGCAGGCTGTTTCGCGATTTATTAATGACAACAATATTGGAATGCTTGCTGCCCCTGAGGAACAGGGAAATTAGCGCAGGAAGCCACTTGAAAGGTATAACTATGAAAAAACTGTCTGGAGTAATCTTTGTTTTGCTCATTGCCGCGCTTATTTTGGGCGCTTGCAAGGTGCGTGAGTTCACCGCGACTCCTGAGCCGACCGCGACGAGCGAAGCAACCGAAGCGCCAGCCGCGCAGGCAACCGAGCCCACCGATGCAACGGCCGCGCCTACCGAGGTGGTGGACACGCGTCTCTTCGATGAAGATGGCAAGATGATTTGCACCATCTACGAGGGCTTCTTCCCCGCGCTGACCGAAGAACAAGCCAAAACACTGGAAGTTTTCCCGGAAATTACGGACGCGGATTGGTCGCGCGGACCAAAAGATGCCACGCTCACCATTCTGGAATACAGCGATTATCAGTGCCCGGCTTGCGCGGCTTTCTATGCCGAGTTGGAAAAGCTGCTGGAAAAATATCCGGAGGACGTCCGCCTAGTGTTCCGCAACTTCCCCCTGGTGAGCATTCACCCTAATGCCCAGGTGGCAGCCCAGGCTGCAGAAGCCGCTGGCCTGCAGGAAAAATACTGGGACATGTACAACGCGCTCTTCTCCAAGCAGGGCGATTGGTCCGGCCTGCCCGCGGAGGACTTTTTGGCCTGGCTGAAGACTGAAGCTGGTACGCTCGGCTTGGACGCGGAACAGTTCGCGACCGACCTGACCAGCGAAGCAATTGTGAGCAAAGTTGCCGCTGATTTGGAATACGGTCAGACCACAATTGGCTTGAATTCCACGCCAACCATCTTGCTGAACGGCCGCCCATGGTCTTATGACTGGAGCGCGAGCACGCTTGGCATGGTCGTCGATGTATTGAAATACGAAAAGGGCAATCTGGAAACTGCATGCCCGCCTTGGGTGATTGACCAGTCCAAGTCTTATACCGCGACCATTGAAACCGAAAAAGGCGATATCGTCATTCAGTTGTTTGATGACGAAGCCCCGCTCACGGTCAATTCCTTCGTGTATCTGGCGGAGAAAGGCTTCTTTGACGGCGTCACCTTCCACCGCGTATTGCACGACTTTGTGGCGCAGGCGGGCGACCCCAGCGGCACAGGGATTTCCGGCTCGGGTTACGAGTTCCGCGATGAAATCGTCAGCACCCTGACCTATGATGAAATCGGGATGGTTGGCATGGCGAACGCGGGAGCGAACACCAACGGCAGCCAGTTCTTCATCACCTATGTGCCCGCTACGCAGTTGACCGGCAAGTACACCATCTTTGGCAAGGTACTTGAAGGTATGGATGTGCTGCAGAACCTGACCGAGCGCGACCCGCAGAACAACCCCGATGCGCCAGCCGGCGATAAAATCATCAGCATAACCATTGAGGCAAAATGAGCTTTGAGCCTGAAGCTCAACAACAAACCAAAACCGCAAAGACTGACTGGATGAGTATTCTCCAGTTAGTCTTTTCTTTAATGGTATTCCTTTCCTTTTTGGGCGGGGCTGTTTTGCTGGCTGCTGCCAGCAACACCTTTTCTGCCGCGCCGGAACTGGCTGGCTTAAACCAGGGCAGCCTGACCCTGCTGGTATGCGCGTTTGCGGCGCTGGCGCTGCTGAACCTGCCTTCCGTGGTCAGTTCCATCAGCAGCTTGGCTTCCGCCGGGCGCCCCCACAATGCGCGCGCAAGCAGCCAGGACGCGGATAAGAAACCCGGCTGGTTTGCCTGGCTGCTGCTATCCCTCTTTGGCGCGGTGCTGGCTGGGCTGTACTTTCTGCCCGAAAGCAAGCCCCAGCGCGACCTGCTGGTTGGTTTGCTGGCAGTGCTTGGCGCTGTGCTGCCCGCCTTATGGCTGCTGCGCGTCGGCTCTGGCATGCCGCTTGGCAAATATCCCAAGCGGCATGCCGGTTTGCTCAGTTTCAGCATTGGGTTCACCACCTACTTTATCCTTCTGTTGGAGGTTGCCTTCATCGCGGTGATTGGCGTTCTGATTGCCCTGGCAGCAGTCTCCAGCCCACAAATCCTAGGCAAACTCAGTGAGATTTGGCTGCTTCTGCAAAGCTCCGGCGTTGAATCTGAAGCCGTTCGGGAGAGCCTGGCGGAGTTTGCGCGCACTCCGCTGGTGCTGGCGCTCATTTTTGGAATGGTGGCCCTGGCGCTGCCGATGCTGGAAGAGGGCTTTAAGATCCTGGGCGTCTGGCTGCTTGAAGACCGCAAAATCAGCCCCGCGGAGGGCTGGGTTGCCGGTCTGTTCAGCGGGGCGGGCTTCGCCCTGGTGGAAGCGCTGCTGAACAGCGCGCACTTGGCGGGTGGGTCCCGCTCGGAATGGATGACATTCCTGCTGGGGCGCTTTGGGGGAACGCTGCTGCATACCTTGAACGGCGGCCTGATGGGCTGGGCGCTGGCAAGCTCCTGGCAAGATAAACGCCGCGGAAGGACCCTGGGCGTGTTCCTGTTAGTGCTGCTGGTGCATGCTTTGTGGAACGGCGCCGCGCTTGCGAATGTTTTCTTCAGCGGGCAGACAGACAATGGATTGCTCGGCTATTTACCGATGATTTTGCTCAGCGCCGTGCTCTTAGTCGCATTTCTGCTTTTCACCCGGCGCGTCCAGCGCGCTGAGGCGGAATTCCCAGAGAACAAGGCTGAGTTGAGCATATCTTAACGAATCTGAACGCGATAGAATTGTGAAATATGCAACGAGAAAGAATTATCAAAATCATCCGAAAGCTGGTAAACGCCCTGGCAAATCTACGCGTGGAAGGCGGGGAGCATGTGCCTGATTCCGGAGCGTTCATCCTGGTGACTAACCATATCTCCCGTTTGGACACGCCATTTTTGATGCTTTCCACCACCAGGCAGGACACGGTCGGCATGGTTGGCGACAGCTACCGGAAGATTCCATTTTTTAGGTGGCTTCTGGATGGAATCGGCGTGATTTGGGTAAACCGTGAAGAATACGACTTCGCGGCGTTTCGTGAGGCCGCCGATTACCTGAAGCGCGGATGGATTATTGGCATTGCGCCGGAGGGGACGCGCTCCAGGACAGGCAAAATGAAACCAGGAAAACCCGGCACCGCCCTGCTGGTTAAAAAAACCGGCGCGCAAATCATTCCTGCCGCGGTGACCGGTACCGAGGAAATGACAAACCGGCTGCTGCGCTTGCGGAAAATGAATGTGCGCGTGCGCTTTGGCGAACCCTTCCAGATTGCTCCGCCCGAGCCGGATGAGGACAACAAAGCATGGCTGGAAAAAGCCACCGAGGAAATGATGTGCCGGATTGCCGCGCTGCTGCCGCTGGAAAGGCGCGGCGTGTACGCGGAAAACCCGCGCGTATCGCAAATTCTGGTGGAAACGCAAGAGCTGTGACCCAAGGAGGTTATTTTGATCCCCATCCGTGATGAAATCAAAGCCCGGCGCGTGCCCTACGTCAATTACATTCTGATTGCCATCAACGTCGGCGTCTTTATTTTTGAGTTTATGTCCGGCCCCCGCCTGGAAGCGCTAATTTCTGAGTTCGCGCTGGTGCCCGCGCAGCTGACTGCCGGCCTGGACCTGGGCGATATGCGCTCCGTCCTTACGAGTATGTTCCTGCATGCCAGTTGGATGCATTTGCTCGGCAACATGCTCTACCTGTGGATTTTTGGTGACAATGTCGAAGACCGATTAGGGCACTTTTGGTATCTGCTCTTTTATCTGGCGGGCGGCTTTGTCGCGGCGTTGGCGCACTGGGCGATTAACCCGGCTTCCAGCATCCCCACGGTGGGCGCCAGCGGCGCGATTGCGGCTGTGCTTGGCGCGTATTTGCTCATGTATCCGCGCGCGCGGGTGTATACCTTCATCCCGATTGGTTTTTTCGTCCGCCTGCGGCTGCTGCCTGCTTCGGTGGTGCTGCTGTTGTGGTTCATCCTGCAGCTTTTCAGCGGCGTTCTGACGATTGGCGCGGGGGATGTGGGAGGCACAGCTTTCTGGGCGCATATTGGCGGCTTTGTGTTTGGGGTGCTGGTGGGTTGGCTGGCAAAAGGCCGAAGTGGCGGAAGCTCGGCCCGGCAGTGGTCTGACAACCGGGGATACCAGGGATAAACCGATTTTCTCGATTGGGTTTGCCAACGCGTTAAACTGAAAACGACTTATCATCAAGCAAACAAGGGCAGCCTTCAAGGCTGTCCTTGTTTGTTATTTCGAGCTGATCAAATCGTCAACGTGTGATGATCGGCAGGTAGGTCTCCGATGTCTTGCCCGGTAGGGCCGCTAAGAGCCACGGGGTTACCACTGTATGATGCTGTCTCGCACCTTACCCCACTTCAATGCGTCCGAGATGCCCTGGGTGATGGGCAGTTCGGCTTTCCAGCCCAAAAGGCGGGCGGCTTTGTCAGCGTTGGCGTACGCCCCGGCCACATCGCCCGGCCTGGGCGGCTGGATGGAAACCGGCACGCGCTGGCCAAAAACCTGCTCGAACGCGGAAACCAATTCCCGCACGGTGACGCCTTTGCCAGTGCCGAGGTTTATCACGCAGTACTGTGATTCTTCTTCCGAGGCTTCGGCAATCACCTGGTCGAAACGCTCCACCGCGTTCAGGTGCGCCCGGG
>Ga0208458_1003658_pt1 | contig 10257 bp, 10 predicted proteins | sample AD_UKC085_MetaG_FD_184432 | JGI IMG/M metagenome (GOLD analysis project Ga0208458, IMG submission 184432) | Active sludge microbial communities of municipal wastewater-treating anaerobic digesters from USA - AD_UKC085_MetaG (SPAdes) (version 2) | ecosystem: Engineered > Bioreactor > Anaerobic >... | reverse complement strand
CACACGACATGAACCGATCCGACAGTTAGCGGAGAGTTCGCCGAAGGTAATCGTGCGGCGGCGAAGAACCGATCCGCCAACCGGGAGACGTCATCTTGGCAGGCAGGGAGGCAATCGGGCGGCAGCGGGGGAAAAAATAAAATCGCTTTTTGATGATTTGTAATTCAAAAAATAATAACTTTGGGAAACATGTGCTCCTTGAAAATGACAAAAAGTGCACAATACATTCCCATTTGGAAGGGTTTATACACTTTTGGGGCGGTTAAGGTGCATTTATAAACGAGTTACAAGCAAGGCTAACGGACGACATAGCAGACAACAAAAACAAAAATAAAAAGGCATTATCACAAGACGAAATCAACGAAAACTTACACTTCAAACAGAAGTGCATACTAAATTTTGACCAAGGGTTTGACTGGGACACACCCATTTATAGAGTTTATCCCATTGACAGGTTGACACAAGTATTTAACGACAAGAAAAATACCTTAGTTAAACCATTAATGTGGGACGACTTGTTTGAAAATTTGGTTTTTCAGCAGACAGCGACTTTAACCAATGAACAAACAGTTTCATTCGACAGTATTCGTGAAAAGTTTTATGGACAATGTTGGACACTCAATACAGATGAAACAGATGCTTTATGGAGAATTTACTCCCCTAACAAAGACGGTGTTAGAGTAAAGACGACTTTAGGAAAACTCTTTGACAACTTTTACGACCCGACCTATAAATGGGCAATGATTGCTTTTTATATCGGAAAAATAAATTACAAAACCTCTGCACAAATTCAAACATTCTTTGAAGACCCTGAAAACTTAGAAATGATTTTTGACACAAGCGGAGAAGGTTCAGTCCAGACACTTTTAGTAAAACGAATTGAATTTCTACACGAAAATGAAGTGCGACTAATCTATTCAGCAAATAGTGAAACAGATGACACGACAAGTGGTATTTATCAATATAATTTTGACCCTAACTCAATACTTGACGAATTACTTTTTGACCCACGTTTTGACGATGCACTTTTTGCAGCCAAGAAAGCAGAATTTATTGCTCACGGCTTCACGAAAACTATTGACAAATCAAAACTGTATCACGTTCCAAACTTCAACTTGCGACTAAACCATTGACAAAGGACAGCGGACATAAAGAAAGCCCAGCTTGTAACACGAGTTTTGCGTCAGGCGGGGTGACGTGCAAACTTGGAGTTTTGTGCTTCTATTCAAGTTCAGTGCAGGTTGACAGTTTTGTGCTCCGAAACCTGCCCGAACGCAAAGCCCGAAACCGTTACCACCAAGCTTACGAGAAACCATAGTGCTAATTGAAAACTTCGATTATATATCGTATATTTGCCTTATGAGACGAAAGGAAACCATATTGAAGCGAATACGAGAAGCAGTATATAGCAATGCTCCTCAGTCGGAAGTTTATCTCTATGGTTCAAGAGCAAGAGGGAATGCGAAAAAGCAATCTGATTGGGATATACTCATACTTCTTAATACACCGCAGGTAAACTTCGAGGTTGAAAAGCAGTTCATAGATGCCTTGTATGAAGTAGAGATTGAAACAGGAGAAGTGATAACCCCTCTTATTTACTCTAAATCAGATTGGAATAGAAATCACTCAATAACGCCGCTCTACGAAAATATTCAACGAGAAGGAATAAGAATCTAAACCATGAAGCAAGAGCAGGAGAGCCTTATCAAGTATAGAATGGAAAGAGCGTGGGACACTCTCGATGACGCTAAGATTCTCATTTCTAGTAAAAAGTGGAACTCCTCAATAAATAGGTTATACTACGCATCTTACTATGCAGTAATGGCGTTGCTGCTTAAGCACGGATTGAAACCTGCAACGCACAACGGAGCGAAAACCAATTTTACAGAACATTTCATTAAGTCAGAAAAAATTGATAAAAAGTTCGGAAAACTTTATGCTCAACTATTCACTTGGAGGCAAAAAGGTGATTACGATGACCTATTTGATTTCGAAGAAAATCAAGTTGTTCAGTATGTTGAACCCGTTAAAGAATTTCTTTCGCTAATAGAGACTCTGCTGAAAGAATAAAAGCCAGGTGGTAACATGTGGTTTAGCCTACTGTGGCTGATACTTCAATGGCAGAATTATTACTACCTTTAACCAAGTTCTTAACGGCGGATAGCTGTGCAGTAGTTCACTCCACAGCAGTCCAAACCACAGGAACGTTACGGGCAAGTTCAGGAAAAGCCACAGCAGACAGGTGCATTATCTTAGCTCAATATTGTTTGACATTTCTTGAAAGTATAGGCTGATTAAAAAATAAAAAGTGGAGACCAGCGACCACTAAAAAAAACGGGGCGGAAACGAAAAGCCATATGAATAGTAAATATTAAAATATAATAACATGAGAAAGTTGATTTTTTTACTTATTGGGATTACGTTCCTTTTTTCAAGTTGTGCAATTCATGAAGGATTGACATCAAACCTTAATAATCATACAACAGAAGTTGTGCTATCAAAGAAAAACTTCAAAATTATTGAAAGTGTAAAAGGAGAAGCACAAGCAATGTATGTTTTTGGTATAGGTGGACTTTCAAAAAAAGCAATGATTGAAGAAGCAAAAGCAAATATGCTATCAAAAGCAAACATTGTAGGTGGTTCAAAAGCAATAATTAATGAAACAGTTGAAATTAAGCATTCTTTTTTCCCAATAGTGCGACTTTATAAAGTAACTGTTTCAGGACATATTGTCGAATTTACAGAATAAGAAAACCGTTTCATAACATTGTATAAGCGATAGTTGCGGGGTTTCGTGTTAAGTTGAACATTGTAAAAGTAATAAGTTATTGTACAAATTTGAAACGATACTACCTTGAAATCCCGCAACTACGCGTATAACCTAATGCTAGTCGAACTTAAGCGTTTTGTCGGGGCTTATACGCGAAACCACCATGGAGGGTATAACCATCATGGCAAGCCCAACAATAAATGAAGCCAGATTGAGTAAAACGATGTGCCACCACACCATGTTGATGGGCACCACCGACAGGAAGTAGTACTCCTCGTCGAGCTTAACAATTCCTAAATACTTTTGTAACAAACAAATGGCAATTCCGGCAATTGTGCCTATAGCCAAACCGCGAATCATGATGTAGGCCGACTGTAGGAGGAAAATTTTGCGAATGCTCTCGTTGTTTGTTCCGAGCGCTTTTAGCAGGCCGATAGTTCCCGTTTTGTCGAGGATGATGATGAGAAGACCCGAAATCATGTTGATGCCGGCAACCAGAAGCATGAGTATGATGAGCACTGCTGCATTTATGTTTTGCAGTTCCAGCCAGTCAAATATGCTGGAGTAGCGTTCGGTCAGGCTTTGTACCTTTAATCGTGACCCATCGTCGAGAAAATCGTATCCCACGGCATCGTCAACCCGGATGGCTATGTCATCCACCTTTTCAATGTTGTCAACCAGCACCTCGTAACCGCTTACCTGGTTGCTGCTCCATCCGTTAAGACGGCGGATATGCCCAATGTCGCAGATGACAAATAGCTTGTCGAACTCCACCATTTTGGTATCGTAGATTCCCTCTACTACGAAACGTCGGAAGCGTGGGGGTTCCTGAACAAAGAAAACGTCGTAGGAGTCGCCAACCTTTAGCCTTAATAGGTTGGCCAGTGTTTTGGATATGAGGGTTTGGTTGGTGGGGGTGGAGTCGCTAACGCTAATAATGCTGCCCTCCACCAGGTTTTGACGGAAAAACGACCAGTCAAAATCGGAGGAAACTCCTTTAAGCGCCACTCCCTGCATATCGGAGGGTGTTTTAATAATACCGGCCTTAATACCAAAAACCTGGATATGCCTAACCCCCTTAATCGCTTTAAGGTCCTCCACGCACTTTAGATTCGATGGTAACGGGAGGGTCTCAAGCGACTGGTTGCTGTCGTAGTTGGTTATCTGGATATGGCTACCAAATCCGGCTACTTTGGCCTTTATCTCCTGCTTGAACCCGGTTATTACGGCTACTGCTACTATCATCACTGCAATGCTAAGGGCAACAGAGGTAATGGTTATACGGATAAAAGGCCTGGACAGGCTCATGCCGTTTGTGCCTTTAAAGAATCGTCGGGCTATGTAGTTTTCGGTGCGCACAGGTTGAAATTTCTTTATGGAATAAGTTGGGTAGGATTTGTGCTATTTTCTGCCGAAATCGGCAGGTATCTCACCCCACACATGGGTTTCCCATTTCAGCAGGGGGTTGCTCCACTGGTTTGTTCTTAGCCACTTTTCGGCCCTTTGTATCAAGTCGAATAGTATCTGGTTACGGGGAGTTTTCTCCAGCTTTGTTCTGGCCGTCTTAGCCCGTACCCAGGCAATGGCGTTCATGGAATCGGTGTAGATTGGGATGGTGCTGCCTTTCTGGTTCAACAGGGCCAGCGCATGGACAATTGCCAGGAACTCCCCCACGTTGTTTGTCCCGTCCGGGAAGGGTCCCTGATGGAATATTTCCTTTCCGGTTTTGGCATCCACGCCCCTATACTCCATTTCAAGGGTTGCGGTATTCCATGCCGCATCAACCGCCAGCGAAGGGTAAACAGGGCTTGGTACGTTTTCATCAATTTGGAATATGGCCTCCTGTGCCGGATTCATTGCCATGTACTTCTCGTAGCTTATGCTAAAAGCCTTCTCTGCACCAGCTTTAGTAGGAAAACCTTTATATTTTGCATTCGGGAACCCTTTAATTTGTTGCTGGCACTCCTCCCAGCTCCCGTAAATGCCCGGGTTGTAACCAGCCCACACCACGTAGTAGCTATTTTTGCTTTTCATAGTGCATAATTTTTAGGTTAAGATTACAAATACTTGCCCATACCTTTGTGCCAAGCGGCCGAGCGGATGGAACACCCATATTTTGGCCTCGCCGAATCCGCAGGTAACTGCCGCTTGCTCATGCACGTTTGTGCAAGCTGCATTGCATTGGTGTTTCATTGGTTTTTTAGCTTGATGCTTATGCCATGAAACAAACCATTGGGAAACAACATGATAATTTGAAAAGTGGCTTTTATCAAGGTTGACTTATTTCTTTCGGTTTTACCTTTCAAAGGTACATGATGATTTCTGATTAATACGCTGATGAATAAAAACTTTTAATGTATCACGGATATGAGGGATGATACAGAATAGGACAGAGTTTATCAGTAAAATTCGGCAATATCTATATAAGCAGTATGCTATATTCCCATATTTTAAAAGTTTGATTGAAAAAGCTAGTCAAAATCGGAGTAGAGCAAGTATTTTTTTCTGATCAACCTGTACTTAGCCAGGTCGTCCGACCATGACCTGCGGATTTCGTCGGCGCTCATACCGCCTTCAATCTGCCTTTGCAGCTCGTCGGTGCCGGCAAGCAGCCTGAAGAAGCTGTTAAAAAACTTCGACTTGGTTGGATAGGTATTGTAGGCGTAAACGAGCCACTCGATATTTATTGATTTTTTACCAAGAAAGTACTCCACAGGATAGTCTCTGAGGTCGATGCCGTAACACTTTTTACCCTTGTAGGGTGGATTAGTGCTGGCCCCCTTTTTCTCAACCGGTAAAAACCAGAAGTTCCTGAGGGGGAAAGCCGGGTATCCAAACATTTGAAATGGGTAATCGGTTCCCCTGCCCACGCTGACGGCAGTTCCTTCAAAAAGACCTAGCGATGGGTATAGCAGCACCGCCAAGTGGTTGGGTAAATTTGGTGATGGTTTTACCGGAAGGGGCATGGTTATTCGGTGGCTGTATCCTTTGCAGGGGATAACACTCAGGTTGCATTTACGACTCTTGGAAAGCCATCCCTCGCCGTTTATCATCAGGGCAAACTCACCAACAGTCATTCCATAAACCAGCGGAACAGGATGAAGCCCTACAAACGAACGGTTGGCGGTATCAAGCACAGGGCCATCAACATAAAATCCATTGGGATTAGGCCGGTCAAGCACTATTAACCTGACGTTGTTGATGGCACATGCTTCCATCATGTAGTGTAGGGTTGATAGGTAGGTGTAGAACCTCACGCCAACATCCTGCAGGTCGAAGAGCACCACCTCAATATCGCGAAGTTGCTCCTTGGTGGGCTGCTTGCTGCCACCATAGAGCGAAACAACAGGCAGTCCTGTTTGGTAGTCGGTACTGCTTGCAACAGGTATTCCCGCTTCAAAGTTACCACGGAAACCGTGCTCCGGGCTGAAAATTCGCCTCACCTTTACACCTGATGACAGCAGGGTGTCAACCAGGTGCACTCCTTTCACCAGCGAGGTGTGGTTGGCCACCACAGCAACGTTTCGCCCCAAGATTTCGGGAAGGTACTCCGGCACCTGCTCTGATCCGGCTTCAACGGTAGTTTTGTCCTGTGAAGTTGCCGCCAAAAAGTTGAAAATAAGCAATATGGTTGGAAAAAACTTCATAGGATGGCGAGTTGTTGCTGATTCTGATAGTTTAAATAGTCCGGAATGCTTAGGGTAGCGTAGATATGCATTTGGATAGGATACCTTAAATGCCAAGTTTAAAACCCTTGTGCTAAAGTAGAAATATTTTTTGATTCCGCCTAGTGAAGCTGAAGTACATGGTTTATAAAGCACAAAAAGGGTGGTTCTGCAAGCCACCCTTTATTTTGCACTTATTTCAAGTTCTGCTAAAGCTTACGACCGGGATACTGCTTAAGGGCTACCTCGAGACATTCCATGGCATTTCTCAAATCCTCGGTGTTCAGCACGTAGGCAATACGCACCTCGTTTTTACCCAATCCTTTTGTGGAGTAAAAACCGGTTGCAGGAGCTACCATGACGGTTTGGTTCTTATACTCAAAACTTTCGAGGAGCCACTGGGCAAACTTATCGCTGTCGTCAATTGGCAGCTTCACAACGCTGTAGAAGGCTCCTTTTGGTTTGGGGCAGTAAACCCCCTCCATCTTGTTAAGGGCATCCACCATGAAGTTACGACGGTTGATATACTCGTCATATACCTCCTTAAAATACTCTGGTGGCGTGTTGAGGGCAGCTTCGGCAGCAATTTGCCCGAAGGATGGCGGTGAAAGCCGTGCCTGTGCAAATTTCATGGCGGTTGCAATCACTTCCTTGTTACGTGAAATTAAGGCACCAATCCGAACGCCACACATGCTGTAGCGTTTGGAAACGGAATCAATTAGGACAATGTTGTTATCAAGCCCGGTGAGCCTCATCACCGAAAAATGGGTATTCCCGTCGTAGCAAAATTCACGGTACACCTCATCGGAGAATAGGTAGAGGTCGTGCTTCTTAACAATGGTTGCCAGCTGCTCAATTTCCTGTTGGGAGTAAAGGTATCCGGTGGGGTTGTTGGGGTTGCAGATAATAATGCCTTTGGTTTTAGGTGTGATGAGCTTTTCAAACTCCGAAATTGGGGGAAGCGCAAAGTCGTTTTGTATGGACGAAACAATGGGTTTAACCACAACTCCCGCCTGTAGGGCAAAGCTGTTGTAGTTGGCGTAGAATGGCTCGGGGATAATCACCTCGTCACCCGGGTTCAGGCAGGACATCAGCGCAATGGTAATGGCTTCTGATCCCCCTGTTGTAACGATGATGTCGTTGTGGGTGATGTCAACGCCAATCCCCTTATAGTAGCTGGCAAGCCCCTTGCGGTAGCTTTCGTTTCCTGCCGAGTGGCTATACTCAACCACTTTTAGGTCGTGATGTCGAATAGCCTCAAGCGCTACCTGAGGAGTAGGAATATCGGGCTGTCCAATATTCAGGTGGTAAACCTTACGCCCCTTTCGTTTTGCCTCTTCGGCAAAAGGAACCAGCTTTCGGATTGGAGAAGCTGGCATAGCCAGCCCCTTTTCGGATATTTTTGGCATGTCTTTATGTGATTTGGTTTGTAATCTATTGATGTGGTGCAGGCTCGTTTGGTTTAACCTCACCCTTAATTACTAGCATAACCGGACTGGTTTTGGCGTTGGAGAAAACGCGTATGCTTTTCTGGAATGTTCCAACTATGGCTGTGTTGTACTTAACGGTAATGGTTCCCTTTTCGCCTGGCTTAACAGGATCCTTGGCCCACTCCACAACCGTGCAGCCGCATGATGCCGAAACATTACTTAAAATCAAGGGTTGTTTCCCGGTGTTCGTAAACTCGAATTTACGGGTTCCATCTGAATTTACGGCAACTACCCCGTAGTCGTACTCCGTTGATGTAAAGGTAATTTCAGGAGCATTTTCGTCCACCTTTTCGGTGCTTTGTGCATTAACCATTGTGCTGCAAGCTGCGGCCAACAAAATGGCGAAAAAAATTCTTTTCATCGTAATCTCGTTTTAGCAAAAAGTTAAACAATATATTGTAAGGCACACTTTTTATCAGAGGAGCTTTAGGCTGAGTTGAAATTGCACGAAGTTGGCAGTGCATTTCAGGTTGCAAAGTTAGGGTTCTTTTAGCTATTTGGTTTAAACTACTGTTAATAAATGTAATTGTACAATCCCACAGCTGGGCCAAGGCTACAACTTGATAAAGAAGTGCACTGGGTTGGGCAAAGTTTAGCAAAGCGTTCATCCGTCGAGCTATTCTTTTAGGCTGCGACCATTTTTTTAGTTGTTTTATGTTTGGCTGAGGCTATAAAAAGTAATAAACAATTCGTAGTCTGCGGTTGGTTGCACCGCCGTTGGGCTATCGAAAGCGGGATCAGCCTGCTATTCTTGAAATGACATACGGTGGAAAACTTACAATTAGCTATATTTACAGGGCAGAGCCCGAAGAGATAGATACGACCGAGGCACACAGCCTAATCCAAACAGGGAATCTGCTAGATCTACTTTTCTGAAATCAAGGGTAGGTTTCTTTGGTTTTTATGGGATGCTCGGATGTTAGCAGATGTAGAATAGCAATCGGTGGCTAGAGGCCGGTAAGCCGCTTAATTTCATTCAGCTTGTTTAGCGCCTCCAGCGGGGTAAGGTTGTTGATGTCCAGCGTTTTAATCTGGTCGCGAATCTGCTTCAGCACGGGGTCCTCGAGCTGGAAGAAGCTCAGCTGGTAACCCTCCCTCCGGGTTCCAATTTCTGCTACCGGTTTATGTAGAGTTTCATTCTGTTGCGATTTTTCAAGTTCTGCAAGTATTTCGTAGGCCCTTTTAATCACGCTGGGTGGCATGCCGGCCATACGCGCAACGTGGATGCCAAAACTGTGCTCGCTTCCGCCGCGAACGAGCTTGCGCAAAAAGATTACCCGGTCGTTGAGTTCCTTTATGGAGACGTTGTAGTTCTTCACGCGGGGGAAGGTGGACTCCATTTCGTTCAGCTCGTGGTAGTGGGTGGCAAAAAGGGTTTTAGCTCTGGCGTTGGGATGCTCATGCAGGTATTCCACAATAGCCCATGCAATGGAAATGCCATCGTATGTTGAGGTTCCCCGACCTATTTCGTCAAGAAGCACAAGGCTACGGGACGAGAGGTTGTTGAGAATACTGGCGCTTTCCTGCATTTCGACCATAAATGTTGACTCACCGAGCGAGAGGTTGTCGGAGGCACCAACCCGGGTAAAAATTTTATCAACCAGCCCAATGCTTGCAGCTTGCGCCGGAACAAAACAGCCTATCTGGGCCATGAGAACAATCAGGGCGGTTTGCCTGAGCAAGGCTGATTTTCCTGCCATATTTGGTCCGGTAACAATAATAATCTGTTGCTCGGTAGTGTCGAGGTAGATGTCGTTGGCCACGTACTCCTCGCCTGCCGGTAGCATGCGTTCAATCACCGGATGCCTGCCCTGGGTTATTGAGATGGCGTCGCTCTGGTTAACTGTTGGTTTAGTGTATCCGTACTCATGGGCGCAGCTTGAAAACGACAGTAAGCAATCGAGCTGGGCAACAAGGTTGGAGTTTAGCTGAATGGAGGGGATGTACTCGCCCAAGTTGTGGATAAGATTCAGGAAAATTGACTGCTCAAGGGATTGGATTTTCTCCTCTGCACCCAGAATTTTCTCCTCGTATTCCTTAAGCTCCTGGGTGATGTAGCGCTCTGCCGAAACAAGGGTTTGCTTACGTATCCAATCGGCTGGAACCTTCTCCTTGTGGGTATTCCTAACCTCGATGTAGTAGCCAAATACGTTGTTAAAGCTAACTTTTAGCGAGGGTATGCCAGTTCGTTCAGCCTCTCGTTGTTGTAAATTCAACAAATAATCCTTCCCGGAGTAAAGGATGCTACGGAGTTCATCCAGCTCGCTGTTAACGCCGTTGGCAATAACAGCTCCCTTGCCAAGAAGCGGGGGTGGATCGGCAACAATCTCCC
>Ga0208458_1003655_pt1 | contig 10258 bp, 13 predicted proteins | sample AD_UKC085_MetaG_FD_184432 | JGI IMG/M metagenome (GOLD analysis project Ga0208458, IMG submission 184432) | Active sludge microbial communities of municipal wastewater-treating anaerobic digesters from USA - AD_UKC085_MetaG (SPAdes) (version 2) | ecosystem: Engineered > Bioreactor > Anaerobic >... | reverse complement strand
GTTGCAGCAAATATAGCTAAAGCTCTCTGAAAGTCTACTGGCAATAGTTCATAACGCCTATCGCCAAGGGCCAACAAACTAGCTACCTTTAAAATGTGTACTTTAGTTCTTCTCTCTAGATAACTAGCTATTCGATAATCTTCTGAAGGTAGAACGTCCTGTTGCATATACCAGTCTTGAAACATCTTTTCAAATTCCTTCGAAACTTTTAATGGACCAAAACCGTTAACCATCGAAAGTAAATGCTGTAAGCAACGTTCTCTAGCTCTTTGCTGATCAGCAGTAACTACTGGATTAGGAAACTTACCTCGCTTCTTTTCCTCATAAACGAAAACACAACGAGCAAGAAAACCAGTAGCAGCCATATCAGAGGCAAGCGAGGGACCAAACCACTGAGGAACTGCTGCCCCTACGAAATTAAAGAAAGGATATGATAACTCGTTTACTCCGCTATTCTTTGTCTTGTAGGTATAAAGATCATCTTTCCCCCACATATCTACCAGAAACTTAACCATCTCTGTTCCGCTCGAAAGTAGTACATTTAGCTCGTCGCTGACAAATGTAACACTACAATGAGGAAACGTAGTATCCTTATCAACAGGTACTTCTTTTAAAGCATCCTGCATCTCAAGAATTATCTTTTCTTTCAGTACCGATCCTTCCAACACCTTGTAACCAGCTTCCTTAAGCAACTTACTTCCTAAATCCATCGAGGTAGACTTTGCACAAACTCCAGCAGGTGCAACTAAGATGGTGTAAAGATTCATATAGATACGAAAGAAACCTCGATCAAGCCATAAACGCTTTTCTGCTGCTCCTGCAAGTGTAGTTAATCCTACCCATAAATGCATTATTTCTGGTGTTTCATTCCCCTGAGTATATTGAAGATAATCTTCTAAGAACGAACAAAGAGGTATACCAGTTATATTCATTTTTTTAATTCCTTGTAAGCGGTTTCAAGTTCGTTGAGAGATTTCATCTCAGTCATGTTTCCCCAATTATAACCTATTTCAAAATTTAATGGAATAGAAAAAGTAATGTTATTTACGGTTAACGGTACTTCAATTAACTCCTTTATCTGTGGAAGAACACGCTGCAAGGTTTCTAGATCATCATTTACCTGGAATAGGATTGAATCATGAACTTGAAGTAGAAAGTCAAACTCAGGAATTACCTCAAAGCATTTAATAATCCCACGATTGATGTAGGAAACGGATGTTGACTGTGGTTCAGCAGCTACAGCTTCCCGCATGATCTTTCCAACTGCGGCATCATCATCCGTGTCATAGAGATTCCCGATAGGACCGAAGAACTGAATTACGACTCCAAAAGGCGTGCGTATGAAGCGCTTTTCTCGAATTTGTTGCTTTACTCTGGTATGCCAAGTTTTTATGCCATTACGTAACTCAATGTATTTCTCTCGCAGACGTTTTGCTTCTTTTGGAGGACATTCAATAATCTCTGAAAGAAGCATATAACCCATTCCATAGTGTGTACCGTGAGCAACACGCTTTGCGATAAGACGGTGTGTCTCTTTTTGTACTTTTTCCAGCGGTATTCCGTACAAAAAAGCAGCAACTTCTTTATGGAGGTCACGTTCATCGAACGCCTTCAACCATTCAACGTCTCCACAAAGTGCGGCTACAATTCTGGCTTCGGACTGCGAAAGGTCACACTGGCATAGAATCTTACCGGGATCAGCTTTATAGATAATACGAACGCTCTTAGGAATATTCTGTAAATTCATTCCTGACCCAGTTATACTAGCTGAGGTAGCAAGCCTTCCTGTATATGTTCCGGTAATCTTCATTGAACAACGAACTCTACCATCTTCATCTGTTTTTATGTTGTAGAAATCCCGTAGTTTATAGCGTTCTTTCAACTCAAGGATTAGCCCTAATGCAGCAGAATAAGGTGTAGGATAGCGAAGCATCATACGCAACTTCTTTTCTTCTGTAGTTACTTTTCCTCCTTTCTTATGTACTGGCATACCCCACTGACCATAGATAAGCTCGGACAACTGTTTAGACGAGCGAATATTAATATCACCTATGACTTGTTCTTTTATATACTCAAGAGTGTCTATTGCTTTCTCATTCTTTTGTGCTAATTCTTCACAAGCTTCCTTATCCAGCAACAAACCACGCATCTGTGCATATAAACAAGCAGGTAGCATTGCCATGCGTTCGTTAAAGACTTCCCATACATCCCAATCAGTTAATTCTTGTTTAAGTGCTATGTAAATCTCATACGTCAAGCAGCAGTCTTTGCCGTTGTAGATGTAGAGCTTATCCCAAGAAAGGATTCCACGTTTTAACTCTTCCATCGCTTCTTTGCCTTCTTCTTTCCAATAAGGCTCATTGGTATAAATAGAAGCACAAAAACCTAATGACTTAGGCAACGTGGGATAAGCTGAATGCTGTGCAATCATCGTATCAAAGTCAATGTTCTTATAAAGTATCTGATAATAGTATGCTCCGTGGAAAACATCAAAAAGAGCGTTATGAAAAATTTTCGGTGTGCTGGATGAAGCGAAACGACCTAAGTAATTCAGAACAGTAGGATTTTCTAGAATTTTTGAATCGAGAACGTAAGCTTGGTGAGGCGAGATGGCCCACCCAAAAGCAGTCATTTTCGGTCCAGCAGTTTCTATGTCTATTACAACTGGGGTATCTATATTGGTTACTAAAGATAGCTGGAAAACTGCTTCTTGTTCTGTAGAAATTATCTGAATGTTACGGTATGGATAAGTTATTTCTGCTGTTTTTGAGTCAGCTATTGCTTTCTTAACGTCTAGAATAAAGATAGGCTCGTACTTACCCTCACCACGAAGAATATTTCCCGGATCAATAGTTGAATAAACTTTTAATCCTGGAACAAGCGTACAAGGAAGTGCTGTACCACGATATTGATGAATTTTAGCTTTTTCTGTCAATAGTAACATTGCTTCTACGCCAACCGCTATAACAGTTGTAAGTCCTAAATCTCGATAATGTGTTAAATCTTCGATAAGTTCTTTTCTACCAAAGTCTAGCTGTTCCTGACGTAACAGATGATAGTCATTACGTGGTGGTTGTTCCTGTACAGTATATGAAATAAAGCATTCAAATCTATTAAGCCCTGCACTATTCAGTAGCTTATTCATATATTGACCTTCAGGACCAATAAAAGGTTGACCAACTCGCATTTCATTAGTCCCAGGAGCTTTACCTATAATAGCTATTGTCGGGGGGTTGTTCGGGTGGTATTTAATCGGGCGCATCTTAATCCTTTCAATAACAGTTTATGTTATAGAAATGTTCCCATTAGAACCATTATTTAATGACCATTTTAACCGTGTTAAATGCACCACGTTCGTTTTTGTTCACATAACCCGTATAACCATATACATTTAATAAAAAGCCTATAATAAACATTTTAACTAAAAACTATAACCATAAGTTAAACGCTCTGTTTTCTATATAATAAGATTCTATTCGTTTTATACAGAAATGTAATTTTATGTGACAACTGTTACACAACCAAATAACTTTAAATGGGTGTTTATAGTTATAATGGTGTCCACAAATATCTTTCGTTGTCCCACAAACAGTACAAGGCTTTGGTATTAACTGTTTTCTACGCAAAGCTTTTTTATAAATATTATAGTTAAATCTATCATAATACTTATATGATCTTTCCTTACGGAATATAATATCTTTTACTTCTTGTAAAAACATATGTTTTCTATTATTTAAACAATTAAAACAAACTATCTGTGTAACATCATTTAAGTCTACACTTTCTATGGGAAATTCATCCTCATAGATTTTATTCTCACATATATAACAGAAGTAGTATGACATACTTAAATTCAAGCTGCACTTTGCTTAGTAGCCCATTCAATAGTCTTCAAAATAGAAGTGTTGTAGTGGTTTTCGCTAAGCTCACAACCTCGAAATTGACGTTTGGTCTTATAGCAAGCACGAAGAGTCGAGCCAGAACCGGAGAAGCAATCAAGTACAATTCCTCCTGGAAGCGAGAAAATATTTAAGATGTCAATAAGCAACTCTTCAGGTTTCTGTGCAACATGTATACGATCAGTACGAGGAATCGGCTGAGGGAAAACATTACCTCTACCTTTTATAGTTAACTCCGCATCATTCCCCTTCCAACCGTAAACAGCTACTTCAACGATCGAGCCAAGACGTTTATTAGGATCACTTGAACGTCCAGAGCAATTAGTCTTAACCCAGTAAAGAAGTGTAGGAGACACTGAAAAACCTGCTTTTTTCATAGCTTCTTGTAACCATGTAGCATACTGATTAGCACACCAGCAAACTATAAAACAATTAGGCTTTAGTATACGATAACACTCGTTTATTACACGTTCTACCAGAGGTAAGATTTCTTCTGGCTTGTCGTCATAAGCATCGTAACTTTGTGAACCGGCTACTTCGTCTATGTCGATAGCAAATGGAGGGTCTATATGGATAAAGTCAACAGTTTCATCAGTCTGCTCATTTAAGAATGTTAAAGCATCAATATTTTGTAAGCTACTGATGTAGTCTTCAATTTCAAGTGATTCTATTTGTTCGAGAGTTTTAGCGACACGCACTTTTCTAGCTGTATCTACTATGGTCTTGTTAGTTGCACGTTCAATAGTCTGGAGAGCTTCATGTAGCGTTTGGCAATTTTTTACCAGGTCTTCGTTTTCAGCGATCTTTAGAAGTCGTGTAATAAAAGTAGGCTCAGACGAAAGAAGTGCTGCGGTATTCTTAATTGACCAGCCGCCTTTTATACCTTTATAAGCAGTTCCATGTTCCTGTTGCTTTTCTTCGTGAATATCTTTAACGAGTCTAGCAAGTTCTATTGGATTGAAGTCTTTTCGCTTATGGTTCTCTTCAAACTGGATAACGAGAGGATGGATGTCTACCTTTTCGTAGATAATGCAATGACGACCAACAACGAGTTCTTTATATTCAAGATAGTCACGAAGTGCTCGAAATCGTCTACGTCCTGCCATGATCTCGTAATGTCCATCGACTTCCTTCAACGTAATAGGATTAATAAGCCCGTTCTGTTGAATAGACAAAGCCAGTTCACCTATGTCTGTAGGTTCGGCCCGAAAGTCGCTTGATATGTTTATTAACTCTATAGGGATGTTCATGCGGCCCTCTCTTCAATGAGATTTTTAATAACCTGTAAACCTGCGTGTACTTTGAAGGAAGGCCCAAAGAAAAGAAGTTCTCTTTCGAGCCTACATTTATGGTTACTTAGGTCTGCTAAACTGAGTTGTGAATATTTTTCCTGTGCTTCGTTTATATATTTCTCGTATTGTTTTGCTGCCCTTGTGCTTTTCTCGACTCGTTCCCTTATATATGTATCCATTCCAATCTCCGTAAAAAAGGGGAGAGCCGAAGCTCTCCCCAACCAGAGGGGTTGAAACTACGCTTTAGCGTTACGAACGCGGGTGATCTGATTGCGAAGCGGTTCACTGTCATCGTCAGGATTCTGCTTCTTAGCATAACCGACCGTCAGGATAGCAACAGCTCCCTTGAAGTCTTCGGTCTGAAGCTCAGAACCATTCGGAATACCAGCGGCTTCTGCATACTGCTTGACCTTCCACGTTGTCTCGATGAGAACGTTGTCGAAAAGCTTCCTGCCCTGAAACTCTCCATCGAGAACTTCCCATGTGAACTTGAGCATGGGCTTGCCAGAAGACTTGGAAGTGGTAAATTCACACTCAGCAATCTTCGCTTCATAAGTACTCTGTGGCAAGGCTTCAAACTCATTTTTCACATCTTCCAGATTGTAACCAAGATCAATTCTCATAAATCCTCCTTAAGGGGTTTTTTTCTAACGAACCATCGAATGACACTAGAAGTATCAGCGATGATTACTTGTTCGCATTCGTCTGGTTCACAGCCATGTTTCGCTATGAATGCTTGCAGGATTTCATCACGTTGCTTCTGAATCCCGTCCAGCAAGATTTTGACCGCCATGTTTACATCTTCCATATTTATTTATACGCAAAGATCGTTAAAACCGTACATTACTCATCTACGGTAGGAGTCCAGTTAGGTTCGCCCAAAGACCTGCCAACACCATTTTCCAGAAATGGTCGTATTTTTTCATAAGTTGGGTATTCAATGTCAGGAATAAGTGAACGAGAACCGCTGTTTGTGATAGGATCAGGCATACTCTGAAGAATACGCTTTATCTTACGATTTGCCTGTGCTCCACGAATATCTATCTTCATGTAGAGTGAGTCAGTAGCAAGAGAAGGAATACGATCCTTGGCCGACGAAGGAATCAAGAGAGTTCTACGCCAATCGCCTGTTCCTTCTGCTTTATCGAAGCGATCATGACCGATAATAACAACTGTCGGTTTACATGTACTAGTTTTCATGTATTCCATAAACATACCCATTTCATCAACGTAAGTTCCCCAGTCCTGAATCTGCATGGGCTTGTGACCAGATATTTTCATGACATACTTCAGTAAGTGCTCACCTGCCCGTGTTAATGAATCAATAACAAGTGTTTCATCTTCAGCCATCTTTCTGGAAAGAACTTCTACGATCTTCTTGATCTTTTCCCATGCGAGAAGTTTACCAAAGTTAACTCCACAAAGAGCAGCAAACTCTGGATCTTCCGTAGGAGATTCATCAATAGTAAAGACTTTAAAATTAAACTTCAGTTTGTACTTCGCTCTAAGAGCTTTAATGCTATTCAAGTTCTTATCGAGGTTAATAAAAGTCGGTTTTGGAAACTGTGATGCTAAAGCCGACTTACCTGTAAGTGGTGGCCCCCACAAAAGAATCAAGGGCTTATCCATCTCCAATGAATCGAAATCAGCCATTTTCTTCCCCTCCTATGGTTTTTATGAAAATACCTTCTGGTGTTACTTTAACTACTAATAACATTGCATCAAAGCCACACTCAGTACAAGCTACTGAGAGAACATCCTTTATAACACCAGCCTTTTCTTCACCTATATACAAATTTAAATCTTGCGTAGCGTCTGTTAAAGCGCCTCCGCACATCGGACATCTCACCATGACAGATTCACCGCCTCTTCATTGATTGTGTAATACTTTTTGATTAAATGCTCCCTATCTGTGGCTGTTCTTGCTTGACATAGCGGTAAACAATAACAAGATTTTTTCGGTCCATACTTATAACAAGCATTTCCATCCATAGGAAAAATATTTTCGTAGGCGCATTTTTCTATCCAGTCGATTGTAAACTCCATTTCTTTAAACCACTCAGAGCATTCTTCTTTTGATGGTGTAAAGAAAACAGAATCTACGCCGACAACTTCTGAATCAAACACGGTAAGCATTACACCACTAATATCAGGATCTACCGTTTTTGCTGCTATGTAATATGAAATAAACTGATCGTTTGGACGTACAAGTAAGTAATCTCTACGAGTAGTTTTGTTCTCACCTACCCAGAGACGATTTTGATGTAAGATAATACTGTCTAAACGTAGTTTCCAGTAATGCCGCCCAACGTTAAAGCAAAGGTCTTGTCCTATCAAATGAGTAGTTTCGGACTCAAGCACTTTAATGTTAGGGTATTTCTTTGCATAAGATTGTAAAAGAGCTTTAGCAACTGGTTTAGTCTTACGCTTGTGTCCGCGAGGAAGGTCACTGTTCTCGATGAACATGATAGCATCTTTGATGTCATTGGTCTTATGAAAAACATCTACAGCATCATGAACGAGAGAACCGAAAGCGAGGTCGATGTTATCCTCGCCTGTGTCGGGAATAAGCCCAAGGCCGTACTGATAGTAAGCTAACGCCGGACATCGCTTAAAGGTAGATACTAGCGATGAACGGACTATCATGAGCGAAGTCCTTTCAAAATGGCTGCATTAACTGCGTCTTCGACACTCTTCTGCGACTTTGTAGCACGTTTTGTTGTTTTACGAGCAGTTAGTTGTCGCTCGAACTTTTCAATGTCAGAAGCAGACATTTTTTCTATCATCTCTTGGACCTCAACTTGCGTAAGGTCTTCGATAGAACGTCCAGCCAAAAGCTCTTCAAATTTGTTAGCCATTATAATCTCCCTCAGACATTTTCTATAATATATGTAAAAGTTTTCGTACCAACTCTATCAGCCCACTTTCGAGTCCAACATGCCCCGCTTTTAACATGATCTGAAACTCCACAGTGATAGCAATTAGAAAAGCGAATACCTTTATAAAAAGATGGGTAACGATCTACAAGGATAACATGCAGTTCATTACTCTGTTCTGCGATGTCTATGTTACGGGCACGAAAGCCGTAAGAGCCTCCCCAAGTAAGTTGCTTTGGAGCTTTTATATCAGTAGGAAAGCCTAGTTTTTCTGCAATTTTTTCAGCCCACATGTCGATACCACCAACAGGAGAATGTCCAGAAATAACTGTTATCGGCTCACCATAACCCTTCATGAGTTTATATATTAAGTCAATAGCTATTTCTTTTCCTCTGATGGTAAATTTGCCTTCGCCGTGACCTATGAAACCTACTTTTTTCATGCAAACTCCTTTTTAGCGGCCCACCAGAAGGGGGCAGGGCGTCCAGTTTATCCCACACTCTCCTTTCTAGCAATCTCACACGACCCTCATTTGGGGACTGCTATTGAAAGCCATAAGCCCCGGACAAGCCCAGAGAGTGCTTGCCCCCTTCCAATGGTGGTTGCCGCTGTTCCGAGGCACAACGGCAGAAGCCCTTTTTAAAAGAGGAGGAGCAAAGATTGGTGGCGGCTGAACAGGCTCAACCGCCGAAGCCATACTACTCCACGTTCTTCAGAATCTCGATGACTGCCTTGTAGTCCTTCTTTGCAGCGAGCTTGATGATCTTGGACTTGGCATCCGGGTTGAGGTTAAGGTAATCGGCCTTTGCAGTAATAAGCTCGAAAGCGTACTCTGCCTGTGACTTCTTGCTGCCAGAACCGGGCTTGTAAGCAGCGACAGCCTCATTAACGTCGTCAATGGACTTACCCTGCTTGAACAGTTCACGGGCAATAGCCTGTTTCTTAACCTTAAGACCGGAATTGAGCAGAGCCAGTGCACCGTCTGCACCGAACAGCTCAATCGCTTCCTCAATCGAGTCAGGAAGGTCAATCTGGTACTTCCAAACATCACCTGCTGTAGTCTTAACAACATCTTCTGTAATGCGCATAAATCCTCCTAAAAATTAGTTTTTTAGATCCCGTTTCAGTTTCTTTCCTTCCATATATTATACTACGCTGAGACGGTATCTTTTGGTCGAATCTGGCGAATAGAAATATCCACGCTGAAGGTATGCCCGAATAGATAGAATGAACCCTTAAAACCAAAATCGGGAGCAAATCGAGTAGGCAATTCTTTAACTACTCCTTCAGGTGCCATCGTAGGTCTTGGTGTAGGTTTTTTCTCTTTGGGTACTACACGAAGCAGACGTTTTTCCTTTAAAGCGTTTTCAATTTCTGGAAATTTCTTTCCTGAAACATGTAATGCTGCATCTGTCATACCAAGCTTTTGTGCTGCCTCTTTAATAGTTTTTGATTCTTGAATTGCTTTAACACGCTTCTGAACTTCTTCTTCGGTAAGCCTGCTACCTTTCATCTCGATTCTCCTTTCAAAAATGTTTGAAGCTGGACTAGGAACAACTCCACTTTTGAAACGTTTTTTTAGCATTATTGTTGCTTTACTTATTACCTGTGAAACTCTACTTTCTGTACAACCAAGCTCACCAGCAACTTCTGCCATAGTTTTATCTTCCCAATAGTAACGAAACAAACATTCTTTCTGCTGATCTTTTAAACAGTTTATATGATCCTTCAGTAAAGCATGTTCATAAATATCTGGTTCATCTTTACCATAGGAAAGCTTATCCAACAGTACATTATAGAGTGGTTTTAACTCCTGGTCAGACGTATCCAGCAAATCATCAATAAAATATACTTTTGGGCGTGGTGCATCAGTAACGTTACGCTTTCCAGGCATATTGTTGCGAATGTAGTCAACTATAGATCCTCTTACTCTGTATTCCGCATAAGTTTTAAACTTTGTACCGTTAAGCGGTTTAAACTTTTTAACTGCATCCAAATAGCCTACATAGCCCTCACCGACAAGATCATCTACGTCGAAAAAACCTTGCTTATTATACCACTTAGCAAACAGCAAAATCCAATCACGCAGATCCTCTGGTGGCGTGTTAATATCGAATGAATATTTTGCCTGGATGTTTGATTTCATCTTCAAGAGAAGCTACCAGCTTCTTACCTAAAATGTTCATAGCA
>Ga0208458_1003646_pt1 | contig 10276 bp, 3 predicted proteins | sample AD_UKC085_MetaG_FD_184432 | JGI IMG/M metagenome (GOLD analysis project Ga0208458, IMG submission 184432) | Active sludge microbial communities of municipal wastewater-treating anaerobic digesters from USA - AD_UKC085_MetaG (SPAdes) (version 2) | ecosystem: Engineered > Bioreactor > Anaerobic >... | reverse complement strand
CACGCCCAAGCTCAGACCGAGTAGCGCTAAAATGATGATAACCTTTTTCATGTGTAACTCCTATATCGATTCATACTGTATAAACTGTCCATGTCTGGACTAAATAATAAACAACTTTGAAGATTAACCAAACGTGCGCTAAGCACTCAGATCGAAGAATGCAGCTTCCGACTCAGTCCACAGATTACCTGTAATGCTGCACCAAGTATGAGATCATGCTACCTTTCTTACGCCGCGTCCCAGATCATCCCAAACACATCCTGAGCGGGGCCTAAGAAGTGTTTGGGATGAGCTTGACATGCATCAGTGATGTCAGCCAGCAAGCTGGACTAACAAAATGAGGTTATGTACAAAGCCTTTTCACTTGACAAGCATTGCGATGTAGATATTTTTGCATAATCGAAAATGTTTGTTTGGGAGGATTCCTCGATGTCCCAGCACATCAGTGAAGAGCAGTTGATCCGCCTCCAGGAAGTTGTGGACCATAAACCGGGTCTAAATCCCGATGAGATGTCCGTGCGTCACCAAGAATTCGAAGATCTCGTGAAGCAAGGAGCAATCAATGAGGATGATCCGATTTACTTGAAGATGAAAATGGTGGGGGCACATCTAAAAGCTATCAAGGGTGATTTCCCAGCTTCATTGACTGCGCTGGAAGAAGTACTAATCCTGGCAAGGAAGCACAAAGAACGCGATTGGGAACTACGGTGCCTGAATAACATTGCTTTGGTGCGCCAAAACCTGGGATTCCTGTTTGAGTCCATACACATCTGGGAAGACCTGCTGAAGGAAGATCTTAGTTTGCGGGACAGAGTGCTATATGCGAACAATCTGGGTGTTGCTTACAATCAAGCGATGAAGCCCAAACAGGCCATTAACACTTATTTCCATGCATTGGAATTGCTGGAATCCACAGGGGAAACCGAGGGCGCTGCAGACCTCTATAACAATCTAGCCAATCTTTCAAGGAATACCGGTGTGCTGGATAAGGCTCAGGATTATTACCTCAAGGCTCTGGAACTGTACGAGAAAGAAGGCAACAACGAGCGGCTCGCCATGGTTTACAACAATCTCTGCGCACTCTTCAATGAAACGCACGACCTCCCCGAATCCGAGAAATACGCTACTTTGGCCAAGGATTTTTACGAGAGATTTTTGCCTGAAAACAAGCATTCTCCCCTCCTGAACAATGTAGCTGCACTAAGAACATTGCAACAACGTTTCCCAGAAGCGGAGCAACTCTATCAGGACTCATTGAGGATTGCCGAGAAGTACAATGACAGAAGCATGCAAACCAAGATACTCAGCAATCTCGCCCTCATTGCCATGGAATTGGATAATCCCGATGCATCCATTGATTACGCCAACCGTGCGCAGGTTATTGCGCATGAATTGGAAGATACAACATCAGAAAAAAAGGCCTATTCCCTTTTGAAAGACGCCTGGCAGAGCAAGCTGGATTTTACTCAGGCTTATCTGGCACAAAGCATTGAGATGGTGCTGGAACGGCGTTTAAACCGCGATAATACGCCGCTGGATATAGCCCAGGCTGAGGCACGTTACCTCCAGCATCGGCTCGAAGCCCAGCTGGAAAAGTACAAGGAACAAAACCTCGCTCTTGAAGAAAGTAACGCAATAATCCATGAGAATACGCAGGAATTGGAAACCAGGAACAACCTTCTGGTAGCCACAAACAAGCTTTTAAACCGCATTATATCCATTATCGCACACGATGTACGCGGCCCGGTGGCCACGATTACTCAAACTACGGAGATGCTGACCAAGGGAATGCTACAAGAGCATCAGGATAAGGTTTTACGTCAGCTAAACGACAGCTCGCACCAGACTGAGACTTTGATCAATGAACTCTTGGACATCGCCCAAAAGTATAAATCCGGGGACGATGAGCTACCGGAAAGCTTTGAGGTAAATCAAGCGCTGCGCAATAGCGTGAGATTGGCCGAAGCTATCGCATTGACCAAGGATATCAAGGTATCCTTCACCACAAATTGTGATCCCCTACAGATCAACATGGACCGCTCCAGATTGCGCTTGATCATCAGAAACTTGCTCTCCAATGCCATCAAGTTTTCCCATCCTGGCTCGACAATCACCCTGGTTCTTGACTGCCATGATAATGATTCATTGAAGATATCGGTGATTGATACCGGACTGGGAATGAGCCCTCAGAAAGTAAGTAAAATCCTGGAAGGGACATCCTTTACAGAAGCGGGAACTCAACAGGAAAAAGGGTTTGGCATGGGTTTGGTCTTCGTGCTGGAAGCTTTGATGCGTACCAAGGGCAAACTCTCCATTATTAGCGAGCCCGGACATGGATCTACTTTCACAATCAGCTATCTGATGCAAGATCTGATCTGAGGCTACACTCTTCTTTCCATCCTGACAAATATACACACACAGGTGTAATCCAGGCTCCATATAAACCCGGTACGTGTGAATTTCGGAGAGGATAATGACAGGTGAACTCTGCGCAAAGATCAGTGGCTAAGCACTTTTTCATCGTCTTGGCTTCATTCTTGCTTAGCATATATATAGTACGTGTGCGTAGTGTAGGCGTGCTTCAGTAAGTGTATTTATGTTCAATAATATAGGAGAAGTCATGAAGAAACACCTCATCATGCTGGTCTTGGCAGTTCTGGCGAGTTTGCTAGCTGCCGGTACCATCAATCTGCAGTCAACCCCGGCTCAGGCCAAAATCCTGAGCAGCTCATCGGAAGGCCTTAGTGTAAGGTTCGCAGTCGATACTTTCGAGTATCAGGAAGTTAACACAAAAGAAGGCGTTTGGACTATGCTGAACGCCAAAGATTATACAAGCACCAATCGCGTTGGCGAGCCTGCTTTGCCGCTGATGCGCAAGATTATTTCCGTGCCTTTGGGTGCCCGTCTGGACTATAGTCTGTCCGATACCCATAAACGCAGTGTTTCCCTGGAGGCATCGGGAGTCCGTTATCCCATCATACCGGCCCAGGAACCAGTAGCCAAGTGCGATGATCCTGCCAGCTTGAAGTTTAGCGTTAACCGCAATTTCTACAATGGCCAAAGGGCCACCTCCGAAGCCACCATCCAGCTTACAGAGCTCGGCATGATGCGCGGCGAACGTCTGGTAGCCCTGGATTTCATCCCGGCGAATTACAACCCCGCCACCAAGAGCCTGGACGTAACACTTGCCACCAATGTTGACATACGCTTTGTCAATGCAGATTACATTGCCACTTCGGAACTGAAGGGCAAAGCCTATTCCCCTGTCTTCGCGTCGGCGATGGCCAGTAGCGTGTGGAATTACCAGGATACCAGAATAAGCCTGATGCGCTACCCGGTGGGCTACGTGATCATCACTCCTGCCAGCTTTATTCCCGCCTTGCAGCCCTTTGTGGATTGGAAAACCCGTGAAGGATATGCTGTATCGGTAAACACTATTGAGAGCATTGGCAATTCCACCACCGCTATCAAGACTTTCATGCAAAATCTCTGGAACAGTGCCACTACCACCAATCCCGCACCCAGCTACTTGCTCATCGTGGGTGACGTAGCCCAGGTAGTGAGCAATAGCGGCACCACTGGTAGCCACCCTACAGATCTGAATTATGTGCGTCTGCAAGGCAACGACTTCATGCCAGAAATGTACTTTGGCCGTTTTTCTGCCACTACACCGGATGAGGTAACCAATCAAGTAAATAAAACTCTCCTGCACGAACAGTACGCCATGCCTGATGATAGCTACCTGCAGGATTCCGTGTTGATCGCCGGTATGGATAGCTACTATGCCCAAACCCATGGTAATGGACAGATCAATTACGCTACCCAAAACTACTTTAACACCAGCCATGGTATCGATGCCCATACATATCTCTACCCCACTTCCGGCAGTTCACTCACAGCCATCAGAAATGATGTCTCTGCTGGCGCAGCATACGTGAACTACACTGCCCATGGCGGAGTGACGGATTGGAGCGATCCCAATTTTACCATCTCTCACATCAATCAACTGCAAAACACCAATAAGTACCCAGTAGTAGTAGGGAACTGCTGTCTGACCAGCAAGTTTGATTCTCCCATCTGCTTTGGCGAAGCCTGGCTCAGAGCTACTGATAAAGGTGGTGTCATCTACATCGGTGGCACCAATAGCACTTACTGGAACGAAGACTACTGGTGGGGCGTGGGTGCAAAGGGCAGTGCCACTGGCAACGCTCCAGCCTACAATGCCAATACATTGGGCGTGTATGATGCAGTGTTCCATGATCACCAGGAAGATTTTACCGATTGGGCATACTCTGCCGGCGGCATGGTCGTGATGGGAAACATGGCCGTGGTACAAGGCAACAGCTCTCGCATAAACTACTACTGGGAAATATATTCCATCATGGGAGATCCCTCTTTGATGCCCTATATGGGTATTCCGGCTGATAACAACGCAACAATCCCTGAAACCTTGTTCCTGGGTCTGGGAACCATGGAAATCATGGCTGATCCCTACAGTTATGTAGCCTTGTCCATGAATGGTGTGCTGCATGGTGTAGGCTTGGCTGATGAAAACGGGAATCTCACCCTGAATTATACTCCCTTCACCGAACCCGGTATGGCAGATATAGTGATTACCCGTTCCATGCGTCAACCACTGATTTCCCAGATATCCGTGATCCCCAATGAAGGAGCATACGTGACGGTCGGACAGATCGTTCTGGCAGATGACAATGGCATCGCTGAAGCCGGCGAGAGCCTTCCCATCGATCTCACCTTCAGCAATGTTGGTGTGCTGGATGCGCAAAATCTCAGCGTCAGCATCACTACCGATAGCCCCTGGATCTTTGCCAATCAAAGCGAAGCAACGATCAATGACATCGCTTCTGAAACCCAGATCACCGTGGAAGATATCTTTACTTTGAATATCAATCAGGGCACTCCGGATCAGCATGTAGCTACCTTTATCATCACGGTTACCGACGGCACCAATGAATGGAGTTCCACTCGCGCTCTCACCATCAATGCTCCAAATGTGATCATTGCATCCACATCCTTCTTTGATCCAAACAACAACGGCGCTTTTGAGGCTGGTGAATTGATCAACATCACTCTGAATATCCAAAATACCGGCCACATGCCGGTGGAAAGCGGCGCACTGAACCTGATTTTAAATAGTGATCAGGCGAGCTTGCCGTTGAATAGCTTTATGATTCCCGGTCTGAACATCGGTAACAACCTGCCGCTCAGCTTTGATCTGCAGCTGGCAAGCACTGTAGTAGATGGCTCTGTGGTACCTCTTGGCATAGTCCTGGATATGGGTGCACAGATGATCAACCACAGCGTTATCATTCCCATCGGAGCAGTCGTGGAAGGCTTTGAAAGCGGCGACTTCTCAGCATTCCCCTGGGTAAATAGCAGTTCTTCTCCCTGGACAGTGATCGGAAGTGATGCGGCAGAAGGCACCCACTCCGCCAAGAGCGGAACCATCGGTAACAATGCCAGCACATCACTGCAGATCGTGATGAGTGTTGGGATGGATTCTGAGATCAAGTTTAGCCGCAAGGTGTCCTCCGAGAGTAACTACGACTTCCTGAAGTTCTTCATAGATGATGTCGAAATGGGTTCCTGGAGCGGCAACCGCCCCTGGGGAGAGGAAACTTATAGCGTTAGCGCTGGGACCAGAACCTTCAAATGGACCTACGTGAAAGACGTCAGCCAGAACTCCGGCTCTGACGCAGCATGGATCGATAACATTATCTTCCCGCTATCCGCAGATGGAGATGTGGCCATGTTCTATACTGGAACTCAAAGCCTAGACTATCTGGTGAACCCCAATTCTACGGTCAGCAAGGACATCGTCATCCGCAACCTGGGTACTGCCAATCTGGATGGGCTGATGTCCATCCCGGCTGAGTTCGTTCTCAGCTATATGGGTCAGGAACTTCCCGATGACTATTATTACAGCATCGCACCCAGCGTCACTGCGGTATTCACCATGACCTACGTAGCAGGCAACACTGTTCCGGAACTCAATTCACAGGTGCAAATCACGTCCAATGATCCTGATATGCCTACCTATTCCATCCCCGTGACTCTTACGCCTGTCTCTAATAATGACAATATAAATCCCTTGATTACCTCTCTGACTGGGAACTATCCCAATCCTTTCAATCCCAGCACTTCCATCCGCTTCAGCTTGAAGGATGCAGGGAAAGTAAGGATCCAGATCTACAATCTCAAGGGACAATTGGTGAAGAATCTCATCAATAGTGATCTGCAGTCTGGTAACCATCAGATCGTATGGGATGGCCGTGATGATCGCGGAAACGGCGTTTCCAGCGGTATCTATTTCTATCGCATGGAAAGTGGCGATTACACCCGTACCAATAAGATGATGCTTATGAAATAAATCCCCCCGGCTTGCCCCTCACTTGAGGGGCAGCCTTTGTTTTTGATATATATACATCGGAGCCAATGTGAGCTCCACAAAGCATAAGAAGTGATAATCTATATGAGATACAATGGAGGATATACAATGAAGAAGCTCATTGTGTTACTAAGCCTGTTATGTACTCTCGGCCTTTGGGCAGAGACTGTCGTACTGGGCGAACAAGCGAATCAGATACGCCTTATTAGCAGCAGCGAATACTCTTCGCGTATCGAACTGAGCCTCGGATCTTTCGAGCGTGAAGCAGTACAGATCGATGGCCGTACATGGTATTTGCCGACACTCAAGAAAGCTGGCCTCACACTTGAGACCGGATACCCACAAGTTCCTGTGATGGCAGCCAGCGTGATCATCCCTGCCACTGCAGTAATGGAATTGAGCATCATACAGAGCGAGTATGTGGATATCCCCATGCCGATCGCTCCTTCCAAGGGAAATCTGACCCGCAATATAGATCCTGCAAGCGTTCCCTATAGCTTTGCGGATTTTTATAACGGAGACGACGCCTATCCCCTCAGCACTGCTTACCTCAGCGAACCATTTATCATGAGGGATTACCGAGGGATCACTGTGCGTTTCCAACCCTTTGAATACTTCCCTGATACGCAGACCACCCGCGTCTATACGAAGCTTGTGGTCGATGTAGTGGCCAACGGTAGCGACTTCACCAATGCAGCCAGCACAAATATGCGCAAAGAAAGCCCTGAGTTTTCTGGAATCTATCAAAGCATGTTCCTGAATTACGCCAGCGCCAAGTACCCAATCCTGAGTGAAGAGGGGCGCATCCTGGTGATCACACACTCCATGTTTAACGACACTATCCTGCCCTGGGTAAATTGGAAACGCCAAATGGGTTACACTGTTGACGTGGTGGACGTTTCGGTTGCCGGCCCCAGCGCCAGCAATATCAAGACCTACATTCAAAATCAATACAATCTAAACGACGGCCTGAAGTACGTCCAGCTTATGGGCGATGCGCCCCAGGTTCCTTCGCTATCCTTTGGCGGTGGTGGCAGCGATCCATCCTATGCCCTTTTGGCCGGTGCTGACAACTATCCGGATATCTTCATCGGCAGATTCTCCGCCCAAAGCGTAGCGGAAATGCAAACCCAGATTCAGCGTTCCGTGTATTACGAACGCGATATGCAAGCTGATGACGATTGGATCATCCGCGCCATGGGCATTGCCTCAAACGAAGGTGGGGGCAGTCAGGGTGATATGGGCGAAAGCGACCAGGCACACATGGAATTGATCCGTACCGACTTGCTGGGTTACGGCTACAGCTCTGTGGACCAAATGTATCAGACAATGGGTGCTACCGCTACTCAGGTTGGGACAAACGTAAACAACGGCCGTGGCTTCATAAACTACGTGGGGCACGGATCCGACAATTCCTGGGTAACTACCGGCTTTAATAGCAATAACGTCAATGCCCTCACAAACGACTTCATGCTCCCCGTGATCGCATCTGTGGCTTGCGTGAATGGGAACTTTGTATCCCAGACCTGCTTTGCCGAAGCCTGGCTGAGAGCTACAAACAATAACAATGGCAATCCCACCGGTGCCACCGTGATGTACGCATCCACGGTAAATCAAGGCTGGAATCCACCCATGAGAGCGCAGGATGAGATCACTGATCTGGTGATTGCTGAAGCTATGACCACAGTTGGTGGCCTTTTCTTCCATGGTTCATCCAAGATGATCGAAGTGTATGGCACCGATGGTGTGGAAGAGTACAAATGCTGGACCATCTTTGGCGATGCGTCGTTGATGATGCGCAGCAAAACCCCCACTCTTATCAGTGCGGAATACAATCCCGTCCTGTTGATCGGGATGAGCAGTCTCCTGGTGCAGACCGAACCCAACGCACGTTTAACTCTATCTGCCAATGATGTGATCTATGGTAAAGCGATCGCTGATGCAGGCGGCACAGCCTTGATCACTCTGGAAGTTTTACCTGATGAGCCGATGGATCTCACGCTTACCATCGCCGCATTTAACAAGGTAACCCACATGGGCATCGTGCAGGTCTTGCCTGCAGATGGCCCCTATCTGATCGTAACCGGTGTGAATGTAAACAGCGGTGTACCTGCCCATTATGGAGAATTGGTTAATGTCCAGATCGACATGGAAAACGTGGGTAATGATCCAGCAGAAATCATCAGTGTGACTATCGAAACAGCCGATCCATACCTCAGCGTGGTTGGCGATCCCGAAGTGATCAGTGTGATTGCTGCCAATGCTACTGGCAGCACCAGCAGCGGGATAAATCTGCAGATTGCAAACAACACCCCTGATCAATGGATAGCTCCTTTCACTGTTCATATCAGCCTTCCTGATGGTGAAGAATTCAGTGCCGACCACAGCCTGGTGATCAATGCTCCTGTATTGGAATGGGGATACTTACAAGTGGATGACAGCCAGGGCGACGGCAATAACCGGATCGATCCCGGTGAAAGCTTCATCCTCGGCATTCCCTTCACAAATATGGGACACTCGATGAGCCCTGACATCCATACAACGCTGATTGTCAATGGCGGTGAGCACCTTATGAATCCCATCGCCAATGATTTCGAAGCTCTGGATGTGAATGGTAGCGCGATCATGCAAAATGAGATAACCCTTTCTTCTCAAGTGACTCCCGGCACCACGATCCAGATCATTGCCATGGCTAGCATGGGAGATTACACTGTCGTAAATACTTACAACGTTGTTGTGGGCATTTTACTGGAGAACTTTGAAAACGGTTTTGGTAATTATCCCTGGGCTTTCACCGGTGGTGATTGGACTACCAGTGCCAACGGTTATGGGAGTACCATGGCCGCACAAAGTGCCACCATCGGCAACAATCAGAGCACCAGCATGAACATCACCATGACCAATCCAGTCGATGGCATAGTTTCATTCTGGAAAAAGGTCTCCAGCGAAGTAGGACGCGACTACCTGAAATTCTATATCAACGGTATGCTCAAAAACCAATGGAGCGGTATCGATGAAAACTATTCTCAGGTAAGCTACATGGTAGCTGCTGGGACCAATACCTATCGTTGGGAATATGCCAAGGACAATTCTGTATCCGCCGGTAGTGATTGCGTGTGGATCGACGATGTAGTCTTCCCCGCCGAAAGCTTGAACAGCGGTAGTCCTGTGCTGGAAATAGACCAAACCAACCTTGATTTTGGCAATGCCAATATCGGGGAAGAGCTGGTCCTGCCCCTCATCATTTCAAACACTGGAAACGCCGGCATGATCGGAACCCTGCAAATCCCCGCTCCCTATTCCCTGGATAGCAGTGTTTCCGAAACGGTTAGCTTCATGAATTACACCATCCCCGCGGGCGAGACTCTGGAACTCTCCATCGCTTTCAGGCCGCAGGCTGAAGGTGTGTTTGCCGGATTCCTGATCGTCACTTCAGACGATCCTGATGCTCTGCAGACAAACATCCCCCTGATGGGCAGTGCTACCCCGGTCAGCAACAACGATAATGTGAATCCCGTAGTTACCAGATTGGGCAGCAACTACCCCAATCCCTTCAATCCAAACACCACCCTCAGCTATTCCCTCAAAGAACGCGGTGAGGTAAAGATAGACATCTACAATGTACTGGGTCAGAAAGTAAGAACCCTGGTAAATGGCGTGATGAACGCCGGGACACACTCGGTATCCTGGAACGGTATGGATGATAATCGCCGTCCTGTAGCCAGCGGAGTGTATTTCTACAAGATGCAATCTGGAACATATACCAATACTCGCAAAATGATTCTGATGAAATAGACGATCTCCATTGCATCATATAGAACCCGGATGTAGTTTCATCCGGGTTTTTCTTTCATCCCGTGATGATGC
>Ga0208458_1003631_pt1 | contig 10309 bp, 5 predicted proteins | sample AD_UKC085_MetaG_FD_184432 | JGI IMG/M metagenome (GOLD analysis project Ga0208458, IMG submission 184432) | Active sludge microbial communities of municipal wastewater-treating anaerobic digesters from USA - AD_UKC085_MetaG (SPAdes) (version 2) | ecosystem: Engineered > Bioreactor > Anaerobic >... | reverse complement strand
CCCCGTCCAGGACGATGTCCATCAGCAGATCTGGTCTCGACGGGGGCTGGGAGCACGCAGCAAGAAGAAGTACAAGAGCAAGTGCAATGGGAAGTTGATTAGTCATCGAAGTCACCTGAAAACCAGCCGTATTGGCGAATGAAAATTCGCCCGTGGCATCATGCTGAACCGCGGCGGGCGGATGTAATCCGCCCGTACAGGGAAGGCACCGGTAATCCATACGCTTCATGGGCGAACGACCTTCCTGCAGCCGTAAGGGCGAATGAAAATTCGCCCGCCGACCATCGTTATGAACATCAACCCTGGGGTGGCGTGTCGGACACGGTCAGTTCCAGCAGGCCGCCGTTCTTCACCATTTCATGGGTGATCCACATGTTGGTCGATTCAAGCGGCTGGCCGTTGAACTTCACGTCGGTGATGTAGATTGCGTCGCCCGATGCGCCCGGCGCCTTGACGACAAGATCGCCGCCCGGCAGTTTGATCGTGACTTCATCGAAGGCCGGCGACGTGACGAAGTAACCGGGCAGGCACGGCGACGGGTACAGCCCCGATGCGGCGAAAACATACCATGCCGCCAGCGTTCCCGCGTCGTCGTTGCCGACCAACCCTTCCGGTTCATTCCTGTAGTTGTTGTCCAGGATCCACCGGGCCCAGTACTGTGCAAGATCCGGCCGCCCGGCGTCGTTGAACATGAATGCGGCATGGATGTCCGGCTCGTTGCCGTGGTAGTACCATCCGTTCGGAACCTGGAAGTTGAACGTGTCCTTGGTAACCTGGAAGAATTCCGTCAACAGCGTCACGAAGGTATCGGCGCTGCCGTACATCACGATCAGGCCGGCCGGGTCGTGCGGCGCGAACCAGCGGTACTGCCAACCGGAACCTTCGGTATAGCCCTGGTTCTTTCCGCCGAAAGTCATGATTGTCGGGTCGTAGTCTTCAACCGCGGCGGTCCATGTCCCGTCTGCATTCCTTTCGCGGAAGAACATCAGTTCAGGATCCCACACGTTGCGGAAATTCTGCGACCTGCCACGGAAGACGGCTTCATCCTCCGGCCGATCAAGCGCGGCGGCAAGCTCTGCCAGGCAGAAGTCGCAGAAAGCGTATTCAAGCGTTTCTGAAACCGACGAAGTGCTGTTTTCGGCCGGAATGTATCCCGTGGTGTTATAGACGGTCGCCGAGCCGCGTCGCCCGCGCACGCCGTCGGCCAGTGTGTCTTCCGCACAAGCCTTCAGGTACTCGAAAGTGGCGTCGGCATCGAATTCGGTGATTCCCTTCAGATAGCTGTCCGCGACGATGGTGGCCGCGTGCTGTCCGATCATGCTTCCGGTATCGCCGGCCGCAAGTGCCCACTTTGGCAGGTTTCCGCTTTGTTCGGCCATCTTCAGCATGGACTTGTTGATGTCCAGGTGGATCTGCGGCCACACCAGGGCAATCAGCGGCTGCTGCGTGCGGAATGTGTCCCACAGCGACAGGTCGGTGTAGTAGTTGAATCCGCCGTCGGTGTTGTGAACCTGCTTGTCAAAGCCCTGGTAGTTTCCGTTCACGTCATTCCAGATCTGCGGCATCTGTGCCGAGTGGTAAAGCGCGGTGTAGAAGTTCACCTTCCGGTCGCGATCCCCGCCCTTTGTCACAAAGCGGTTGACGAATCCTTCCCACGCGTCGAATGCGGCCTGCCGCGTTCCCTCGAAATCCCATTCGGGAAGCTCGGCAGCCATGTTCGCACGCGCGCTTTCGATATTGGAATAGGACAGGCACACCTGCATTTCGACGGTCCGGCTGCCAGTCAGGTCGAACTCGAAGAATCCGCCCCATTTGACCTCGGGGCCCTTTGCAATGGACTGCTCGGTGGTGTCACGCGTCAGCTCGCCGTCCTTCCAGATCCCATTGGCTGTCGGGTTCCTGTTGAAGCGGATGACCGAGTACACGTCGTAACCGTCGAACCTGGCGGCGAAATCGCCAAGGTGATGGTTCAGGACCTCGATGCTGCCGTCCTCGGCCACGTGCGCCGTGCCGCCAAGGCTGCGCCCTTCAACCAGGCTGGCGCCGTAATCGATGGTGATTGCACCGACGGTTTCGCCCTCGGGCCAGGTGTAACGATGGTGGCCGCACCTGGTTGTTGCGGTCAGTTCCACGCGAACATCGGGATCCTTCAACGTCACCGCGTAATAGCCGGCCGAAGCCGTTTCCGTTTCCTTCAAGTATTCGGACGCGAACGTTGTCGGCTTGGTCTTTGCCTTCGTGACTTCACGCACCGGCATGACCAGGAAGTCGCCATAATCAGGCGCCCCGGTACCATGCAGATGGTTGTGCGAAAAGCCGTATATCAGCGGATCTGCCCAGCGGTACCCGCCGCAGTGCGAATAGACCCCGGCGCCGTACTTGTCACCGGTGTCGGGGCTGAGCCTGACCATTCCGAAGGGCAGCCCCGGACCAGGAAACGCGTTGCCGACGTTGAAAAGACCATCCTGGGTTCCGATGAACGGGTTTATGAACCTTGCAAACGGCGGTTCGTCAAGGTTTTCAAAGACTTCTGTCGCGTCAACCGCGTCGGTCGGCACCAGGTCGCCACCATCGTCGGTCGGGACGTCATTGAAGACGTCAAGGTGACCGTCATCCGGTGCGACAACGTCGTTCGTGTCATTCCCGGCGTCACCGGGCCCGGGATCCTGGACGGCATCGGGCGTCCCGTGATCCTGCACAACGTCGGTATCAGGCTGTCCTTCCCCGCCGCACCCCAGCATCGCAACAAAAACAGCAAGCACCAGCAGTCCAGTCCTTCTCATTGACAACCCCTGGATTCAACGTATGAAGCGTGTCTCAAAAAGCAATCGGCCCGGTCGGTTCAAGGCCCGCCCCGGCATCGTCATTCCCCGACCTTCTGCCGACGGTACATGGTAGCACGTCCGATTCCCAGGCGTCTTGCGGCCCGGGTTACATTTCCACCGGCCGCATCGACGGCCATTCTAAGGTATTCGTCCTGGAGCGCCTCCATCGGAACGAGTGATTCGAACGTCGGAAACACGGCGGCCAGGCGGTCGCGCAACTTGAACTGGGCATAGTATCCCGCCGGTTGCGGGGCGCCACCGCCCGGCTGCGGGGCGATCTGAATCCCGTGATTGCGCAGGGTCGTCTGTATGTCGGTATCGGTTATCTCCCCGCTCGTCGCGACGATGACCGCATGCCGAACAAGGTTTTCCAGTTCGCGCACGTTTCCCGGGAAGCGCAGGCTCTTCAGGATGTCGAGCGCCGGGCCGGTGAATCCCTTGATGTCCTTGCCTTCCTCCTTCTTGTACTTAAGAAGGAAGTGTTCCGCCAGCATCGGAATGTCCTCGGCGCGCTGGCGGAGTGGAAGCAGCCGGACCGGAAAAACTGAAAGCCTGTAAAAAAGATCCTCTCGGAACCGGCCGGCCTTGACTTCCTCCATCAGGTCGCGGTTCGTGGCCGAAATGATTCGTACATTGACCTGGATTGGGGTGTTCCCGCCGATACGTTCGAACGTCTTTTCCTGCAGGACGCGCAAAAGCTTGGCCTGCAGCGACATTGGAAGCTCGCCGACCTCATCAAGGAAAAGGATTCCGCCATTGGCCGCCTCGAACCGTCCGGTTCTGCGGGATGCCGCACCCGTGAACGCGCCCTTTTCGTGACCGAACATCTCGGTCTCAAGCAGTGTTTCCGGAATCCCGGCGCAGTTGACCGCCACGAAAGGCTTGGCGCTTCTTGAGCCGTTGCTGTGAATGGCCCGCGCGATAAGTTCCTTTCCAGTGCCGGACTCGCCTTCGATAAGAACGGCGACGTCGCTGTTGACGACCGAACGCAGCGTTGCCATCAGGTCGTTCATCCGGGGGCTTACAGTCAGGAAGTTGCTGAAGTTCAGCTTGTCGGCCGAACCGCTTGATTCGTACTCAAGAACCTTCAGCTTCAGGTGAAGATGGTCAAATGCGTTCTTAAGGCTGACTTCAAGGCGTTCCGTGATCTGGGTGCCCTTCGGTATGAAGTCGAACCCGCCACGCCTGGTGGCCTCGACCGCAACTTCCAGGCTGGCGTGGGCTGTAATCATGATTACGGGAAGAATCGGGTTTTCCAGCTTGATTGCCTGAAGCAGATCAAGCCCGCTGGTGTCCGGCAGCCTGACGTCAAGAAGGACAGTCCCGACGAAACCCGAACGAATCAGTTCCATGCACTCGGCGCCGGTACCCACAGTGGTGACGTCGAAGCCTCGGTCTGTCAGGGAGATCTTCAGGAATTCAGACAGCGGCTCATAGTCATCGACAATCAGTACTCTTCTCTGGTCGGACATTTTCCCGGCACCGTTTTGTGCAACGTGGGCATGGTATGTCAAAGTGACTCAAAATGAAACTGTTGATTTGAAAGTGTTGATAAATCGGGTGGTTGAAAACCGGTGGAAAACTGGAAATGCCAGGGCCGGGGATGTATCCGGGATTACCACAGTCACATCCACAGGAAGAGGCCCGGACCAGCAGGGGTTTCGAAGGACCCCGGCACCCGGCGTTCCAGATAACGGGCGGCGCCATCTCTGTTCACACGCCCGAAATTTATCAAAGAGACTCTTCTTTCAAAGGGAAGTGATCTTCGGCCGGTCAAGGACCGGCCGAAGACGAAAGGGGGTAAAGATTTGAAAGAAGTTGGGGAGAAACGATGTCAAAGATGACGTGTAGTGGTTATTGCAATTGCCGTGCCAACCTGAAATGTCCAGTAAATTGGTGACTTGCGGCAATCCGGTGAAATTTCGCGGTGTCTCATTTTGAGTCAGTTCGGCGGCGGGCATTGAGCTGTGAAATAAAATCACAACGTAAACAGTGTATTTCGCTGGCGATCGGCCATGTGTTTCATTTTGAAGCGAAGTCTCAATTTGAGACATGAAAATTGTTAAGAGGCTTCGGAATGAATGAACTTGGCCCGAAGATTGCCTCACTTTGATTTGCGTCCTATCATCCATGGCTGGATGCAACGGTGACATGTCGGATGTTTGATGCATTATCCCGGGCCGGCGTTGGACTCCATTTCCGGGTTTCAGGCATTCTCTGCATGCTGTTTCTGTTTGCCTGCGGGCCCGCGGCGGCCGATTCGACAGATGCAGGGGGTGGCGGCGCACCGCGGCGATCCGGCTCGGATCGGGTCGGCGCCGACAAAGCCGTCCCCGGCCCAATCGGTGTCGATCCGTCGATGGGCTCCATGCCGGTGGTCAAGGGCAGGTTCATTAACGGCGTCGCGACAACGCAGGCATTTGAGCTGGAGGTTGCCAGAACCGATGCACAGCGTGAGCATGGCCTGATGTTCCGGCAATCCATGGATCCGGGACGCGGCATGCTCTTCGTCTTTGATGGTGACGCGCCCAGATCCTTCTGGATGAAGAATACTTACATTCCACTTGACATGATTTTCGCCTCGTCGGATGGAATCGTCGTCGGAGTCGTGGAAAATGCGGCACCCCTGACGCTTGACGAGCGGCGGTGCGATGTTCCTGCCAGGTTCGTGATTGAATTGAACGCGTTTCAGGCGGCCAGGCACGGTATCAAGGTCGGTTCCCTGGTCGTTTTCGATCCGGTTCTGGAACGGCTTCCCCCGGTCAGGAAGTGATCGGAAGGCTTTTTTCTTCCAGTCCTGCCGCTGCCTGGAATATCCTTCCGCGCAACGGTGAATGGAGGCATTCTCAATGCCCGATGAAAAGTTTGCCGCACGCCTGCAGGAAATTGTCGGGCGTGACGGAATTTCGACGACTCCGGTCGATTTAATGGTCTATGCGCAGGACATGTGGCCGCGCGCGACCATTTCCAGGGCCGTCGGCACGATAGGTTCAACGCCACCCGATATCGTTGTGTGGCCTTCGACCGTCGAGCAGGTGATCGATATCGTTCGTGCGTGCAGGCGCGCGCATGTTCCCTTTACACCCGTGGCGGCCGGATCCGGCGTGATTGGCGGTGCCGTTCCCCGTAACGGCGGGGTCGTGATCGACGTAAAGCGCCTGAACAGGCTGCTGGCGGTCGATTCCGTATCCATGATTGCCGTTGTCGAGGCCGGCATCAACGGCATGCACCTGGAACAGATGCTTGCCGAAAAGGGGTTTACGCTCGGTCACTTCCCGTCATCCATAATGTGCTCGACGGCAGGCGGCTGGGCGGCATGCAGGTCGGCTGGCCAGTATTCGTCACGGTTCGGGAAGATCGAGGACATGATTGTTTCGATGGACGTCGTTCTTCCGGACGGCCGAATCGTCACCCTGGAACCGAACCAGGATCACCCCGGAATGCCCGACTTTTCGCAGCTTGTCATTGGTTCTGAAGGCACCCTCGGAATCATCGTCAGGCTTCGCCTGCGTCTTGCTGCCGCCCCCGGAATCCGCAGATTTTCCGGATTCCGTTTTTCAAAGATGGAAGCCGGGCTGGACACGATGCGCAGGATCATGCAGGCCGGTGTCGAACCGACAATGATGCGCATGTATGACCCGCTGGATACGCTTCTGAACAGCTTCAAGGCGAAGAAGGGGCAGGGTGGTGGCGCCGGGTCCAAGCCCGAATCGATGCCGCCGCTGGTCTCGGCCGCGCTGAAGCGGATGGGCATCCCGGACTTCAAGGATTTTGGCCATGCCGTGACCGGGCCGATGCTTGGGAAGATTCTCCAGCGGCCGGCACTCGTTTTCGGGCTGATGGATCATCTTCCGTTACCTTCGATGCTGGTGCTTGGATTCGAGGGATCCGAGTACGAAACAAGGCGGGCCCTGGTGCGGGCAAACGAAATCGCCCTGGCCGCGAAGGGAACCGCACTTGGTCCGGAACCTGGCGAGCATTGGTACAAGAAGCGTTATGCCGTTTCCTGGAAGCTGCCAAAGATATTCGCCCAGGGCGCGTTCGCGGAGACCATCGAGGTTGCGGGACTCTGGAAGGATGTTGCAAGGATTTATCACGCGGTTCATTCGACCCTGCAAAGTCGCGTGGCCATCATGGCTCACTTCAGCCACGCGTACAACGAAGGTTGCGCGGTTTATTTCAGCCTTGCCGGCGCGGCGGCCCCGGGGCAGCCGTCCCTTGACTTGTATGACTGGGCAATCGAGAACGCGATAAGCCAGGCCATGGCCGCCGGCGGAACCGTCAGTCATCATCACGGGATCGGCCTGATGAAGGCCAGGTTCCTGGATCGCGAGTGGCAGGGCGGGCGAAGGGTGTTCACCGCGATTCGGGACGTGATGGATCGTGAACGCCTTTCCAATCCGGGCAAGCTTTTCGAGGCCGTCGATGCCCCGGCCGACGCAGGCGAAGCAGGGGACAGCGTCGTTTCGGTGACGATTGACAAGCCCGAAATGGTTCCAGACAGTCCGGAAGAGGTGCGGGGACTGCTTGTCGAGGCAGCAAGGACTGGCCGTCGGCTTTCCAGGCAGGGCCAGGGCTCCGGCCAGGGCGCGGATGTTCGCGTCAGCATGGCCAGGATCGACCAGATAATCGGCCTGGATCCGATTTCGCGAACCGTTCACGTGCAGGCCGGCCTGCCGATGACCCTGCTTGAAAGCTATCTTCAGGAAAAGGGGCTTACCCTTGGCTTTGTTCCCAGGCACCTGATGGCCTGCAACGTTGGCGAGTACCTTGCGACCGTGTCCCCTTCGGCCGGAAGTCCCCTTTACGGTACGGTGCGCCAGAACTGCTGCGGCCTGGAAGGGTTCCTTGCGGACGGCACGCCGTTCGGGGTCGGGGCGACGCCAAGGCGCGCGGCCGGGCCGGACCTGAAGTACTGCCTGATCGGTGCCGGTGGGGTTTATGGCGTTATCGTTTCGGCGGTTCTTCGTGTGTTCCCGGTTCCTGCCGTTCGTGATGCGGTTGCTTTCGGAACCGCTGATCCGGTGGCGGCCGTGTCGTCGGTTCGTACGCTGATTCAGCGTGGAATCAAGCCGGAATGGGCACTTGTCGTCAGTCGCGCCCCGGCCGACCTTGGCAGTCGGCGCGCCGCAAGGCTTGCCCTTCAGGTCGGCGGCGAGCGCGAGGATGTAAGCCATTCGATGGATATCATCCGGGATGTCATGGGGCCGCTTGGCCTGACGCCCGAACCGTGCCAGCCCGATAACCGACTTCAGCCGCCCGCCGAGATTCACGAGTACAGGGATCTCTTCCTGGAGACAGGGCCCCTGATGTCGCTGCTTGGGGAAATGACCAGGGCGGAAGTCAGGCACGGTCCGGAATCGCCCGAGATTCATGTGACGAACTTTTCGACCTTTGGCGCGACAATCCACGTGGTGCTGCGCGAGCCGACCCACAAGGTTCCGGAGGCCTTCGCGCGCGAATTCGAGCGACGCCAGAATTTCGCCCTGAAGCAGCTCGGCCGCGACCTGTCGGCCGTACTGGATCCTGCGGGCGTGCTGGCCATGGAGGAAAGACGCCATGGCTGATATCGGGATTTTCGATCTTTGCGCGTTTTGTCCGTCACTCTGCATGGATCGTTGTCCGGTGGTCGCGGCGACCGGTTCAAATACCTGGACGCCGCAGTCCAAGATGATGACCGGATGGCTGATGGTCAACGGGCACCGGCAGATGGATGCGTTGAACGCTGCCACCATTTATCAGTGCACCGGGTGCATGTCGTGCCATGACGTTTGTCTTCACGAAATCGACGTCGAGCAGGCGCTGTTCGGGTTGCGGCGCAAGGTGGTTGAAGCCGGAGCCTGCCCGTGGCCATCGGCGCGTTTCGTTGATAACGGCCAGGATTTGCAGCAGATTTATGTCGATTCGGTGCCGCCGGACTATGTGGTGCCCGAGGCGTCCGGCGTGGTATTCCCGGGCAGCGGGACACTGCGAACCAGTCCAAACCTGCTGAAGGATCTGTTCGAGTGTTTCGGGCGGCTTGGTGTCGATACGTTTGCCGCGGTTCCGTCGGTCGCGGATGATTCGGGCTATGACCTTTACGCGGCCGGTTACATCGCTGAGTTTCGTGAACACGCCGGGCATGTGGCGAAGAAACTGCGTCGCTACAAGGCGGTGATGGTCGTGTCGCCCACTGATTACTATGCGTTCAAGGTGCTTTACCCGATGCACGACATCAAATTGCCGGATCAGGTCATCTTTGCCGAGGAACACCTTGGCAAGCTGGCTCTTGCCCGACAGCCCGGCGCGAAGATGACCGGACGCATCGCCTATCATGATTCGTGCATCACCGGGCGCCACCTGGAAATTTATGACCTTCCGCGGAGGGTGATCGAGCACGCGTCCGGCCAGCCTCCAATCGAATTGCGCCGCCACCACCAGGATTCGATGTGCTGCGGTGCTTCCGGCGCCTGGGATATCGTGAATCCAAAGGGATCGGCCGATGCCGGCGCGAATGTGGCCAGGATGGCCTGTGACGCTGGTGCAAACATTCTCGTGACGTCGGGCTGCAAGTGCGCGGCGAATATCGGTTCAAAACTGCACGGGCTGGAAGTCATGGATCTGATAACCTTTATCGCCAGATCAACCGCGTTGTGACGGCCTGGGGGAAGGCCGAGGGGGCTGCCATGAAGATTTGCTTCATCGTCAATCCAAACAGTGCGAATGGCCAGACCAGGGCCAGGTTTGCCGCAATCCAGCCGGGGCTGGCCGCGGTGTTTCCCGAGATGAAGGTGCGTTACACCGAACGACCGTGTCACGCCATCGACCTGGCGTGCGAGGCGGCCGGGCAGGATTTTGAAGCTATCGTGGCGGTCGGCGGCGACGGCACGCTGAACGAGGTCGTCAGCGGGCTCGACCGTTGCGGTCGCCCCGATTCCGTCCTGCTCGGAATGATTCCCAGCGGGACCGGTGGCGACTTCCGCAAGACGTCGGGATTCCCGAAGTCCATGGAACAGGCGGTCGCGTATCTGTCGGACTGGCGTGAACGCCGGGTCGATTACGGCGTCCTGACATTCAGGAACCTGGATGGAAGTTCCGGCCGGCGACCATTCATCAATATCGCCAGCATCGGCCTGTCCGGGGTCACCGACGATTACGTGAACCATACCACCAAGGCCTTTGGCGGCAAGGCGTCGTTCATGATTGGCGCGGTCCGGGGAATCCTTGCTTACCGCAACGTCGATATGACCGTTCGTGTCGATGGCGTTCAGATCCACGAAGGCCGGACGGCACTGGTCACAATGGCGAACGGTCGCTTTTTCGGCGGCGGAATGATGATGGCGCCCGACGCGGAACTGGACGACGGGATGTTGCGCGTCGTGATACTTGGCGACATGGGCAAGCTCGAGTTCATGTCCCTGAGCAGCGCCATTTATGCCGGAACCCACGTGAAGCACCCGAAGTGCAAGCTGGCCCGCGGCCGCGTCGTCGAAGTCGAGCCGGCC
>Ga0208458_1003623_pt1 | contig 10323 bp, 6 predicted proteins | sample AD_UKC085_MetaG_FD_184432 | JGI IMG/M metagenome (GOLD analysis project Ga0208458, IMG submission 184432) | Active sludge microbial communities of municipal wastewater-treating anaerobic digesters from USA - AD_UKC085_MetaG (SPAdes) (version 2) | ecosystem: Engineered > Bioreactor > Anaerobic >... | reverse complement strand
ACCCATCTTCAGCACCCTTGGCGGCACAGAATGACGGGTTTTTGACCCAATTAGGGGTCCGGTATATGGAAGTTGTTTCCTTGTACTCTTCGCTCTGATGGTGTATTGTCAGAGTAGGAGGCGAGGGCGATGTCACTCACAGCCTTTTCCGCTGGACCCGCAGCCATGATCGGCCAGATTATCAGGGAGCTTGGCATAGTCGAGACAATAGACAACATGGTGAAATGGGATCGGAAGCAGTGTAAGCATTCGCCGGGGACGCACGTCCTTGCTATGCTCATCAACATCTTGATGGGCCGCACTGCGCTATACCGAGTCGACGAGTTCTATGAACTGCAAGATATTGCGGTTCTGTTCGGGACCGATGCATCGGCGGATGACTTCAATGACTCTGCGTTGGGCCGCACCCTGGACAAGATCTTCGACGCCGGCGCCAAGAAGGTATTCGGGGCTTCAGCTCTGAGGGCGGCTCTCAGGGAAGACGTCAAGTTCGACGTTGTGCATTCAGACACTACGTCCTGGTCGGTGAAAGGCTTGTATGACTCCAGTTCGCCCGATGATCAGGCGTTCTATATTGCGCGTGGGTATAGCCGCGACCATAGGCCCGACCTCAAGCAGTTCAACTACGGCCTAGTGGTTAACGGAGAAGGCATACCACTGCTGGGTCATGCTTCGGACGGCAACGAGTCGGATAAGGTTTGGAACAGGCGAGTGATCAAGGAACTGGTAGAGGGGTTTACCGACCATCTCTCCGATTTGGTCTACGTGGCCGACTCCGCTGTAGTGACCAAGAGCAACCTCGATCTCATCGCGGATAAGGGCATAAGGTTCATCTCCAGGTTGCCCGCAACGTTCGTACAGGAACAGGAGGTCAAGGATAGGGCCTGGTCGGAAGGGGGTTGGATCAATGCCGGCGTTCTGACGCAAAACCCCAAGCGCGATTCGGCGTTCTACAGATGCAAGGAATACGTCGTAGAGATCGCGACGAAAACCGCCGTCCGGCCCTACAGGCTCATCGTCGTGCATTCGTCGAGCCTCGACAAGCGGAAGGCGAAGACCCTGGAGAAGAATCTCGCTAAGCAACGCGACGAACTCGAAGCCCAGCTTGAGCAGCTAGCGAAGGTGGAGTTCGCATGTGAGCCTGATGCAAGGGCGGCTCTTGACAGAGTCAGAGACGAGAATCGCAACGTTCTGTACGAGATCACGGGGGACGTGCAAGCCGAAGAGACAGTCGAAAGAAGATCCAGGCCTGGCAGGCCTCGTAAAGGCGAACCCGTGCCTACCAGGACCATCTATAGAGTGAATGCCGCGGTGGGCGATTTGAAGGAGCAGGAGTATGCAGAGCTGAAGCTTAGGGCCTCCTGCTTCGTTCTGATTACCAACATGTTCGACGTAGAGGAGCATCCGACCGAGAAGGTACTCCGGGACTACAAGGAACAAACTGCCGTTGAGCTGCAGTTTAGGGCCATCAAGGAACCTGAGTTCGTAGGAGCTATGTTCGTGAAGAAACCCGAAAGGCTGGAGGCCCTTGCCTATGTGGTTCTCCTTGCCGCCATGGTTCGGGCAATCATCCAACGCCGGGCACGACGCTATGCGGAGGCTAACGACGAAGAGCTGCCGATACCAGGCAAACGAATGACGAAACGGCCTACAGCTCGAATGATCCTGGATTCGTTCGACGCTGTCATAGTCGTGATCCTCCCCAACGGCGCCCGAATGTTGTCCGAATCGAAGATGTTTCCGGACAAGATGTTCCGGGCCTTGGGAGTGTCGCCGTCCGTCTACGTTACCATCCCGCGCGAAACGCGAGACCCCTAAAACTCAGAACCTGAATGCGCAAGGGTGCTGAAGATGGGATGAGAAGATATGACCCGAGCAATTTGGCGCGTATGCTTAGTCTCAACAAACGACACCTCCACGGCGTACTAGTCCCCTACCTATCATCGTCACGAATCGAGAAAAACTTATACTTATCGGGCCCGGCGGAGTTGCGACTGTGGGCAGGCGCCGCGTGCGCTCAAGCCGACTCGCGCCGAGGGGCCCTTCTGCATGGGAACGACATGCTGTGAACGGCGGGACATGATTGTGCGCTTCAGGGGGAAGGGACTGTGCTTCCCAGGCCGCATCATGCCGAGACCGAGTCCGGCCTCAGTATTGCGGGGCAATCGAGCGGCATGCAGAAACAGGTGCTGATGCGCTCAAGCGGCTCACGCCTGCTCGAGACGGGCATGTGCCGTCCAGTTTGGATCCTTGAGCAGTGCTCGACCTATGCCAACCAGGTCGGCTTTGGATTGTCGTACTATGGAATCGGCCGTGGCGGGGCTCTTGACGCCGCCGGTCACTATCACAGGCGCGCCGCAAACCGTTTTCACGCGACTGCTGATATCGGCGAAGAAGCCCTCGCCCTTCCATTCAAAAGGCTGATACCCTCTGAGCCCGCCGGATACGTCTATCACGTCTACACCTGCGTCTACCAGGCGAGGCGCGATTTTCAGAGCGTCTTCAGGAGTGATCCCGCCGGGCAACCCGTCGTCTGCGCCCAGACGGTACATGATAATGAGCTCGGGCCCCACTGCTTCCCTTACTGCGTGTATGACGCGAAGGGGCAGGCGCAGCCTTCCCTCAGGGCCGTCGCCATACTCATCTGTGCGCGAGTTGGTCACTGGCGACATGAACTGGTTAAGCAGATACCCGTGCGCGCCGTGCAGCTCCACGCCGTCAAACCCCGCATCGGCTGCCCGGCGGGCGCATGCCACAAAGGCCTCGACCACCTGATCTATCTGGTGCGCATCCATGGCGGCTGCGGCAGGTTCGTCGGAAGATGCCTTGACGGTGGAGGGTGCAATCGGCGTTTGGCCGATCACGTCGGCAGTGGCCTTCGCGCCTGCATGAGTCAGCTGGATCACGGCCACGGCGCCATGGCGATGAACCTCGTCCACCAGCGGTCGCAGGAGACCCGCGTGAGCATCGGATACCAATCCCAGCTGTCGCCGGTGCCGTCGGCCAGACGGCAGCACGTAGGTGTGTTCAATGATGATGAGTCCTACACCGCCCGCGGCCCGAGCGCGGTAGTATTGACTCGTTTCGGGCGTTATGTAGCCTTCTTCGGTTCCTGTGTAACTTGCCATCGGAGGCATGACAATCCGGTTCTTGAGCTTGAGCCCGCGTATGTCGATTGGCGAAAACAGACCTGACATCGGTTTATATCGAACCTCCCAATCTACGGCCCTCAGCGGTTCGCCTTTCCGGCGACGCTGTCAACCTTGATCCTGATCACTCCGGTGTTGGCAACCGTTTCATCACTACACGCGAACGTTGCCCCCGGCGCCAGGCGCTCCGTCATCCCGGCAAGTAGCCGGCGCTTTGTCGCCGCATCCTCCACGAGTTCGGCCCGACCGAATGCAGTAGCGCTAGTGTATCGAGTAGTCAACTCCTCCGCGTCGATCTCGATAACGTTGTACGCCGTGTAGCACACTCGAGCGTCCTTTCGCACGTTGTCGAGCTTCCGGCCGCGAACCGCGCAATGGATGACGATGCAGCCGTCTACAACCGCATGATTCACAGGCACAGCGTACGGCCCGCCGTCGGCGTCGATCATTGACAGCACGCCATGCTTGGCCTCGGCCAGAAGCGTCATGGCCTCCCCGACTGGGATCTCTCTATCGGCCCGGCGCATTCAATCACCTACCTCCTCAGGCAAAGTCAGGAAGGTCATAGCGAAACAGTGTCTAATGATAGTATACGACAATCTTCTGTCAGCTCACCACGAGACCCCAAGACTTCAAGCCAGAACTTCGCCAACCCAAGCCCGGGCAACTACGAATGCGAAGGGAGTCCTCTCATTGCCCAAATACCGTTTCACATGGGATGCCTTTGATGATTCAACTGCTACTGCCGTGGCCGGGGCGTGCGGATTTGATGCAGCAACTGCCGCACGGATCAACGCCGGCGTTGACACCGACGCTGACGCCGACGCGGGCGAGGGCACTGATGCTAACGCCGTCTCCGGCGCCGGTTCTGTTGCCAATGCCGCCCGCGAATGGCTGAGGATCAACTGGGCCCGCCCCGATGAGGAACTAGTACGCCACTGCAAAGCAGAACTTGAGCGGACCTGGCTTCCTGAGTATCCTTTTCTCAATACCTTAGTCACTGAACTGATAGAATGCCGTCTGGGGCCCATGGGCGCACCTAGGAATCGAGCCGAGCGCTTAGCGTATGTCGCCAAATGCCGCAACACTGCGAGGTTTCGCAGGATACTGGCTTATCACATGCGGATGCACGGCGAGGATCGGTCTGAGGCCGACGTCGAGAGAGGCTTCTTACGCAGTTGGGCCGTGATCGATCCCTCGAAGCAACCTCCTGATGCCAAAACGCCATTCCCGTATCAGGTGGAGGCCTGGAACAGTCTTTCTGCGTGTCACGCTCGAAAGGACTCGCCCGGAGGATTCCCCGGGCTGCTGGTAATGCCCACAGGGTCCGGCAAGACGTACACAGCGGTGCACTGGCTCATGGAGAACGTGGTAGCCCGCGGCGGGCGGGTGATGTGGGTCGCTCATCGGGAGGCCCTCCTTGAGCAGGCACAGGAATGGTTCACACGCCTTGCAGGCCTTGCTGCAAGCCCCGCTCGTGAGGATCCGCTCGTAGTCCGAATTGTGTCGGGCCGTCACTGCGTTGTCAGCCAACTCACTCCCGATGACGACATCATGTTGTGTTCTGTGGCAAGCCTCGCCCGGCACAAGGCTGAGGTGCAGGACATCCTGAGCGATCCGAACATCTTCTTGGTTATCGACGAGGCCCACCATGCCCCGGCCAAGAGCTACCGGGACATCATCAAGTACATGAAGGAGCTCAAGCACAACAAGCTCTTGGGCCTTACGGCCACGCCGACGCGGATGATCGAATCAGAGCGGGCGGTGTTGTCGCAGCTCTTCAACAACAACATCATCTACCAAGTCCAGTTCAGAGACCTTGTGGAACGCGATTATCTAGCTCGCCCTGTGAAGATTCGCGTCTCTACCGACATCGAGGCAGAAGGCGGCATGACTGAGGACGAGCGCAGGCATATAGCCGTCTTCGACAACCTTAGTGAGGAGACTCTGGACAGGCTGGGAGCCATGAGCGAGAGAAACGATGTGATATTAAGCCATTACCTCGACAACAGGGCCAGGTACGGCAAGACACTGGTGTTTGCAACATGCGTCGAGCATGCATGTCTTCTGAGAGACAAGTTCCGCGCAGATGGCGTGAACGCCGAGTATGTGGCAAGCTGGCGGCCTGACGGAGAGAGCATCAACGAGAAAGAGGTCAAAGACGAATTCATGTCGCCCGAGAGCGGCCTAGACGTGCTCATCAATGTACAGAAGATGACTGAAGGGACAGATCTTCCACGCGTTCAGACGGTCTTTCTCGCAAGGCCGACCAACTCGGCGGTGCTGATGCAGCAGATGGTAGGGCGGGCGCTGCGCGGCCCGAAGGTAGGGGGAACGCCACTGGCGTACCTCGTTTCGTTCGAAGACCACTGGGAGCAGTTCACCGATTTCGAGCGCCCATTCGACCTCATCCCCGAGCTTGTTGACCCATTTGAGGAAGTCGCACTGGGCGTAGTCGAAGTGGAAGAGGATACTGTTGATCGAGTACTGGAAGTAGTGCCTTACGAGATTATGCGGGCTGTGTCCGCAGCTCTAGGCAGACTGCCAAGGTCACGCAGTCGAAGTCAGGTCTTCGAGGCAGTGCCCTGCGGGTGGTACGTGCTTGCGCGTTTGGTCCCGACGGGCGATGATGTAATGCAGATCATACCCGTCAACCACCACGACAAGCCATGCTGGGACGCGTTGGTTGGGTATCTGGCTACACTAACTCCGGCGCAGGCACAGAGCGTCGCGCTTGACGCAGTTTACGAGGAGTACTTTGGCGATTGCGATATCCCTCGTCCAGGCAGGGGATACGTAGAACAGATGATCGCCCACCGCGCGGCAGGCGAAGATGAGCCTGAATGGCAGGACTTCGCTGCCCGCGCGATGATTGATCCTGCGGAGATAGCCCGGGAGATCATAGAGTCCGACTACGGGGCACGGGAATCCCAGGCTATCGTGGAAGAGCGCTACGGCTCGGCATTAGCCCAGGCCGTCTACCCGAGCCTGCGTGAGTTCAGGATGGCAGTCGACGAGGCAGAGTGGGACCTGCTCAATCCAGATCAGGCCGTCAGAGTGCCTTTGGGCATTCCGGTTTTCGAACCGCGACCCGACGAGCTGATGGCACCGGGTCCTGCGCACGACCTTTTGGAGATACTCCATTCGATGCTGGTCGCCGCCGCCCGGATACTGGAGGTTCCGCAGCTTGACGAGGACGGGATCGAGATCGTATGGACGAAGAGGCTGATAAAGGGCTGGTATGCAGAAGCGCACTATGGAGAAGCCTCCGAATACGGCGATGGGCTGATCAGGGTGAACGTGCTGCTCGATAGCCCGGACGTGTCCCGTGACACGATGGAGTTCCTGCTCTGGCACGAATTCCTGCACCTTTGGCTCAAACAGGGCCACACCAGGGAGTTTCGCAGCCTGGAGATGAAGTGGCCCACATTCGTGCAGTGTAACAGGGAGCTGGATACCATAGGAGAACGGTACGGGGTGAGCTTCTGGTAGGCAAGATCGGCCACGTCCCCTAACCGTTTGCCGCGCGGCGCTATTTGGGAATCGCGAAGCTACACTCAGGGAGGACCATAGGCAGCCAATGTGGGAATGAACACTTCGGCCTCGATGGTGGGCAATGTATGTGCGTCGTAGGCTGCGCGTTTGCTGCGAAACGCCTATCTGCCTCTACGCATTACCCACATGACTGGAAAGGATGGTCTTGCGATTGGCCGGACACACGCCGAGCTCTGCCTACTTCCGGAGACGCCAGTTGTTGGCGGCCGCTTTACGCAGGCCTTCGAGCAAAACCGCGTTTAGCAGGGAGTTAGCGAACCTGTAAGGATAATGGCCGGTTTTCTGTGAGGGCTGTTCAGAATGTGCCCGGTTTTGACCGGCAGGAACCGGAGCCCAGCGGAATTAGGAGTTATTAGGGGTCGAAAACCCGTCTCCGGGGCCTTTCCGGGGAGGCTCGGAAGGCGTGTGCGTATGACCATATTATGTAACTCGCCTCTGCCTGCGGATTTGCCGAGGCCTTGGTGCCAGAAAAAGGAGGCGCCGTTGCCGGCGCGAATTCTGACAATTAGCACCCACCAAACCGGGCAGGATCTGAACAGGATGCTCGAGCGGAACGTGGGGGATCACATGGAATCGGAACAGGGCCGATACCTGGCTTCGCGCAGACGCCAGTACGCGTCAGTGCCTTTGAGCCACTTCCTTCCCTTGGCGTAGTCGAAGGCGGTCTTCCCATTTGCGCATTTGAGCGTGGCATCGGCGCCTACGTCCAGTAGCGCGTCTATGATGCCAGGCGATTTGCAGGCTTGAGCTGCTATCATCAGGGCTGTCCATCCCTCTGGCTGTTTGACGGCATTGACGTCCACACCTGCATCGGCAATCATGCGGATGATCTCGGGATTGTAGTTATCTCCTGCCGCCAGCATGAGAATCGTGTAGCCATCCTCATAACGCACGTTGATATCGCTGCCCGAGTCAAACAGCATGCGGATTGCCTGCGGATCGGAGGCGGTCATCGCAGCGTAAGCAAGCGGTGTTTGACCGCTGTCGTCTTCGCCGGCATGTACGTCGGCGCCTGCGGCCAGCAGCAACTGGATCATCTCCGGCGAGCTGTGGTCCCAGGCAGCTTTGGTCAGCGCTTCACCGCCATTGGCATTAACGTCTGCGCCTGCCTCAAGCAGCGCCTTGACAACTTCGAGATTGCTCTCTTCAGATACGGCCCATATGAGTGCCGTTCTGCCCGACGAATCAGCTGCATTGACGTCTGCGCCTGCCTCAAGCAGCGCCTTGACGGCCTTCACGTCGGCGCCGTCTGCCACGGCACGCGTGAGAGGCGTGACGCCTAGCTCATCCGGCGGGCACACGGTTGCCTCTGCCTCTTCGGAAATGCACGTACTCGACCTGGGAGTTGGATCCTCAAGCGGTTTCGCGCCGGCCCTGCGTAGAATGGCCTCGACTATCTCTGAGTCAGGGCGCAGTCGGGCCTGTTTCATCGCGCTGTGCCCGCATACGCTGCAGTGGTTGATATCATTGTCAAGATCGGCGAGAGTTTCTATGATCCGCAGGTTACTGGCGTAGGTCAGAGCGATAATCAGCGGCGTGTTGCCCGTTTCGTCAATTGCATTAGGGTCGGCGCCGGCCTTCACAAGAACGTCAATCACTTCCGGGTCATCGGTGTTTGCGGCGGCCACGAACAACGGTGCCCAGCCGTCATCGCCAGCCGCATTCGGATCTGCTCCCGCGTCAAACAGGACTTGCACAGCGCCGGGGCATGGGTTACAGAGGATCGCGAACGTCAGAGCTGTCAAACCGTCATCGGTTGCAGCATCGATATCGGCCCCAGCGTCTATCAATGCCTGGATTACTGCCGGGTCAGGGGCCTTAGCGGAAGCAAGCATGAGGGCCGTCATACCTTCGGCATCGCGTGCGTTCACGTCGGCACCCGCCGACACCAGCGTGTGGATGATCTCAGTGCCCGCGCCATAATGTGCAGCGAACATGAGAGGCGTCCAGCCGTCGCAGATGGTTTCGTTGACATCGGCCCCGCGGTCGAGGATGTCGCGAACCTGAGCCGCCGTATAGCTCGGATTGATGGGTAGAAGAGAGGGCATGTTCGAAGAGATGGTTTCGATGGCGAATACCTCCTTTCCAAGAGACGAGGATCGGGGGGAATAGTGAACGTTGCCATATGTGTTGAGTATTCGTCGACTGGCGGTGATGGACCTTTCGATAGCCGCGAACGAAACGCCCGTATTCGCCCATTGTCTAGCGATGCCGGTGAATGTAGAGGAAATACTGGAATAGCGGCGAAAAAACACCATCGAGGACGGCGTCTGGATGGAGGTTTGTTCGAGATGGGTAAGGTCGAGCAGGGGTTGCAGTCGCTGATAGACTTGGTCTCGCGGGCTTACCCTGCATCGCTGGGACTGATGGACGCAGCAACGCAGCTGGGCGTATCGGACCGCACTGTCCGCAGGTACGTGGAGGAAGCACGGTCATGCGGAATTGGGCTGACCATCCGCCGGAGGACGATACTGGTCACGGACTGCATACGTCGCGAACCGCTAGATGCAGACGACGAGCTTCATTTGGACGATGAAGAACTCGCCGTCTGCCTCGCTATGGAGGAATTGGCGCATTCCACGGGCAGCCGGCTCTGCCGTGTGGATCTGATCCATCGAGTGGCAGAGCACCTGCGCACTGAGGAATACCGAGTGGAGGCGGCGATCGACGGGCTGATCGCCAACGGGCTTGCGGAGGTCGTTAACCAGTCGGTGAGACCCAAGCGCATGCCGACCGCGGCGCACGCTCTCACCACTGAAGAGGTCTCGCGTCTTCTGGACCTGATTCGTACAGAGCGTGAACTGGGGAACAGGGGAAAAGCACTTGCAGGGGCAGAGAGGAACCTGGTTAGGTACGCGGTGCAGAGGGGCGACATGAGCGCCCTCGACCGGTACGCGTCGCGTAGATGGGTTCGGTACTTCCAGGGCAGGCCGCGCGGGCGCAGGGCGGACTTCGAACGGCACGCCGAGTTCATCGATGAGTGCATTGCGGGGCGGCGCAGGTTGTGGACGGTGTACCACACGCGTCGCGGCGAGAAGCAGGAGCTAATCATATGTCCGCTGGGGACGGTCTACTACTGGGCGCAAGATGACTGGTACCTTGTGGCGCTCGATGTTCATGGGAGAACAAGTGTTTTGCGCGGATCGCGCATCCTGTCACTGAAAGAGACCTGGCTTACCTTCGATTATCCCGAGGACTTCGACCTCGCCGAGCGTTTTCGTGAGCCGTGGGGCGTAGAGATGAGCGACACTCTGTACGACGTAGAGGTGCGCTTCTTTGACGACTTCCGCGTCATTGACAAAGTGCGGAGCCAGGTAGCCCACCGCCCTAGCGCAACCCTGACTACTCTGGACGACGGTTCGGTCGTACTGCACGACAGGGTACGCGGGTTCACCGAGATCGCGGCCTGGATCAGGCAGTTCGGCGCATCCGCCGTTGTGCTCCGGCCTGAGGTTCTCAGGGAGCGTATGGAGGAGACCGCCCGTCGTCTGCATGAGAAGTACTCGGACGATTCCGCGCCTGAGCGGCTGTGCGGCGAGTTGTCACGCCGGCCCGGCGGGCCATTGAGGGATAGTCTGCACGTTCCGTCCAGACTGGAGGCCAGGATCTGGCCGAGCAC
>Ga0208458_1003622_pt1 | contig 10327 bp, 13 predicted proteins | sample AD_UKC085_MetaG_FD_184432 | JGI IMG/M metagenome (GOLD analysis project Ga0208458, IMG submission 184432) | Active sludge microbial communities of municipal wastewater-treating anaerobic digesters from USA - AD_UKC085_MetaG (SPAdes) (version 2) | ecosystem: Engineered > Bioreactor > Anaerobic >... | reverse complement strand
CGCGGCCAAGTCACCCCGGAGCAGCCCTTTCAGGTCGAATTTTACATCAATGCGCTCCGCTTCACCTTCAGGGAATAGCTTGCGCTCAATCTCGGTTTCAAATCGTTTGCACTCCGGGCGAAGTCCGTATTTAACGAACTGAATGTCCTGCTGTTCCGTGTTTGTGAATGTCGAGTGAGTGTGTTCTGCAAGAAGGGAAACAGGGACTTTCCAAATCCGGGATGCGTCCTGTATAGAAAATAATCGGGTTTGTATAGCCTGCGCCGCGTCGGGGCTGATGCCGATGGTTTTGTACTTTAGTCCGTGTTCGAGAATAGGAGTCCCGTGGTCCCCGGCTTCCGCTATCCGTTTGGCCACCCTTAAATAGCTGGCGTCGGAGAGTTCCCCGTCAGTTTCGATAACTCCCCGGAGCGCGCCCTTTTTGTTGAAATATTCAGCGGCGAATTGCTGACCGGCCAGCCCGATACCGATACTTTGGGCGTGGTATGTCACGGGGTCAATGCCTACAATCCCGTCTTTTGAGAATAACTTGACGTGGAGGATGTCGTCTGCGAGGTAAGTCCCTGCGGTTTTCCCTTCCGTCACTTTGTAAACGACGTCATACCCGCGGGTCATCACCATTACGGAACCGGGATGAACCGGGTGCAGGGCCTTTGGGAAGCCATTACCTGCCCATTCGATGACGGCGTAGGCGTTGCCCCACCCGGCGACACAGGATTCCATGTACTCCCAAAACACGAAATCGGTCATGTAGGAGTTTGGCCGGTGGTGAATAAGGGAATAAACGGGGTGCCTGGTCAATTCTTTCTTTCCCGTGGAGGTGCGCTCATATACGGCTTTTGGAAGGGAGGCCAGATTTTCGGCTTTGATGGAAATAGCGGCAAAGGCGCCGGTAAACGTAAGGGCCGTGTCGTGGTCAACCATTTGCCCGGCAGCGGTCATGCCACCATTGCGCGGAATGTACGAAGAAGCAGGCATTACCAGCAATCCGCGCGTTTTCGCGTAATCTATCAGGCGTTTTTCAATGAAAGCGGGTAACCTCATTGCGATATATTGGACCAATTATCGCAAAGGTAAAGATTATTTTGACGCCTGTCAATTTGTTAATAACAAACTTTTATGCAAAAGTCGAAAATAACTTTACTTTACCTGTCCCGATTATCTCTGAAACTCCTAAAACTCGCGTACCTCCGTTGTCCGAACTCCCGCTGATATTCAGACTCAAGCATCTCATATACCTGTTCATGGGTAATTCCGGGGTCCCTGATCCGCATATCCGCCAGGGTGGACCAAAACAGGGAAATGAATCCCTGCTTTGTCGTCATCTGGATAATTCGCGGCGGAACCATCAGACAATCTCCATCAGTTCGTTCACAACATCGACCCGGAGCCTGTTGACGTGCTTTAGGTCGTAGTATTCCCGGATATAGTCGAGCGCCTGATTACGGTATTTGTTGTAGCTGATCTGCTCCCGGAGCAGGAAGTCCAATTTCTCGCCGTAGTCCTGCGGATCCTTATATTTGATCGTCCCCGGTATAACATTCCATTCTTCCCAATCCGGCACAAGGCAAACCGCCCCGGAGAATGTCCCCTCTAAAGCCGCTATGTTGCTCTTGCAATGATTGAAAAAGTCGTTATATAGGGGGACCTGCATCACCCGCGGGCGGTATTCCTTCAGCCATTTGAAATACAAAACCGGATCTTCCGGCTTCCGGTATTTTTTATTGGGCAGATAAAACTCCCATGGGTTGTACCCGGCATAGACAAAGTTCCAATCTTTGTATTTGTCCTGCGCCTGAAGTATCTGGATTTCGTGAACCCTCAGATCCATACGGTGAGAGTCCCCACCACGCCACAAAACCGTTTTCTGCGTAGTGCCCTGCGCTGGTTCACCGATAAAATCAAATGGCAGGGCATTGGGTACAACCCGGACATTTTTGTTAAGCGGGCCATATAGCGTTTTTAAGGCCGCGGTGGACACCGTGATCACGTCGGCAAGTTTGGCTATCTCTGCGAGGTTCTGATGCACCTTCTCGTCGGAAAACGTGTCAAAAGCCCGGTTATTAGCCTGCGGAATCTCAAACAAATTATCGTCGTAGTCGATCCAAACCGGAATGTGCAGGTCTTTCAGAAATCTGGTCAACGGAAGCGAGGCATATGGCCTCTGCTGGAATACGATGTCGTACTGCGTAAGCGTAGACCACGTGAGGTTTCCGATCTTGCTTATGTCGTGGGTGTCGATGGTCAGGCCCGGCATTTTACGCATCAGGTCCCGGAATACACCGGCGGCCCTGTACCATGATGTAGTGTCGTCTTTCGTGATGGTTAATGCTAAAATTCTCATATTGATATATTTAGTTATTGTTTAATTGTTAATTCTTCCCCGGTGAGCACGAAGTATAGGTTTTGCAGTTGGTGAACGTATTGGGGGAGTGGGATATTTATGTCGCCGTCATATCCTCCAAAGGGTATGTCGCATTTAATAAAAAACACACACAATTCGCTTAGTTTTTCTGTACACCAGTTTGAATCGGCTCCTTTAAAAAAACCAAATTTCAGCAGCCATTCTTCTGTTAGCGGGATTGGGTGCAGTCCCTCTTCATTTGGGATGACCACCAGTCTTATTTCTTCTTTTGCAAACTCGACTAATAAATCATCCTTAGATATTCTCGAAACCTTCATCAGCAGACTGTTGTATCCAATGAAGTTCCCTATTCTTAATTCACTTGCTTTCATATTCGTATGGTTTTAAAAATTAAGGATTTTCAAATCTGAATCTTTGTATGGCTCCGGCTTCGCCCCGCTCATATATCCGCCGATGGCGTTGATAATCGCTGTCAAACCGTCTATTTTGTTCATTGATTTCGCCTTGTGCAGTTTGATATTGTCGTTTGCATCCGTCACAGCTACCGCGTTGCGGAACATCCACCGGAGTACAGGGTCATCCATCAGATCGACCTCCGCACTCTCCACAAGCCGCTGAAGTTCCCGCGTCGGCTCGCTCATGGTCTTAATCGACTGATTGAACTCATCCAAAATGTTATTCAACCCCGCCTTCTGAAGCCCCTGCACCGTCCCGTGGTATGCTTTTGCCGGGTCAAAGGCAATATTCCGACAGTTCACATCCCTTACAATCTCGGTGATCTTCTCCACCTGCGCGTCTATGTCGATAACATTCCCATCCGTCACGAAGATCCGGCCTTCTGCAGCCCATGTTTTGTAGTCCACGCGGTCGGCGTTTTCCTCCATCTTCGCCTCCGGAATCCAATAGTGCATTTTAACCGCCTTCAATTCCGGAAAATACAGGGCCAGCGCGTTTATGTCCACGTGGCTCGCAAGGTCCAAACCGGCGTAACAGGTTTGCCCAACCAGATCGGCGTCGGTGGTCCCGTGGCTGCACTTTCTTACCTTCTCGTCTTGAATCCAGACGGTCGGCGCGTCAACCCATTGATTAAGGTTCTTCGTTTTGAAATTGACCTCTTCAGACCCGCCCCGATTGAGCGCGGATTTAAATTCCTCTTCCAGATATTCTGCCGATATGCTTACACCAATGTTCGGATTGGACTTCGCCCATGTTTTCGGATCCTTCCAATCGTCCCCCTCGTCGGCGGAATAGATCATCACAAACGTATTTTCTTGCTTTTTGATCCCCAGAAGCACGTCGATATAAATCCTTCGCATCAGAAAACAGGGCGATGTTTTGTCAAACCCAGCAGTCGTAATCGTAAAGATCATAGGCTGTCGCCGCGCCCCGGTCGCAGACTTTAAGACGTTGTAAAGCATATCAGTTTTATGCGCGTGGTACTCATCCACGACGGCAAAGTGCGGGTTTAATCCGTCCAGTTTGTCGCTGTCAGCCGCCAGGGGTTCCATTTTTGACAGTGTGCTTTCCATCGTCAACGCCGACTGAAACCGCGCGATCTTATTCGATAGCGCAGGGCTTTTGCCTACCATGTTCCGGGCCTCCGTCCAGCATATTTTAGCCTGATCCCTTTTGGTTGCGGCCGTGTAAATCTCGGCACCGTCCTCTCCGTCCAGGACCATCATATACAGGGAGAGGGCCGCGGCGAACGTGGTTTTTCCGTTTTTTCGGGCCACCTCCACGTAAGCATACCGGAACCGGCGGGATCCGTCCAGACGTTTCCAACCAAACAGCACCCAAACGATAAACATCTGCCATGGTTCCAGCTCGAATCTCTTCCCGGAAAACTCCCCCTTTGAGTGTTTAAGGATCGAAAAAAATGAAATACAGCGCATGGCGGCCACTTCATCAAACCGGATCTTCAGTTTATCCGCGTTTTCAAGGTCCGCCAAATGCCTCTCGACGGCCAACCTCTCCAATTTTCCGCAGATACGCCGACCGGAAAGCACGTCATTGATGTACTTTTTTACCTTTTTGCGCTGTATTTTGGTGCCTTCCGTCATTTGAAAGTGTCCATCAGGGCCTGCAATTCATCCTTCGGTTCCTCTTTTCGTGCGAATTTTAACGACGATACCGGCGTAAAACCGTACTCCGCAGCCTGCCGCATTATTGCCGGTTGCAATTTGTTGAAAAGATTCACGTATGGGTTTTCAATAAAACCGATTACGTTCCCATTCTCATCGAACCGTTCCTTAAACAAACCTTTTTGCATCTCATCCAAACAGGTGAATGCCAAATCTATGTTTGACGAATACACGGCAAGAGGGAGAATATTGGCGTCGGTAAGAATCTCCCATTTGATCAGATAGTTTGCCATCTGCTTGAATATGTCCTGCGCCCTCTGCGTTTTCAGGACCGACAAATCCACGTGGTCAATAGTGGTAAGCTTTTCACCGGGCGGATCCCCCTGCATCCGTTCGGGGCGTTTCTCCCCACGGAGCTTTTTAACTTTGTCTGGTAATAATTTTCTTCCTTTAGCCATAACTAAAACTTTAGTTCAAATAACCCAATTTTGGAAAAATAAGAAGAGGGTTGAGGTGCGGTCTCACTCCGTTTTCAAAAAGAGATTATCACCCCCATACACGTATCTAACTGATTATCATTTTGTTTTATTTAAGAGATGTTTATCTTTATTCCCCTTTGCATTGTTGCACGCTTTACATAGCGCCTGCCAGTTCGACCTATCCCAGAAGTCAACAATCGGCGGAGGGAGTATGTGGTCAGTCACCTGTGATGGAGTAATGATCCCTCTCCGTTTGCACTCTTCGCACAACGGATGATCACGGCGGAAGGTGGAAGACTCTCTGGTCCATCTAGCCGTCTTATAGTACTCCCGGAGCCTTCCCCGCGCCTCCTGACCTTTGGGCCGTGGTGCTGACTGCCATGCGTAGGTCCTTACTCTTGATCCCGGTTTATTTGGCATTGATCAGGTCTTTAATGAGGTTTAATGTCTTTGCACTCAGTAAGTCGTCAGGTGTTACCCTGATAACCCGGTAGCCTAATCGTGTGGCCTCGTTATACTTCTCCATGTCAGCGACAAACCCAGCGCCCCTGGTGTGTCGGCCCAGTGTCCATGCACCGCCCTCGACCTCCACGATGATCTTATCCGTGACCGGGTTAATGCAGTAGTCTGCCCTCCACCTTCTGACCGGATGGAATCGGAACTCAGTCATACAGACGGCGCCTAAGTTCTGCCGGATGAATGTTATGAATATGTTGCTGGTTGTGTTCTGTTTCATCGCGTGTTACCTGAGTCGGGGATAAGTTCTAACCCGGAGATTCCGTATTCCGCCGTAAATTGATCAATGTGAGGTATGATTGCGGTGTTCAGTGCTTCAAAACCGAGATCTTCAGATGCACGGATCATAAAACCGGTCCATGCCAGCGGTGTTTTTAGGTAGTATCGGTTGAACCCTGTTCTGTTGATCAGATCGAGCCGGTATGTTGAAATAACAGCAGGCTCGCAATCGTGGTAAAGGATCATCCCGAATTTATCCCTTAGTTCATTGATAGAAATTACCCGTGTCGATGCGTCCTGATCAGAAAACAGCAGTTTACTTGGATCGTCTGGAATTGAAATATTCTGATAATATTCAGCAGCGGCGGCAATCTCCCCGGGCGTCAACTCATCGTAAAGAGTGCCCCGTTTTATTCGTCCGATGTCGTGGCGGATGATTTCGGCGTTTGGATATTTTTCTGAAATACGTTCAATCCATTCCGGATCAGACTCGACGCCGAGGTAATCAAATTCTTTGTTTTGAAATAGCGGCGTGGAAAAATCACCGATCCCCAGTTCAAGGACAAACGACGGACGGTAAACGTCAATCACGGCCAAAACCAACGGGCGATGTGAAGCCCAGATCCAATTAGATTCAATTTTCATAAGTCAAAAGCGTTTTTAAAGTGGCAAACTCCGTAGGTTGCAAAATCGGCCTTTAGATGAGGGTAATCCTTCATGCTCTCAACGGCAGCAAAGTCGTGTCCGTAACCGTCGCCCCATCGGATCGGCACCGTTACCCGGTGTGCTATGTTGGACGTTCCAATATTGCCGTATTTGATACTTGTGTTCCTGATGGTTTTATCTTCCATCAAAGTATCGTTAAAATAGATCCAATCCACGGCTGGAGTAAAGGCGTCTGAGATGTTCTGTAAGTGACATGGGAGAAAAATGTCGTCTGAATCCAGGTAGGTGATAACATCAGGGGAATAAAGTTCTTTGGCTTTTTTAATACCGGTCATTCGCACCTCCCCGGAGAAAAGCTGTTGTTTCGGGATTAAAATAGGATTGATATGGTCAAAAATCGAAAACTTGTATAACTGACTTATGGTTTCTTTGCACCCGTCAGCAACCACGATGAGGCACTTCTCTTTGTATTCCTGATCCAGAAACGACTGGATGGCGCGGGTCAGTTTTTCCGGTCTGTTCTTAGCGGCCCCCGGATAATCGCCCAAATATGATGGCATGATAACTGCTATTTTCATGGTTAAAAAGGTATTTCGTTACGATTTGGGCTTCTTGATCGCCACGCTGAAATAATCGGTTCCCTTCTGTGACGTGCGCGACCACATGGCCAATTCATAGATCTGGCCATCTACATTTACCTCCCCCTTATAGTCTGGGTGCTTTTCCGACTCCTTTTTGTTGTTCTTAAATAGAACTCCCGTGTTAATTTTATTGTCGCTCATATCGTTAAAATTTATTTTCTAAATGAATCGCCTTTGAACAAAACAGGCGTGCAGATAGCCCGGAGCCGGTCGCGGGTGCGGATGCCGTATTTGTTTTCAATCTCATCCGGAGCAAGGTTTGTCGTAATGATCAGGATGTTTTCCTTTTGCTCTGCGCGGTCAACAATCTCCGGGAAAATCCACCTGCGTTCACCGTATTTAACAAACTGTTCCTCTGTACCGACATCATCTAAAACCACAATTCTGCGGGTCAGAATGAAATCCGCATTGTCATTAATCTCCGTGGCATGATAACACCGAACAATCTTACCCATCGCGTAATCAAAAAATAGCGGGAGAATGTTTTTTGCTATCATCGTTTTTCCGCGCCCGTTTGTTCCTATTATCAACAATCCGCGCCCGTTATTTGATTTCATCCAATCAATTATCTTATCATATTCAGGCAAATGCTTCATCTCTAACGATTCCTCCGCTTTTGAGAAAAATTCACCTGCGGATTGAATGTTCCAATTGATGCGATCAGATTTAAAAAAACCTCCATCTGTGTATTTTTTTATGTAATCTGAAATTTCCATGTCAGAGGTTTATTTCGTCAATGTTTTCAAAATTTGAAACATACCGCGTGTCTCCAGGTAATATTTCGTTTTTCTGCTTTCCGTTCGTGGATTGTTTTAATGGGAATAATCCATCCCAATTATTAGCAATTGATGTTTCAATGATTTTTTTTGCGTTATCAAAATTGTTATCTGAAATTTCGATCAGGTGTTTTATCATCTGTTTTGTTGAATCTGCCGTTTTATATGATTGCCTTTTTTTCTTTTTGTAATCAATCCACAAATTTAAAATTTCAACATACCTATTTTCTATTTTCAATTCAATAAGAATATCTTTAATTACAATTGCATTTTCAATTACTAAATGCTTAAGCAACCCTTCAAGGCTCGCTTTAAGGCTCGCTTTGTTTGTTAAGTCAAATTTTTCAATCTCTTTTAATAATTCATCGTTTGGTTTATCTTCATATAATTTTCTGATTTCCAGATATTTTTTTGCATTTAATACTTCTTTTGCCTTTTTGTAAAACTGCCCGATTTTACCGTTTTGGCTCTGTTTTAATGAGTATATATTCCGCTCATCAATTACGATCTGTAAACGTTCATTTATCCATCCTTCATGGGTGGCTTTAAACTTGGCTTCAAGGGTTGCTATAAGGGTTGCTTCATCTATGCCGGAGCAATATTGTTTCATACGCCTAATATCATTTGGGATCGGGCCGTTTTGATGTTGGTAAATCATCAGGTCAATGTAACACGCCCTTTCTTCCGGCAACATGGTTCGTGTACCCTCATAAAAATCTTTTGAGTAAAAAAGAAATGCAGGATCTTTCATGTCTTTGGAGTATTTAAAAAGGCGGTCACCGCTATAAATCCACGATCAAGGGAAGGCCGGACTTTCACCGGTTTGCCGCCGTTTATTGAGTGAATATTTTGGCTGAAAATCATATCGCGAAATTTATAGCATTCCAAAGATAAGCAAAATTAATCAAAATCAAATAATATTTATCGCTTGTCGTAAAATTTTTTGATTTCTCCGACGGCGGCCAGCACCCTCTGCGCCCGCGCTTTGAAAAGTTTATCGTTGCAAAGCAGAACCTCCACCTGGCGGACTGACCATAATGCTGTAGCATGATTCAATCCGAAATCATTGGCGGACTGGTGCAGGGAGAGGTTGAATATTTTCCGTCTGACATACATGGCCATCTGACGCGCCTCGACAATATGACGCAACCGAGTGCGCCGGTGAAGGTCATCGTATGTTACACAAAATTCATGGCAAATAATATCATCGGCTCGTTTCAAAACGTCGTTCACCGGGTTTGTGATTTCCGCCAATGCTTTCTTATATCCATCCTTTAAACCGGCCTTGTACCCGTCATTATATGCCGTTCCTGGGTCGTAAGTCATTTTGTTTCCCTCCTATTGTGTTTATATCTCTGTTTTGGTGTTATAAGCGTATTGCGTTTACATATCGTTAGCCGCAATTATTAACGACAGTAACCTCTGGAATAATTTTGACAAGTGGCATAACAGCTTCTATAATAAATATTTTTTTACCGTTCTTTAAAGCCCATTTTTTCATAGTCGCAAAATCTTCTGATTTATTAGCTTCAAAGTTTGCTGCTGACATAATCTCACCATCAAACTTTGCAATACTGCCACTTAGTCTATCTGGATTATTTTCATACAATACCAAATAACTGCGGCTAACATCGGTTTGCTGTCCATTTGGGCTGACAGTCATAGCCTCATCTTTTGTACTCATTTTGAACTTTTATTTAAGTGTTGAACATTTGTAATTCTAATTCCCAAACGGCAGCAAGCCTTTGCCGTTATAGGCAAGCACTACATTTCGTTTCCAAAGAGAGTTTGCTGTTCAAAATTTTTATTAAAATCTGCCACCCTCTTTAAAATAATATCGTAATACTTTCGTTCTTTTTCCATTACTATAAATTGTCTATTGGTTTTCAAACAAGCAATAGCAGTTGTTCCGCTTCCTGCTGTGTTATCTAATACCAAATCATTTTCATTTGTAAATGTTCTTATCATTTTTTCAAAAAGTTCAACGGGTTTTTGTGTCGGATGCAGCCCTCTATCCCTACTTGTTATTTCAATTACACTTCCTTCAAAAACCCATTCTTTTTCCCCATCGCCAGCAGTCATTTTTGTATTTCCAAATACACCTCTTTGTTCGTATTCTGCCTTTGCGTTTTTCCTAAAATTGCCTTCTGCTCTTTTTTTTGTTTCAGGATTAAAAGTTGGTTGCGTTTTGTAAAATACACAAATGTTTTCGTGGTATTTTAATATTTGTTTTTTCGCTAATAATGGATTTGAAGGGATGTTCTTTTTGAAAATAACTTCATATTTAAACAACTTAGGATTGCTCATAATTAAAGCACTTGTAAAAGGTTGCGAAGCTGTCAGCACTATTGCACCATTTGTTTTTATAATCCTTTCATATTGCTCCCATAGTTTATCAAATGGAATTATCGTATCCCATTTGCAAGCAGTTGTGCCATACGGCAAATCACAAAGTATCATATCAATACTTCCGTTTGGAATATCCTTCATAAGTTCCAAACAATCTCCTAATAATATTTCTTTTTTACCCTCGCTCATTTTAATAAAAATTTTGTTTCGTGTTCCAATTTAAGTTTATCGTTTA
>Ga0208458_1003621_pt1 | contig 10329 bp, 13 predicted proteins | sample AD_UKC085_MetaG_FD_184432 | JGI IMG/M metagenome (GOLD analysis project Ga0208458, IMG submission 184432) | Active sludge microbial communities of municipal wastewater-treating anaerobic digesters from USA - AD_UKC085_MetaG (SPAdes) (version 2) | ecosystem: Engineered > Bioreactor > Anaerobic >... | reverse complement strand
CGGCGGCGATAAGTCCGCGGATATTAAGATTGTAAGAAAGGAGACCGCAGAAAATGAAGAGACCGAACATGAAGAAGGGTGAGTTTATAATCAGCGTAATAATACTTCTGCTTGCGTTCTTCTGCGGCATCGTAATTCTCACCGGAGCAAGCAATCCACCGAAGACATTACCCGCAAACTTCCATCGTAACAACAAGAGCATTAACTCCGATTGGGGAAAGGATACCGAGATGCAATACAAAGACATCACTATATTAGGTAACGACATGCACCGCATTGTAATTTATGCGGACGAGTACGAGCTTATGTGCAACGTGGTCATGGCAGAAGCTGAGGGAGAGCCATACGAAGCACAAGAAGCCGTTGCTCAGACAATTCTCAACAGATGGCTCTGCGAAGATAAATTCCCCGATACCATCATCGGAGTTGTGCAAGATCCAGGGCAATTTACAACCACAACGAAAGAACCGAGCGTATCTTGTTGCCTGGCCGTTCGTAATGCGGTTGAGTTCTACAATACATTTGCTATGAATTACCCTAAGACAATGTATTATTTTAGGGAATCTGAATATCACCGTTTCGGTATTCCTCATACGAAGATCGGGCATTTATATTTTTCACTTGCAGAGGACGCGACAGACTGATAATATAATAGTTGCTCTGTTTGCTGTCTTTTTTACACCTCCTAAATGGTAGCCTTGAACGGTACACAGACCAGTGTGTTGCGGGGTCCGACTCCCCGCCAGGGCACTCGGCATAGTGCCGCACGCGATATAATCGCAGAAAGGAATTAAGTTATGTTTACTGAGTTTAACAAGTCAAGCAAGAGAACAGTAAGAGAGGAGATCAAGACCGACTCTATGGTGTTTAAGGATCTTAAGGAATTCGCCGGAAAGCGTATTCTAGTAGACGGTTTCTTTTTCACCGAGGGAAAGTACGGCAAGCAGACCGTAATAGTAGGCGAGGGCTATAAGATTAACATCCCGAAGCGCTACACTCCCGACTTCGAAGCAATCCGCGACGACAACGCGAAGCTGTCGGCCGTTTTTGCCGGAAAGCTCGCCCTGGATAATATCCACGTGGGAGACTCCGCAAACGGAAAGACCACATATTTTGATTATGTCGATGTCGAATAAGCGGAAGCTATACCATTAACCGAGAGCGGGCTTATAGCCCGCTCTCCTCATAAGAGGGCGAAACAATGGCAAGACAAAGCTACGGAGCAGACCAAAATATACACTCAATGACTACCAGACAGCTCCGCCAATATATAGCGGACAAGGCACAGGAAGCGCAAGAGCGTTTAAATACTTCCGATATGGAAAAGGCAAGTCGTGCATTTAAAGACGCTGCCGCCGAGATCACTAATAGAGCGGGTACAAAGGTACGGCGCTCTACTTCTAATATGTCAAAATCTGAAATGAGGGAGTATGCTTACGCACTCCGGCAATTCAATTCTTTAGATCAAACAAGCACATTTGCGAAGTCGATAGAATGGAAAGAGAATAAATCACGGTACGAGTCATTTATCCGCAGCCAGGCTAAAAATGATAAGTCAGGCAAATGGGCTCAATATATCACACCTAAAGGCAACGTCTCTAAAAAGGGATATGCCGAATATAAAAATTATATCGGCTTTTTGAGAGCTCTTAAAGATGTGACCGAGCAATACGGTTATGAGACAATCAAATACTATTATCAGCAAAACAAGGGCTCAAAAGACCCTGAAAAGCGCAAGCTTTATATGGAGAAAATGCTCCTCGAGACTTTCGAAGAGGTAAAAGGAAAGAATAAGACGAGCAAAGAGATTAACGATATTTTCCGCGCTAAAATGGAAGCTTACGACGAGCGACAGGATAAGACCGAAGCGGTAAAAGAAGCGGCACAGCGTGCTAAAAAGAGCGCACCCAAAGTGATCAAGAAAGCCGCAAATCACACTAATAAGAGTAGCGGCGCAAAAGTGCCGATAAAGAAAGCGAGAAAATTAAAGGAGCATGGAAAAGTACGCCGCACAACTAGGTAACTATCCCTTTACGATCAGAATAAAGCGGAGTCATAAAAAAGGCGAATATAAAAACGTGCTTATACAATGCGAGGATATTTTTACATTTGACATCGAGACAACATCATTCTTTTATGATACAGAGCGCAAACCATTTCTATATGAGGCAGGCAAAGACCCCGAGTATTTTTGCGGGGTTTATGCCGGAGCTTTGCCTTATGTCTGGCAGTTCTCAATTAACGACAGATATTATTACGGCAGGGATATAAAAGACTTCGAGCAAGTTCTTGCTGACTTCCCTCAGGATATGCATGTCATCATATGGGTGCACAATCTGTCATTTGAGTGGCATTTCTTAGACTTCTTAACATGGGATAAGGTTTTCGCAAAATCAAAACATAAACCTATAAAAGCCTCATGTCGTGAATATCCTAACATTGAATTTAGGTGCACATTATCACTCGAGAATAAATCACTCGCTGATTGGGGTGATGAGCTCGGACTCCCCAAGCTCGTCGGCTATCTGAACTACAATAAGATGCGCACACCGCTGACACCTTTGGAAGAGGACGAGTGGAAGTACGCACAGCGCGACCTTGAAGTTATGTATCTCGGTCTTAAGCATGAACTCGAGGAATATGAGAGCTTATGGAAGATACCGCTCACGGCTACGGGCAAAGTACGGCGTATTGTCAAAGATATGCTTATGAACGAGAGAGAGTATGTAAATTACATACACAAACTCGTACCCGAAAATCCATATCAGTATAAGACCTCTATGCTCATATACCAGGGCGGCTACACGCACGCAAACAGGCAGTATGTAGGTTTTACGCTTTATAATGATGACGGAGAGCACGGCGGACACGTAGACTATACGAGCTCATATCCGTTTGAAATGTGTGTGTCAAAAATGCCTTGTACGGGGTGGGCTTATGTTGAGAATGTAATCCCGCCGAAAGAGGATTTCGAGGATTATGCCTATAAAATGCACTTAATATTTTATGGGTTGCGCTCGGAGCTTCAAAATACCTACATTGCCGGAGCACATTGCACTTGCCAAAATCCGACCGTTGACAACGGTAAGATATCCGCCGCAGATGTATGCGAGATATGGATAACAGAGCAAGATTATGAGGTAATCGAAAAAGCCTATACATGGAAAAAAGTCGAGGTTGTGGAAGTATGGAGATCGGGCAAGGATTATCTTCCGAAAAAGTTTATCGAGTATGTTTTAGAGCTCTTTGAAGTAAAGGCGAAAAATCCCAAATTTAAGCCGCTTTTTAACAGCTTGTACGGTATGGCTGTTACGGCGCTGATACAATCCGAGGTTGTATGGGATATTGAGACAGAGGATTGGTCGACAAAGAGACTTACACAGGACATGATCATAGAGCACCTCGAAAAGCTCCGCAAATTTAAAGATCATAGATACTTTTTAAATTATGATTGGGGCTGTTGGATATCTAACGGCGCACGTACAAGATTATGGAATGACATCATAATCCCCTATGATAAGTATGTAGTGTACGCAGACACAGACAGCGCCTTTACTTCCAAAAAGATAGACTTTTCAGAGTACAATGACCGCATCAGGGAAAGACTTAAGAAAGTATGTGCAGAAAGGGGGCTTGATTACAACAAGACAAAAGCATATAAGAAAAACGGCAAGCTCTCCGAGCTTGGATGTCTTACCAATGAGGAAGAGTGGACGGAGTTTAGAACGCTCGGCGCAAAGAGGTACGTGGAAAGATGGAAGAGCGATGGCAAGTTACATCTTACCGTTGCCGGAATAAACAAAGAGGCTGTCGCTTGCCTTAATGATGATATCGAAAAATTTGCCGATGGTCTTGTTTTCGATAAAGACTCGGAAGATGTAACAAAGCTCTTGCATACCTATTTTGACAAACAACCGAAGATCATTTTCCCCGACGGTTATGTTTCAACACAAAAGCGCGGCGTAAACTTACGACCGAACGGTTACAAATTAACAACAGACCCGAGCTTCGACGATACATTATCGGCAATAACCGATAGACATATCGAGGCTTATGATAATCACTTACGCGGTGTATGGTTTGATGATATCGAGGAGTTATGCGATCAGTTCTTTAATGATATGGTGGTACAATAGAAAGTGAGGTAACGAATGAGTAAAAAGCGTGAATATTGGGATAGAGCGCCCTTGTTTGCAACAGGCGCGGATTATTTGATCGTATACGGGCAGAATTGCTCCGGCAAGTCATATCAGGCTAAATGCGAGGCAATAGCGAGGGCAATGAGAGGCGAGCGCTTCTTTTATTTGCGCCGTTGGCAAAGCGATGTTAATCAGAATATCGCGGCAATGTATTTTGCTGATATGCCTATTGGAAAGCTCACGAATGGCGAATGGGATAATATCGTAGCATATCAAGGCAATTATTATTTTGAGCGCATAGACGAGGAAACGGGAAAGAGAGAGCGCTCCGAGTCTATCGGTTTTTATGGCGATCTTAACGAGTGGCAGAGATATAAGTCAATCGCTTTCGTAAATTATACACTTATCATCTTCGAAGAGTTCATCACCGATGGCGTCTACCTGGGCAATGATGAATATACAGAGCCGACAATCTTGCAGAGGTTTGTAACCATCATCGCTCGTGATAGAAAGATCCAGGTGCTGATGATTGGTAACACGATAAGCCGTACAGTACCTTATTTCATGGAATGGACGCCGAATGTAGTAAAGCAGAAGCAAGGCACTATAGAAGTCTACCGTATGCACGACGAGGTTGGAGAGGGCAACGAGATTACTATCGCGGTAGAATACGGCGGTAAGATAAAAGGCTCGGGTGCAATGTTTTTCGGGCAAGCTTCCAAATCTATCATGGCAGGTGAGTGGTCCGTATCCGACCGCCCTAAACTTCCCAAAGATATCGAGGAATATGAGGACGTTTATGAGATGCTCATCGAGTATCAGACTTTCCGCTTTGTTATAAAACTTCTGATAGATAAGGAAGAGGGCACTAAGATAGCCTTTGTATATCCCTCGACAGGAAAGAGGAAGATCGAGAGACTTGTGACCGATAAGTTTACCACCGGAGTAATGGAGAGCAGATACTTATGGGATACTAATCCCGAGCGTTATATTAAAGAGTGTATTGCAAATAATAGAGTTTGTTATTCGGATAATTTAACAGGCTCGGATTTTAATAACGTGATCGCTCAAATGGATATTTGACACAAACAAATGTTTTAGTATATAAAATAGGTAGGGAGCAATCCCTATCAACTTTTTAATTTTCCATAGAAAGGGGAAATAATGAGCAATTTTGATTTCGAAGCATATAGACAGGTTTATCCCGAAGTCAAGGAAACACCGCCCGAGGTTGAGTCTGTTGTTGAGACTTTCAAACCTACTGAGGAGAAGCTCAGCGAAAAGCCTACGGATACCGAGGCGGGTGTTACCGATGATGTCGGTGTAGAAGATGCACCGACTCCCGACGAGGGAACAGGCGGGGAAGAGACCCCAAAGGAGACAACATAAATGGGTAACGTAACACAGATTCACGCACTTACTAACGACGCGCTTGCCGAAGCCCTCGGCTCGCAAGCTCTCCGTGTAAAGGACACGACATCTTTCGTATCACTCGGAAAGACACTTTCCGACGTCGAGCTTGACAAATGGTTTGGAGCTCTCGCTTGCAGAATCTCCAAGACCGTTGAGTTCGTCAAACTCTTTAAGAGAAAGAACAGAGGAATAATCACCGATTATCAGGAGTTCGGAGCATTTGTACAGAAGATTTATACCGCGCTCCCCTCGTCGGTATCAAATCCCTCTTGGGCGGCGTCCAACGGACAGAACCCACCTACCATTACCAGGGCAAACCCTTACGGCGTAACCAACACGATCACCGTAACCTCAAAGGTATTCGGAAATATCGGAACATGGTCTATCGAGTTCTGCTACGGTATGAAACAGCTCCGTCAGGCGTTTCTGTCTGAGACAGCCATGATGGCGTTTGTCAACTCTCTCTATGAGACTGTTGAAAACAAGTATACCATCGACGTAAACGACCTCGAGACCCTTGCAGCCGCTACCGGCATCGCGCTCTGCCTTGAGAACAGCAAGGCAACCAACGTACTCGACCTCTATAATGTAACCTTTAGCAAGGCTCTCGACGAGACCACATGCCAGAGAGACATGGATTATCTCGCGTTCGAAGCTGAGCAGATCACCAAGACCGCAAAGTATATGCAGGAGCCCTCTACCCTATTCAATGTGGCAGGATATCAGACCGCCACAGCTGAGGATGAGCTTATCGTTGAGGTGCTTGCAACTTACGCAACTGATGCACAGTTTGCGCTCCGCTCCAACACATACCACGAAGAGCTTGTAAGAATGCCTCGTTACAATGAGGTTGCTTATTGGCAGTCGCCCGGAACTTCTTACGCTGAAGCTGATGTATCAGCTATCAAGATCAAGAACAGCGAAGTTGCCGTGACCAATGACAATCCACCTGTAGCTAAGGAGATCGCTGAGGCGCACATCGTCGCTTATCTCCGTGACGAGGAAGCTGTTAAGGCTTACTTCGGAGAGCGCTACATTTGGGAAGATTTCAATAAGCGTGACCGTGTTACCACACACGGCGAACAGGCAGACCGCGGATATGCTGTTGAGCCTCATGCTAATGCGTGGGTATTCTACAGAAAGTTTGTAGACCACTCAGGGGAATAAGAAAATAAGCGGGCGTACCTTAAATACGCCCGCTATTTTAGGAGATAAGCTATGACTAAAAAGAATGTTCCTGAAGCAATCGAGACTAAGCCCGCAAAGCGCAAGAAAACCAAGGAAAAGCCCGAAGCTGTTTACGTCTACCATGATGGCGATAATATAGAGCAGATTTCCAAGGCTTTGACCGGGAAGGATTACTTGACTTATAAGCTCCTTGCGGTGAACGATGTAACACCTGATACATTAACTGATGGCACTATTTTAAGATGGGGGATTTAATTATGGATTTTCAGCCTATACTAACAGCAATTTCCACCGTTGGCTTTCCTATTGTGATGTCGGGCGCTCTGTTTTGGAAGATGAACCAACAGGACAATGACCACAAAGAGGAGATGGCTAAGTTGACGGAAGCCGTCAACAATAACACGATCGCTCTGACCAAGCTGAGCGATAAGTTAAGCGAGGGATGATATGATAAAAGGTATTGATGTATCAAGATGGCAGGGCAATATAGATTTTAACAAAGTCAAGGCTTCCGGCATTGACTTTGTTTTAATCAAAGCGGGCGGCTCTGATGCGGGATATTATACCGATAAGAATTTCTTGCAGAATGTTATCGGTGCGGCATCGGCGGGCTTGCACATCGGCGCTTATTACTTTGTCGGTAAAAAGTGCAAGTCTAGCGCTGACGGTCTTGCTGATGCAATGCGCTTCGGTGAGATCATCAAAGATGTGCGCCTTGACTACCCTGTTTATATTGACTTTGAAGCGCCTGACGCTTCCAACAAGCAGGGCAATACTGATGCGTGTAATGCATTTTGCGCTTACATGGAAAGCCTGGGATATTATGCGGGCATATATGCTTCGGATATATCGGGATTCAAAGACAGACTTTATCTTAATCAGCTCTCACGTTATGATAAATGGGTTGCAAGATATGGCTCTGAGCCTAAGTATGTAGGCGCTTACGGTATATGGCAGAGTTCTTCAAAAGGGAACGTTGCCGGCATTAAAGGACACGTTGACATTGATTATAGCAAGCACGATTACAGCACTATAATCAAGAACATGCATTTAAATGGGTGGTAAATTATGGGATATATAAACACATACCTTGATTTAATGCCTGGTATTGACATCACAAAATATGCAATGGAAAACTCGACATACAGCGCCTTTTATTACTATTGGCGTGATGAGCTTTTCGGGCGCACGATGAGACTGTTCAAAGAAGTAACAGACCCCGTGCCACCCAAAGAGATTGAGATTAGGCTCATGCTCAGAGGACATTGCGGTATTGCTGTCATGCCCAGGGATGGTGAGCTTACCGCTTTCTTCGGTACTTTCAGCGGTGTGAGCAAATACTTTGATGAGAGACCGTTTTATTGTGTTACCTCTCCCATATGGAGTAAGACGCTTAAGATCGGCAGAGAAGTCGAAGTAATCGATAACAACATTCTGCGCAATCCTTTATACGACCTTATCCATCACTATGCACAGCTCCTTGCGCATGTTGAGGTAACATTCATTGATACCAATGTCAACGCACGTATGGCGGGCGGAATCCCGATCGCAACTACCGAAAAGCAGAGGACCTCGATCCTTGACTTCCTCGGTAAAGTGTTTAACGGTCAGCGTAATGTTGTAACTGATATCGGTAACTTAGGACTTGATTTTGTCGGAGCAAATACCTCAACAGCTCAGCCTGTAGAGGCTTTATGGAATGCTAGGACTCGCATCCTGGCATCATTCCTCTCCGATATCGGTGTTAAGTCCGGCATTGACAAGAGAAGTAACACCGTGACCGATGAGATAAACGCAGACACTCCCTCGCTTCTCATCAACCTTGATGATATGCTTAACTCACGCAAAGAGGGCTTTGAGAGAGTTAATAAACACTTCGGTACTAATTGGACGGTGGAGCTTAATCCCGACATCAATTATGTAAATGATTTTATCAATCCGAATGTGGATTTTGACAAAGGGGGTGTTGTTGATGAAAACGGTATTTAGTCTTTATAAGGCACTCGGAACAGGCGAAAAGCTCTTACCTACCATCACAGGCTTTGACTGGTGGGAACGCTCATATACCGCAAATGCCACGGCGCTTGACAGAGAGTTTGCCAGGAGATACCGCAACTTCAGATATTATGATTTTCTCGAAGATCGTGATACCACGGATGCGGAAAGCCTTTTAGATTTTAAGGCAGATGTTTTATCAATCCTTACTCTCAATCAGAAAAAGTATGCCGAGCTTTTCCGCATTTATATCATTGCGGATAATGACATGTCCCTCACATACAACTATGACATGATCGAGACCACAGGCGCACAGCACAGCGAGACTAATTACGGCGCTCACGAGTACGAATACGGGGGAACGAGCGAAACCAAAGGAGAGCAGACAAACACCTACGGAGCACAGACCGACACCCACAGCGTAGCGCCCTTTAATACCGCAACTCCGGCGGTAGAGAGCCAGGATACCACACAGCAATACACAAATACAGACGGAAGCCGAACGGATACAAGTCTCGCGCATACCGATACGGATAAGGCACACAAAGACGAGTACGACTCCAACGAGTGGACGCTCACAAGGCGTGGAAATATCGGTGTGCAGACAGGTGCAGACATTGCCCGCATCTTTGAGAATTTTTGGTTAAACAACAAGTTTATGCAACTGATTTTCGAAGATATCTGTAAACAGCTTTTACTAGTAGGAGAGTTTGCAAATGAGTTATATTGTTAAACTTTATTATAACAGCTCTGATACGCATGCGTTAAATAAGTCGCTTACTCTTGTCGCAAGTGATGTTGCCTGCGACCTTAAAGCGCCTGTTGATGCTGTCAGACCTGTCATCACCATTGCCGCAACTGATGCTTATGACAGAGTTAATTATGTATATATAGCCGAGTTTGGGAGATATTATTATGCTAATCCTGTTGTTAAGAATAATCAGATCATCACATTTGAGTGCAAGAGCGACGCACTTATGAGCTTTAAGAGCGGAATATGCTCAAGTCCTGCTGTTATTGCCCGCAATCCCTGGAGCTATGACAAGTACATCCCCGATAGCAAGCTCCCTGTTGAGTCAAGGACGGTTAAGGGTGTTATCAAGTTCACTAACAATCACTTTGCCGGTACGAATAACAGCTATATCCTCACAACCGTAGGTGGTGGGTATAACAACTACGATAAACAGGAGGAATAATCAATGTATTTACAGCTTTATGATTATGATAATAACAACGCGTCTGTGCAGTTAACACTCGGAACATGCCAGGAATATGACATACCTGAATCGGGATCGTATACAGATAGACTTGGGCGACGATGGACCATTGCAACCAATACACTATATGGTCAGTATAAAATCACATCATTTACACTGCCTTTACGATCAAAGCTGAGTAATTTTGAAGATTTCCTTACAACATTGCATGAGTTAGTACCTACCGCAAGCCCTGACGGTGATGATCTCTACAATATATATCAGGATATTGGTAATGGCAGACTTACACCTGATGAGCAGACAGGCTCAACTCCTAACAAGCCTTATCTCCAGTTTGATGCCAATTATCTTTGGTGGTATCCTGAATCAGGAATAGC
>Ga0208458_1003612_pt1 | contig 10351 bp, 5 predicted proteins | sample AD_UKC085_MetaG_FD_184432 | JGI IMG/M metagenome (GOLD analysis project Ga0208458, IMG submission 184432) | Active sludge microbial communities of municipal wastewater-treating anaerobic digesters from USA - AD_UKC085_MetaG (SPAdes) (version 2) | ecosystem: Engineered > Bioreactor > Anaerobic >... | reverse complement strand
CTCGACGACGCTTGCGACGCTGTGCAAGCAGTATATGCTTGTCTGATGCGCCAGGGGCAAAGAGCGGACCGTGGGCGCGCCACACTCACCGCCGAACAAGTGCTTCGCATCCTCGTCGTCAAGCAACTGGAAAACCTCAGCTACGAACAACTGGAGTTCGCACTGGCTGATTCCTCCACTTTCCGCACCTTCTGCCGACTGCCACAAGGACTGACACCCACCAAAAGCGTGCTGCATCGATGCCTCAAAGGGCTCGACGAAGCCTGTTTACAGCTCGTTCATCAAGCGGTGCTCAGCGTTGGCCTAAACGATGGCATCGAATCGGGCGACCGGATGCGCGCCGACTGCACCTGCACCGAAACCAATATCCACGCCCCCTTCGATTCGTCGCTGCTTTGGGACAGTTGTCGCGTGTTGACTCGCTTGACGCATCGCGCCCGTATGGTGGGTGGAGTGACATTGCCGTTCACTGACCACAGTCGAAAGGCCAAGCACCATGCTCTTGCCATTCGCAATGCCAAGACCCAAGAGCAACGCACAAGCCTGTATATCGAACTGCTGGCTCTGACTCGTCAAGCCATCGATGAGGCCCGCCGGATGGCCGCAGCGCTACTGGAGTTTCCCCCCGCAGAGCCGAGTGCGAAGTGGGAAGCACGACAGGTTGTCGAACAAATGGACCACTACGTGCCTCTGGCGCAAAAGGTTATCGACCAAACCCACCGTCGTGTGAACCTTGGACAGACGGTTGCTGCCAACGACAAGGTCGTATCCATTTTCGAACCTCATACGGATATCATCATCAAGGACCGTCGTGATACCGTCTTCGGTCATAAGCTGTGTTTGAGCGAGGGTGGCTCTGGACTGATCATCGATGTGGTGGTGGAACAAGGAAATCCTGCCGACAGTACGCTGGCGGTGCGCACGGTAGAGCGAGCGCAAAAGCTTACGGGGATGGTATTTCGCAAGGTTGCTTTCGATGGTGGATTTGCTTCGCATGCCAATGTGAAAGCCATCAAGCAATTGGGAGTCGAGCAGGTAGCGTTTAGCAAAGGCCGAGGTCTGACGGCGGAGCAGATGACCGGCAGCGCGCGCAACTATCAGAAACTGCGCAACTTTCGAGCAGGCATCGAAGCCACGATCTCGTGGTTGAAGCGATGTTTTGGGCTGCGGCGCTGCCCTTGGCGAGGGCTTTCGTCGTTCAAGTCGTACGTGCTTGCTTCGGTGGTATCGGCGAACGTGCTGGTGATAGCGAGAAAGCGCCTCGAGGTTGCCTCGCGAAAGGTTGCTTTGGCGGCCTGAGCGGGGCGCTGCAGGGATTGACGAGCAGGGTCTCCGAACACGGTGGCCAGGCCCCCGTGTGTCCGCAATTCGCTGTATTGTTAGCTATTTTTCGCAACTTCCAGGATCCTGAGGGAGTTGTCGAAGCTTGAGTCCTGAGTGTCACGCCAGGATCACGAAAAGTGCGGGTCACACCACCGAAACCGTTCCCCAAAACGGCCTTTCTGGGATGGGAACGAGTTAATTCGTGATAGGAGAGGGAAGAACACGCGGACGCTTGCGTAAAACAGATTACTTCGTATTCGAGATCTCTTATGAAAATGGGATGGGGAGTGCCACTTCTAGGAAGGCGGTACAGGAGGTTTGCCATGAAAACGCCGTTGATTCGCCCGTTGGGATTGCTTGTGGCCTGCGCAATCCTGTTTCCAGTTTCCATGGGTTGTGATGACGAAAGCTCAGAAGACAACAGCAATCAGAACAACACACCTGACGCAGGCGAGGCGTGCCCAACGCCGACCTCCGGACCCACGATCCACTCGGGGGAAATCACGGCCGACGAGGTCTGGACGCACGACACCGGTCCCCACTTGATTACGGACAACTTGAGCATCCAGGCCAAGGTTACGGTGGAGCCTTGTGTTCGTGTGGAAATCGCCCCGGCCGTGCGCGTGAACGTGGAGGAGAAGGGTGCTCTCATCGCCGAAGCAGATGCCGAGCGGCCGATCCTCTTTACGGCACAGGAGGCGTCGCCGTGGGGGCATATCCATGTGAGTGATCCGGGCGTGGCACGGTTTCGACACGTCACCCTGGAGAACGGTGGAGCCAATGGGACCACCTACAGCGGCGCGACATTGGTCGTTACCGCGAACGATAAGCGTCCGTTGAAAACTCCGGTGAGGGTCGAGAATGTCACGGTGCAAGGCTCGGTGGGGTTGGGAGTCCTCATGCGGGGACTCTCTGGATTTTCCGAAGGTTCCACAGGTCTTACGGTTGCAGGCTCGGGCGCCTCGAGCGAGTTTTCGTACCCGGTGCGCATGGCCCCAGAGGCTGCCTCCACCTTGCCCGAGGGCACGTATACGAATAACGCGGTAGACGCCATCGATCTTTTTGCCGTGCCTCAGGACGTGCAGGCCAACGTGACTTGGCCCGCCCGGGGGGTGCCCTACAGGATCGACGAGAACATCGTGATCACGGGCGGTGGGCATTTGCAGGTGGCCGCGGGCGTAACCCTGTCTCTGGGCGAAGGCGTGAGTCTGATCGTGGAAGGGCTGGGTGCGGGCGAGTTGGAGACGCAGGGCACCTCGGCCTTGCCTGTGGTGGTGGAGCGCGCGGATCCCAAGCTCGCGTGGGGAAGCCTGCGGGTGGAACAGGGCAGCCAGATGCGGCTCGCTCATACCAAGCTCCGCGGAGGGGGAGCGGATCCCGTGACCTGGTCTGGATGCAGCCTGGTGGCGTCGGGCCCGAATGACCTACCCCTGGATCCCATGCTTGGCGTCACGGACGTCACCGTGTCCGAATCCGCGGGATACGGCGTGTGCCTCTATGGGGCTGCGGCCTTCAGGCCAGACGCTCAGGGGCTCGAGGTGACCGGCGCGGGTGCCCAGAGCCATGAGGCGGACTTCAAGGGCCTCCGCCACCCGGTGCTGATCGGAGCCTCTGCCTTGGGCACCCTTCCAGAGGGAGAATATACGGGAAACGCTCGTGACGCCATCCACGTCGACTCGCACTTGGGTGTGGTGGGCGAGGTGACCGTGCGCGATGTCGGTGTGCCTTACGATATCGGTGGCGACGGTCATCTCGTTGTGGGCTCAGACGAGCTGTCGGGAACTCTTACGTTGGAGCCGAACGTCGCTTTGCTCTTCGAGCAAGGAATGTCCCTCGACGTGGACATCAACGGCGTATTGGACGCACAGGGCACAAGTTCCGCGCCTGTGGTATTTGGCTCGGCGGCCGAGATCCCGTCCGCGGGAGACTGGATTGGCATCTATTTCTGGGGGCCGCCCGTGACCGAAAGCACCCTTGACAACGTCCGGATCGAGCACGCTGGAGCCGACTGTTCCTGCGTCGGATTCTCTTGCCACAGCGAAGTATACGATGAGTTCGCTGCCGTGTTGATTCTCGATTGGCTTCCATCGCAGGCTTTCATCACGAACTCGTCTTTTGTGTCTATCGCGGGCCATGGAGTGAATCGGGGATGGACGTCTGACAAGGTGCCTCCGGACTTCACGGTCACGAACACGTTTACGGACGTGGCCCTATGCGCTCAGACCCTGCCCAAGCCCGAGACTGGACAGTGTCCCGAGACTCTCCCTTGCCCCTAGTCCTACGGATCCTGAGCTATCCCATCGTTTTTCTTAGCTTTTCTTTCGCCTTGCGGCTGCTGGAAAGCACGGGCCCATACCACCACAAAACGGTCACGGCCCACGGCCCACGCGAAACGCTCACGGTCATCCCTTTTTGACCCCTGCAGTGTATCCGCTCCGCCAACCGCGTTCTTCCCACCACGAGGCCCCATACCTACGATTCCCCCATGGCAAGGCCAGCCAGCCCATCAGCTCCCCAATCTCCTATCCACGAAGCGGTTCTACCGCTGCCCTGCCCCCATTCGATTCGCCCCCTCGCAACCAAACCCACTCGTCAACGACGAAACGCAAGACCAAATCCCGTCACCCGCGCCAAATCAATATACCTGAGTTGCCCCGCTTCGATAAGACGACACCGCGTCTGCACCCACCGATTCGGCGCAAGCTCCAGCATAAGGCGCGCAAGATACTTCCCAATCACGGTAAGAATCTCCTGCAAGTAAAATTCGGGATCCAAACCGAGCAACTCAGCGCCCGCCAAAAGCGACGACAGTTGGGCCGTACGGCATGCATGCCCCTCACTGCCTTGAGTTTCTGTGACGATGATAAAAAAGATACAAGGCACCGGAGGTTGGGTTTTGTTGCACCATGAGCCTGGTCATGGCAGCAAGCCGGTCGAAAGCACCTCGCAAGTCCACGCTACCGAAGAGCGAGAAAAACACATACGCCGCCGAGCATCATCGTTGAAGGCTTGTGCCATCGGCAAAATGCACCACGATTTGGGAGGGTCCAGGGATCTGTGGGGCAGGCCGCAGCACGAGCGGCCCAGCGGAAGCTCGGATGGGGAGGTTTGAGCGGGAGCGTCGGCGAACTTGGACAGTGTGGGATGAGTCCACAACGATACAGTTGTGGTCGCGACTCCCAACTCGGCAGCGATGGTCGAAGGAGTCGCCCCCTGGATTGTCCGGGCGTTGGCGTATTGGATAGCCTGCCGTCGGATGGGAGGTGGATAGGGGGCAAATCTGTTGTTTTTACGAAAGGTTACGAGTTGATGGCGCAGGACTTCTGCGGGAGGGTGCTCTGTCCTCCAAGGCTCCTTTTCGGTTTGATCCGGTCAGGATGGCGCAGAGGGTGGGATTGTCCATGACGCGGTTTGTGAAGCGGCTACGTTCGGCGAGACTTTTCGGTTGATGAGGTATACCCACGGGCGTATCTTCCGGCCATCTCAAGCAGGCGGAGGATGAGCCCATGCGGCATGTAGCCAATTTGTCCCCCCCCATCCCACAGGCAGCTAAGCTTGCGCTCGGGTGGCGCGCAGCGACTCTGGTTCCAATGGTAATCCTTGCCGCGGCTTGTTCGGGCCCCGACGACGATTCGATGTCAGAGCCGACCGCTCAGAACCCGGCCCGGGTCATTGACGGGGTCACAGACCACCACGAGGATTTTCCATTCGTAGGTCAGTACGTGTGGGACTCCGGGTATCGATGCAGTGGAATTCTGGTCACCCCGGCTTGGATGCTCACGGCGAGCCACTGTGTCATCAGCGACAACTTCAACAAGATGAGCGACGATTTGAGCGTCAGCTTTTCGCTCAGAGGTACCGCGACCCTCGATAATGGGATCGCTGAGGACTTCGAAGGACGGCACACCAACGCGAAGAGCGGGCCGGTGCGGGTTCGAATCATTCAGCCAGTGAATCAGAATGACAGCTTCATTGCCAGGGACATGGCTTTGGTTCAGCTCGATCGTCGCATACCCATGTCGGTAGTGCGCCCGTTGCACCTGCCGGGAATCGGTCCTGAGCCGGGTCCTAGCTGTTTTGATATGGGAGGCGTGTCGGACTTCACCGCGACGCTGATTGGCTATGGTGGCTCCGCGGATATGCGCAACTACCTGAGTTCGGAGAACTGGTACCGGGAAAGCAAACCTGGCGGGGCGATCTATCGGAACGCGTGGATGTTGGACGGGTCGTATCCGGGTTCTTCGGAGTCTGGTGATTCGGGTGGGGCGCTGGTGCGAGGTGGGGCGCTGTGCGGCGTGAACAGCGGTCACAGTACGGGCTGGAAGGGTAAGTGGGTTGGCTGGGGCCCATTCAAGACATGGGTTTTGTATCCGGTTCACTTCAGCACTGCCGCCGCTGTGGATTCAGCAGAAGCGCAGGACTTCCTCCGCGCCATCGTCGATAAGGAAGGCGGAGGCCGCCTGATGGGAGAATGCCTCCCCACCGAGGGGCCTGCGGGCTGCGATATCGACAGCGATGGCGATCTGCTTCCCGACGCAATCGACCCCTGCCCGTATGTGGAAGATCCCCTGTATCGCTGGACGGGCGTCGCGAGCCGCTTCACCGATCCGCGAACCGGGGAGATGTTCGGACCTGGCTGCTGCGCTCCGAGCTATCGCAATCGGGCCGGGTACACGCCTGCGTTGGAGCAGACAGATTCCGACGGCGACACGATCCCCGATCTGTGCGACACCTGCGTGAACGAACCGAATCTCGAGCAGACGCAGGGGGTGGAGCCGGACACGGACCAGGACAGCATTCCGGATAAGTGCGACAACTGTCCGGGCGTTGCCACCGTGGTACCCGGCGTCGACCAATTCATCGCACACAACTATCCCGAAGGGGATGACGACGGCGACGGGGTCGGCAACGTCTGCGACTGGTGCACCTCCAACCATCCTGCCGACTCCGAGCACGATCAAGAGGCAGCCGACTGCAACTTCGAAGCCGAGATGGCGATGTACTATCCGGGACAGACGACCGTTCCGATCATTCGCCCCGGCCCCAACTACGGGACCGAACTCGCAACCTACCAAGCGGCGTTTCGCATCGGAACTTGCGACGTAGCGTGCCCGAAGATCTCGCTGGGCGACGGCGTGTTCCCCCCAGGTCAGGCCCCGTCGTACCCGTGCATCACGCCGCTCCCGGGCGAGTGCGGGTTCGTGATACGCAACGGGATCACGCACACCCCGACGCCTTCGCCGACCACTGTCAACCAGTACGCGACCACGCATACGAAGTGGTGCGATTGTGCGGAAGACGTCGAGACAGCAGCCGGTCGCGTGTCGTGTCAGGCATACGGCTGTCGCCCTGTACGAAGCCAGTTCCCTGGATCCCAGTGGCGCGACATTCGAACCGCTGCGCAATTCTCACCGGAAGGCATCCCGGACTGGACGGCGGCCACAACGGAGATCCGCTGGCTGCAGTTCAACGGCCAGGGCCAAGGACCGACGATCTGGGACTACCAAGCACTCGGCGCACCCTACGTCCGAGACCCCGGCGATTCCCTGACCGCCCATGTCAATGGCGTGCTGTGGAGCAACATCCGCAACGGATTCGGGATTGCCTCCAATTCTCAGGATGAGATCCGATTGCAGGAGCGCGGCAGTTACATCGAGACGGGAGCGGCGGACGCGAAGCGCAGAACGAAGTACTACATCCTCGACTTGCCGGTCGAGATCGACCCGAACCTGACCATCCCGTGCTACGAGTGCGGACCCGACATGCGGATGAGCGACCTCTTGCTCGTGTCGCCCGGGCCCGACGAGTTGGACCGCACCGCGCTGATCGTCACTCCCACCGGCGTCCGCGAGGCCCAAGGCGCGCTCACACCGTCTGCCCGCGACGCGCTCTTCCACAGTCGGTTGCTCGACCAGACGGTCGTCCCGGCGGTCGAGTCGGTGGGGATGCTCGCGCAGCGGCAACCCGGACAACCGTTGTGGCGTGCCGTACTCATCGACAACGCGACCGGCATGCCGGCCCAGGCGCTGCAGGTCATGGGTGTGCGCGGAGCGGTCGATTCCCGGCGCCTCATCGAAGGCGGGGGCGACATCGTGAAGAAGTTCGGCAGCCAAACCCCGACCACAGACCCCGGTGCGGTCGAGAAAGGGGAGGGCTTGGTGCTCACCGCCGAACGGGGTGAAATCTATCGATTCGGCGGGAAGGCTACCCCCGGCAAGCCACGCTCGGCGTGGACCTACAGTCTGACCGAACGAGCTTGGACGGAAACCGAGCTGCATCCAGGAAAGACGCCGGGCTCGGTCCTCGCGGCTACCTACCGTCGCGACGACAAGGCGGTCTACGAGGTGGACCGCAGCCTGCTGCTGACACGTTTGCGTCGCTGGGCTCCCGGCAGTGATCGTTTCGAGACCATCGCTCGGTGGCCCGCTCCGTGGCGTTCTTTCTCGCGCTACTGGTTGGTCAACGGACACAACGGGGAGCTGTTCCTCGTCGGCTCAGGTGACCGGTTGTCGATGATCGCCCGATTCACGCCGGACGGAAACGGTGCGCTCGCGTTCAGAGGCATGCGTTTGTTGCACAAGACCATCGTCGCCCCGCCGGTGACCAGCCGTACGCAGGTCGCCTTCGCGGTGCCGGCCCCCGGCGATTCACTCACCGGCGGCGGGGTCCGTCAAGAGGCGATCCCCATCGACAGCATCGGAAGATGGCACGACGGCTGGTGCCCCGCGATGGGGGACGAGCTATGACGCGCTGGCTTGTTGGAGCCGCGGTGTGCTTCGCCGCCCTGGCGGCTTGCTGCAGCGAATCCGGGTCCGCCACGTCCGAGGACGCGGGTGGCGCAGACGGGCTCGTGGAAGCTTCCGGCGGCAGTGGCGGTGTCGTGTTGCCGGATGGGAATGTGGAAGCCGGCTCGGGAGGCGCAGGCGGGTCGACGGGTGGCACCGGCGGGTCGATCAGTGACGCGTCGACCGATGCCTGGCAACCGGCGGGGGATCCTGGGTGGAAGGCCCTCACGTGGGCAGTCAGTTGCGACGCGCAGGTTGCTACCAAACCCGTGAATGCTGTTCCCAACCTCATATGGACAGAGTGCGGGGCCAACTCCGATGGGTGCTACCAACTGCAGCCGAACTGGCCGAACGAGTCTGGCATACCGTTACAGGCCGCCCAAATACACAAGGAGGACGGGCAAGTACGCCTCGGCCTTCACATGTGGTTCGTTGGGGAGTGGCGCAAGGCGCTCTACGATGGAGAAGGGTTTCCGCTAGCGGCCTGGCGCGGAACCGTGAAGAGTTGCTGGGGAAACTTGCTGCAATGGACGTCCTCCCATGTTTGCCTCGCCATCGGCTCGGGACTCGATCCTACCTACCAGGCGTACTTGCCTCCAACGAACCCGAGTGGGGATCCCAGCTTTTCCTACGCGACCCAACCGGTTGTCCCGCTGAGCTGCAACAATCAGTTGTTCATCGGAAGCAGCACCGGAGGAATCCCCTACCTGCGAGACCTGGAGGCTGGCCGGGAGCGCTGGATTCAGTTTCCCAACGCCATGGCGGTCGATCCTTCTCCCTCCGGTCCGAACGCCTTCTTTGTCCTTATGGGCGTCGAACAGAACCACGAGAAGCTCACAGGTTGGGTCTGGAAGCGACCGGACACCCTCGAGCAGCTCGTCGATGCCGGCTCGGAGATGGTCTACGACATCCGGAGCGACGGCAACACGCTCGTGTGGGTGCAGACAGCCTCGGCATCGAGCTTGGACCCCGCAACGGGAACGCTGTGGACAAGCCCCTTCGCAACGTCGGCGAGCGGGGTGGAATCAACCCAGCGCCGTTCCGTGCCTGCACTCACGATCGTTCCCCAGTACAAGGTTGTGGGGCATGGCCACTACGCCCTCGTCGAGCAACCCGTGGGGAGCCCGGAGCGGTACCTGCACGTCTACCGGCTCTCGGATGCACGACACTGGAAGGTGCCGACCATCCCCGACGTCAGGCCCGCCGATCTCATCTACATCGACGCGGAGGAGGTGTGGTTCATCGGAACCACGCTCAACGACGCAAAGTCCACCATCATTCGCCAGAAGCTCGACGCCCTCGGTCCGGGGGATTGAGCATCTCGGCCGTTCACGACCTTGCACCACGCCTCACTTCCGAGGAGGCCGCAACGGAACCTCCCGCAGTATCCGCTCCGCCAACCGCGTTCTTCCCACCACGAGGCCCCATACCTACGATGCCCCATGGCAAAGCCAGCCAGCCCATCAGCTCCCCAATCCCCTATCCACGAAGCCGTTCTCCCGCTGCTCTGCCACCCATTCGAGTCGCCCGCTCGCCACCAAACCCTCTCGTCAACGACGAAATGCAAGTCCAGAGCCCGTCACCCGCGCCAAATCAATATCCTTGCGTTGCCCCGCTGCGGTAAGACGGCTCCTCGTCTCCACCCACCGGTTCGGCGCAAGCTCCAGCATAAGGCGCGCAGGATCCCCTCCAATCACGGTAAGAATCTCCTGCAAGGAAAATTCGGGATCCAAACCGAGCAACTCAGCGCTCGCCAAAAGCGACGACAGTTGGGCCGTACTGCATGCATGCCCCTCACTGCCGTGAATTTCTGTGACGATGATAAAAAAGATACAAGGCACCGGAGGTTGGGTTTTGTTGCACCATGAGCCTGGTCATGGCAGCAAGCCGGTCGAAAGCGCCTCGCAAGTCCACGCTACCGAAGAGCGAGAAAAACACATACGCCGCCGAGCATCATCGTTGAAGGCTTGTGCCATCGGCAAAATACACAACGATTGGGAGGGTCCAGGGATCTGTGGGGCAGGCCGCAGCACGAGCGGTACCAGCGGAAGCTCGGATTGGGAGGTTTGAACGGGAGCGACGGCAGGCTTGGACAGTGTGGAATGGGTATGATCCATTACCCGGTCAGACAGCACCTCAATGGGAAGAGGCTTGGAACGCAGTTACGAGGCAGTCAGCAAGGGCAGGTTGGTTCCAGAATTCGTCCCACCGTCCGACCAGGGCCAGCATGCGAAGGTTGAAGA
>Ga0208458_1003607_pt1 | contig 10370 bp, 9 predicted proteins | sample AD_UKC085_MetaG_FD_184432 | JGI IMG/M metagenome (GOLD analysis project Ga0208458, IMG submission 184432) | Active sludge microbial communities of municipal wastewater-treating anaerobic digesters from USA - AD_UKC085_MetaG (SPAdes) (version 2) | ecosystem: Engineered > Bioreactor > Anaerobic >... | reverse complement strand
CCACGCCATTTTTACTGCTGGCGGCCTTTTGTTACGGCCGCGGATCTGAAGGGTTTTACCAGTGGCTGGTATACCGCTCGCCTTTTGGCAGCTATATCCGCGACTATCGAGACGGCAAGGGCATTCCACTGCGGCAAAAACTAATCACCCTGACGCTGCTGTGGTTGACGATTGGCACTGCCATCCTGTTTATCGTGGATAGCGAGTGGCTCAAAGCCCTGCTGTTCGTTATCGCCGTTGGCGTCACCACCCATCTCAGCCGGGTTAAAAACCGTCTGCCAGAACCCGCGGCGTTAACCACCACCCCGCCCCAACAAGGATCGGTTGAATGATTGATCAAATTGAAATCTGGATTTTAGGATTGCTGCAAACGCTGTATAATGCCTGGGGCTGGCTGGGGGTGGCAGCGTTGCTGGTTTTTGAAAATGCCACCGGCATCACACCCAGCGAGGTGATCCTGGGCTTTGCCGGTTGGATGCTGATTGCCGAACACGAGCTGCCGGTCAGCATGATTTTTCTGGGTGGACTGTATTCAGCTATCGGCAGCGTGATTGGAGCCTCCATCACCTACTGGGTGGCGCGGCTGGGTGGGCGTCCGGTAGTTGACCGGTTTGCGCGCTGGGTGCGGATTGCGCCGGAGCATATTGCCCGGGCAGAGCAGCTCTTTCAGCGCTGGGGGACGGGATTGGTACTGATTGGGCGAATGATCCCCGCCATTCGGACGCTGATTAGCATTCCGGCAGGGCTGGCGCGGATGCCCTTTGGGGCGTTTGTGACCACCACGTTCATCGGCGCGTATGCCTGGTGTACCCTGTTGATTGGCGCCGGGTACCTGCTGGGGCATGAGTGGGAGTTAATCAGCTTGTATTTGAAGCAGGCCCTGCCCTACCTGCTGGTGGGAGGGGCCGTTGCATTGGGAATCTACTTCTGGTGGACACGGAGACGGGCGGCCCCGGCTCTGGTGCTGGCGCCCGGTGAGGATGAATAGTAAGGCCGGTGTTTTTGGGCAAGGCCTCCACCTGTTATCTTACAAAAACTAAACAACAAGGAGAAAGACGATATTTATGGAAGCTAAAATCTGGCATACCCTGAAACAAGACGAGATTAACGCCGCACTGGAGACGAGTCCGCAGGGGCTGACCAGCGCCGAGGCAGCCAAACGCCTGGCAGAAATTGGCCCCAATGAGATTCAGGCGGCCAAGCGGATTTCGGCCTTTGAAATTCTGCTGGCGCAGTTCAAGAATATCCTGATTCTGATTCTGCTGGGAGCAACGATTATTTCGCTGTTCCTGGGGCACGGGATTGAGTCAGTTGTGATTGCGGTGATCGTTCTGTTTGCTGTGGCGCTGGGCTTCGTGCAGGAATATCGCGCGGAACGGGCGATTGAAGCGCTGCGGGAGATGGCGGCGCCCACTGCCACGGTGCTGCGCGATGGCGACGACACGGAAATCCCGGCGCGCGAACTGGTTCCTGGCGATGTGATTCTGCTCAACACGGGCGACCGCGTGCCAGCCGATGCACGGCTGCTGGAGGCGGTGAACCTGCAGGTGGAAGAAGCAGCGCTGACGGGTGAATCGATGCCGGTTGAGAAGCACACGCAGCCGCTGGATAACTCTGAGCTGTCGGTGGGTGACCGCAAGAATATGGTCTATGCCGGGACGGCAGTGACCTATGGACGCGGGCGGGCCCTGGTAGCTGCGACGGGTATGCAGACCGAGTTCGGTAAAATTGCGCAAATGCTGCAAACGGTTGAAACCGGCAAGACCCCGCTCCAGCACAACCTGGACAAGTTGGGGGCGGTTCTGGCACGGGCTGCTTTTGTGGTGGTGGCGCTGATTGTGGCGGTGGGGCTGGTGCGCGGTCAGCCGCTGGTGGAAATGCTGATCTTCGGCATTGCGCTGGCGGTGGCGGTGGTGCCCGAAGCTCTGCCCGCGGTGGTGACTATTTCGCTGGCGATTGGCGTGCAGAAGATGGTCAAACGGAATGCACTCATCCGGCGCCTGCCGGCGGTGGAAACCCTGGGCAGCACCTCGGTGATCTGCTCGGACAAGACCGGCACACTGACCAAAGATGAGATGACAGCCCGGCAGTTGTACTGTGCGGGAGAAGTCATCCGTGTTTCGGGCGCGGGGTATGCCCCCGAGGGCGAATTTACAACCCCGGACGGCGCCCCGGCGCAGATGACCCCGGCGCTGCGCGAGATGCTGATGGCTGGTGTGCTGGCTTCAGACACCCGGTTGATCCGAACACCCGGCGAGGGCTGGGACATCAAAGGCGACCCGACCGAGGGTGCGTTGATTGTGGCTGCAGCTAAAGCCGGACTGCAAAAAGAGGCCCTGGATGCGGCACACCCCCGAATGGGTGAAATCCCCTTCTCGTCTGAGACCAAGCGAATGACCACCCTGCATCAGACCGAAAACGGGCTGACCGCTTATGCCAAGGGCGCGCCTGAGGTGATTTTGGCGAGCTGTGATTTTGCAGCCACGGCTGAAGGTAGCCAGCCGCTGGATGCAGCCGGGCGGGAGAAGATTTTGCAGCAGGCACAGAGTATGGCAAGCCAGGCCCTGCGGGTGCTGGGCATTGCCGCCAAGCCGCAGGCTGAACTGGCGACGGCTGAGAAGGGAATGACCTTTTTGGGGCTGGTGGGGATGATTGACCCACCGCGGCCAGAAGCCAAAGCAGCCATTGCGGTCTGCGCGGATGCGGGCATTCGCCCGGTGATGATTACCGGCGACCACCCGGTGACCGCTCAGGCTGTGGCGCGCGAACTGGGGCTGCTGCAAAGCGGCGGGCGCGTGGTGACCGGCGCCGAGCTGGAGGAAATGTCTGACGAGCAGCTCTTGAAGGACGTGGAAGAGATCAGCGTGTATGCCCGGGTATCACCGGCACACAAGCTGCGGGTGGTGAGCGCCTGGCAGGAACGCGGCCACATTGCCGCCATGACCGGCGACGGCGTGAACGATGCGCCGGCGCTCAAGAAAGCAGATATTGGCATTGCCATGGGAATCACCGGCACCGATGTGACCAAAGAAGCCGCCGCCATGACGCTGACGGATGACAACTTCGCCTCGATTGTGGCCGCGGTGGAAGAGGGGCGCGGGGTATTTGGCAATATCAAAAAATACCTGATGTACCTGCTCTCGTCAAACATCGGCGAGATTGGGTTGATGGCGGGCTCGGCGCTGCTGGGGCTGCCCCTGCCGCTGACCGCGGTGCAGATTCTCTACGTCAACCTGGCGACGGATGGCCTGCCAGCGCTGGCGCTTTCAGTTGACCCGCCCGAGAAGGATTTGATGCGCCGCAAACCCCGCAACCCGCGCACGGGGATCTTCACCCGCCCGGTAGTGACCCTGATGGCGCTGGGTGGGTTGTGGTCCACCCTCATCAATCTGAGCCTGTTCAGTTGGGCGATCAATTCCGGGCGTACACTGGAACAGGCAATGACGATGACATTTGTCTCGCTGGTATTGATCCAGTTCTTCAAAGCCTATAACTTCCGATCGGACCGCTATTCAGTGCTGGACAAGCCCTTTGCCAACAAGTGGCTCAACCTGTCCATCGTGTGGGAGATCATCATGCTGCTGCTGATCGTCTATCTGCCGATCCTGCATGAACCCTTCAACACCTACGCCCTGCCCGCGGCTGACTGGTTGATTGTGGGTGGTTTAGCCATCACCATTGTGCCCGTGCTGGAAATTGCAAAATGGATGGAACGCAAGGGCTGGCTGGGTAAAATGAGCTGAGGCCCGGCTGATGATATATTTCGGGCTCTGTCCATCAAAGTGACAGAGCCCGTTTTTTATGCCTGGGGATCAGGGCAGATTGTACTGGTCAAGCTGCAGAACCAGCTCAATTTCATCATCATAGGAATCGCCGGTGGGCACAAACCCCAACTTGCGATAAAAGCCCTCCGGGCTGCCTTCTCCCTGCCCACAACTGGTATAGAGCACTGGAATGCCCATGGCTTTCAAATGCCGGAACAATTTTTCCAGGGCCAGCCGACCGTACCCCTGACCTTGATAGGGTGCAGCAATCATCAGGCGCCAGAGGAAGACACCGGGGCAGTCAATGCCGTCGTTGTAATCCGAGCCAGTGTGCGTCATGATGAAGCCGATGGGGGTTTCATCGGCATAGATGGCACGCATCCAGGCGCTTTCGGAAAAATGGGCTTCGGCAATCGACCAGACATTATCCGCCACCATCTGATGCTGAACTGGCGAGAGGGTTTCGCTCAGCTTACAAATCTGGTTCATTGTCTTTGCCGTGATATGCATGAAGTGAATATCGGGGGTTGGGGTTGAATCTGAGGGGGACATGATTTCACCTTGGTCAAACAAAAAAGTCTTGCTGGATAAATTTTGAAAGCTCAAATCAACTGAACTATATCATTAAAGCAGATGGCCAGAGGTGATTTTCGGGCAGCCAGAAAAAGCCGGGGATCAGGGCAGATTTAACATTTTCTCAGGATTTCTTTGGTTTTTTCACAGGCGGGATTTCTATAATAGGGTCGAATAAGATCAACCATTAACACGATTATAGTGAGGTGACTATGTCCTGGAAACGAATTATTTATGCGGTGCTGGTGGTGGCCCTGGCGGGCGTTTCGGCGCTGGGGGGTGTGGTGGTGGGCGGGCTGGCTGTGTATCAGGCCCTGCGCGCCAATGCCGATGCGCCCCAGACGGTTTTCAGTGATGCCAGCAGCGCTCCGGCGCAGGTTGTATCCGTCAATATAACGGAGTACCAGACCTCGGTTACGCAGGCGGCTGAGACAGTTGGCCCGGCGGTGGTCACTGTGGTGGGCACCATTCCCGGGCAGATGACCTTCTTTGGGCCGACAGGTGATCAAACCGTGAGCGGCAGCGGCTTCTTCATCAGCAATGAGGGCTATATTCTGACCAATCACCATGTGATTGAAGATGTGCAGGATATTCGCGTCATCCTGGCAGATGGCAGCGAGCAAAGCGCCACGCTGGTGGGGTCGGACCAGTTTTCTGACCTGGCGGTGTTGAAGACGGACGGCAGCGTTCCGGCTATTGTAAAGCTAGGCAATTCGGATGTCCTCAAGTCGGGTGAATCGGTGATCGCCATTGGCTCGCCGCTGGGGGACTTCAAAAACACGGTGACGGTGGGCGTGGTCAGCGCAACCGGACGATCCATTGACACGGGTGAGGGTTACCAGGTTGAGGATCTCATCCAGACGGATGCAGCGATCAACCAGGGCAACTCGGGCGGACCGCTGGTCAATCTGGCGGGCGAGGTGATTGGGATCAACACTATGATTGTGCGCTCCAGCAGCAGCGGTACCGTGGCTGAAGGGCTGGGCTTTGCCATCCCGGTCAATACAGCCCGGGCTGTGGCTGAGCAAATCATCCAGAAGGGTTACTTTGCCCGACCCAAGATGGGCATCAGCTGGCAGTTTGTGACCCCGGCGCTGGCGGCGCGCTACGGGCTGCCGGTGGCGTGGGGGGCCTATGTGACGGATGTACAGGCCAACAGCCCGGCTCAGCGCGCCGGGTTGAAGGAAGGCGATATTATCACCCAGTTTGATGACATCCCGCTGGATGATACCCAACCGTTTGTCAACACGCTGTTCACCTACAATCCCGGTGACACAGTTACCCTGACGGTAATGCGCGGGAATACCGAGATGCAGGTTGAACTCACGCTGGAGTAAGCCCGGCAAACAAACCTGATTTCATCTTTCTCCTCCTCTGCTGCCATGCACCTGAAGCCGACCACGAGGCTTTGGGTGCATGGCAGCATTTCAGGAATGGGTGAAACCGTGGTAAACGCTCAGACGGCGTGAGGCCTTGCCGCTCATCAGGATGATATATAATCACTACAATCATCATTTGGATTCAGGATTGTTGGGAAAAATGATCACCCTTTCAAGCGTTTCATGGTTTTTTCTGGTTATCCTGTTGGTGGAAGTCAGCATCTATACTATCTTTGCTGTTTTGGTTTTTTCAAAGACCAGCGGGGCCGTTTGCCGGCGCTGGAAGGCCTCAATATTTTCAGCTATCCTGTTGGGGGTATTGTGTCAGGCCGGCATTAATGGATTGTTGTTGATTGGGCTGCTCACGAAACTGAGGCTAGCAACCTTTATTCAGGATCTTTCCGGATATGTCCACCTGCTGATACCGGGTTCTTGGGCCATGCTTTCACTGATCACAATGCCCACAATTATTCTGGCAACCTTTGGGATTTATTATGATTTTGTTAAGACTGACGATTACTTCATTGAAAAATACTGGCAAAACCCAAAAATTCATTATGGCCGCGGACAAAAACCGCCGCTCCTCAAACCATAACCAACGTCCCCGAGCAAGAAAACCAAGGGAAATCGACAGTCTAGTGATTGGCAAACCATCATGCCGCTTAATCCGCGGCTTCGGCAGGAAACAGGTTCGCTGACGCAACTTTCTGGGGCGACGGGCGTATAATAGGCGTCACGTCTGACAATTTGTCCCGAAAGGCTTTACTATGGAAACACCACCCTCAAACCCGACCGTGCCAGAACGCTGGGCGCCGCGCTTTTTTACCATTTGGGCAGGGCAGGCTTTTTCGCTGATTGGTTCAGCGCTGGTGCAGTTTGCCCTGGTGTGGTGGATGACCAGCCAGACAGGCTCGGCTACCGTGCTGGCAACCGCCACGCTGTTTGCCCTGCTGCCGCAGATCATCCTGGGGCCTTTTGTGGGCGCGCTGGTGGACCGCTGGAACCGGCGGCTGATCATGATTCTGGCTGACAGCGGGATTGCCCTGGCCACGGGCGTGTTGATCTACCTGTTTGCCACAGAGCAGATTCAAGTCTGGCATGTTTATGTCATCCTGCTCATCCGGTCGCTGGGCGGAGCTTTTCACGGCCCAGCTATGACGGCCTCCACCTCGTTGATGGTGCCGCCGCAGCACCTGGCACGCCTGGCGGGTTTGAACCAAACCCTGCAGGGGCTGATCAGCATCTTTGCGCCGCCGCTGGGTGCCATGCTGATTGGCCTGCTGCCGCTGGAAGGGGTGCTGGCGATTGATATCGGCACTGCGGCTCTGGCTGTACTGCCGCTGCTGTTCATCCCGATCCCGCGGCCGCCCCGCCAGACCGCGCAGGACAACGGCACAGCCGCTAAAACCAGCTACTGGCAGGACCTGGCTCAGGGCTTTCGGTATGTGGTCAAATGGCCGGGGCTGCTGGGATTGATTTTGATGGCCATGCTGCTCAACTTCCTGCTCGTGCCTTCCAGCTCCTTTATGCCGCTGGTGGTGACCCAGATCTTCAATAAGGGCGTGGTGGAATTGGGCTGGACCGAAACCCTGTTTGGCGTGGGCATGATTGTGGGCGGCCTGACGCTGGGCGCCTGGGGTGGGTTCAAGCGGAAGATTATTACATCACTGGTCGGGATCATTGGCATCAGCCTGGGCGTGATTTTGATTGGCGTGGCACCGGGGAATATGTTCTTCCTGCTGCTGGTGGCCAACTTTATCCTGGGAGCGACCCAGGTATTTGCCAATGGGCCGCTGGGGGCCATCTTCCAGAGCACAATTGAACATGACATGCAGGGGCGGGTCTTTTCGCTGATCAATGCGGGGGCAACCGCGATGATGCCCCTGAGCCTGATGGTGGCTGGCCCCATGTCGGACTGGCTGGGGATGCGCATCTGGTATTTGATTGGCGGCGGGCTGTGTATTCTGGTGACGATAATTGCCTTCTTTACGCCGGCAATCGTCACGATTGAAGAACAGCGCAAAGCCGTGGCAGTGCCGCAGGAGGAAATTTGATGTTCAAAAACGCAATTGTTCGGACACCCTGCCCGGCCATCACCGAGGGCATCACAACGGCCAACCTGGGCAAGCCCGACTTTACCGCCGCCCTGGAACAACATGCCGCTTACATTGAAGCTTTGAAGGCTTGCGGTGTGGCAGTGACTATTCTGGAGGCAGACCCGGCCTACCCCGACTCTTGTTTTGTGGAAGATACGGCGGTGCTGGCTGAGCGCGTAGCCGTGATCACCAACCCGGGCGCACTCACGCGCAAGGGCGAGGAAAAGAAGGTCGAAGCGGCGCTGCGGCAGTTTTACACCCCTGAGCAGATCAAGCACATCTCGGCGCCGGGCACCCTGGAGGGCGGCGATGTGATGCGCGTGGGGGATCACTTTTATGTGGGCCTATCGGCGCGCACCAATGCAGAAGGCGCCCGGCAGTTCTTTGAACACCTGAATGCCTACGGTTACACCAGTTCAGTGGTTCAAATGAGTGAAATGCTGCACCTGAAAACCGGGCTGGCTTACCTGGAAAACAATCTGCTGCTGACAGCCGGGGAGTTTGTGGGGCACCCGGTTTTTGCCAGCTTCAACAAAATTGAAATTGACCTGGCGGATGCCTATTCAGCAAACTGCATCTACGTCAACGGCACGGTGTTGATCCCGGCAGGTTACCCGGCCACCCGAGCCAAGATAGAAGCTGCGGGCCTCAAAACGCTGGCGGTGGATACATCAGAATTTCGCAAAATAGATGGCGGGCTGAGCTGCCTGTCACTGCGGTTCTAGGTCGGTTGATTGACAAGCACACAACGAAAGCCCCACAGGTAGAGCGAGAAGTCGGGGCGGGTACAAGCGCGCCGCGCCGCACGCACAAACGGCGCTGAATCGAACCAGGAGCTGCCGCGCAGGACGCGCCGCTCCCCGGAGGCGGGACCGGGGGGATTATTCGCAGGGGAGCAAAGGTAATAGTTATCCTCGTACCAATCCGCGCACCATTCGAGGACATTTCCGACCAGATCCACGCAGCCGTAAGGGCTGTCGCCCAGAGGGCTGTACTGCCCCACCGGGGTGGTCTGATTGCTTCGATTGAAATTGCAGCGAGCCGCATCCGGCGCCTCATCGCCCCACGGATAGATACGTCCATCAGTTCCGCGGGCGGCTTTTTCCCACTGCGCCTCGGTGGGCAAGCTGACCCTTCTGCCGGACTGTTGACTCAGCCATTCACAATAGGCAGCAGCCTCATACCAGCTCACAAATACCACCGGATGATCCAGCAGGGCTTGCGGGGGCTGGTTACTGCGCCAGTGTTCTGGCGCTTTGGCGCCCGTGGACAGGGTGAATACGGCATACTGCGCATTGGTCACCGGGGTGCGCCCCATCCAATACTCTGACAGGTTCACACGGTGCTGCGGCACCTCGGTAAAACCTGCCCAGAGATCTTTTTCCTGATCACTGCCCATCAAGAATTCGCCCGCCGGGATGCGGATAAATTCCATTTCCAGGTCTTTATCCAGGCGCAAAACGACGCGCTCGCTGGCAGATGCAGCGTTTAGAACAACCCGAACAGGGGGACGGAGCGGCATTTTGAGGTTTCTCCGGTAATCCGAATAGCAGACTCTGTGGATAGGTCAATTATATACCGGGATCCATAAACCGTTCTGAGGGAGCGGCTGGCAGGATGGATGAATTCGGAGTACGTCAATTGGGGGGATGCTTTGAAAGCAGCCGCACTTTAGAGACTTCAAAAGCGGTCAAACAGAGCGTTTGACAAACCACACCACCGAGTCTACAATCATATTATCCCAATCACAGGCGGGTTTGACGATGTATTGGAGGGAGCATGAGGAATTGCCGATGAAAAAAAGAGCTTTGCCTTTGGGCTGCCAGATATTTCTGGGGATACTTGCCAGCATCCTCCTCGGGTTGGTTGGCTATTTCCTCTACCTGAATCATTGGTACAACCAGGTGCAGGCTGAACTGCCAGAAATTCAGCAAAAGCTAATGGACATAAACGAGGAGACGCTTGCGCAATTTCCCCCGCCGCCTGGTGTTTCAGAAATAGAACAGGAGGAACACAGATATCACTATAGTATAGTGTTCTCTGTTAGTTACAGGATAACAGATCCTAACCTGGATATTTTTGAGTATTATTCTACCCTGCTGGATAAAGCTGGTTGGACACGAGATATTGCAAACAGCATCGAGAATGAAAACCTGAGTTATTTTAAGGATACGACGTGTATATCAGTCTATGTCTATTCTAGAGAGAGCAATCTCCGTGTCTATACCGATTTTGAGAAACAGGATTTTAGCCCCAAATTGCCACCCTTTTGGTATCGAATGCTCCGGGGTGAGGGGGATCCCTATATCAGACCCTGTCCATTAGAAAATGCAAGGACTGAGTAACCTGATATGCATAAACGCCCTATTTTCTTTCTCTCCGTGAACATTATGGCACTGCTGGTGCTGACCGCCTGCACGGCAGCTACACTCCCCGCTGCCACCAGCACGGTCCAGCCCCTACCCTCGGCGACCCCTACACTGGTCCCGCCGACCTCAACGTCAGTGCCTTCTCCGACCACGCCGCCCGTTCTGGGGTATGCCAGCCTGCCGGATGGG
>Ga0208458_1003589_pt1 | contig 10394 bp, 7 predicted proteins | sample AD_UKC085_MetaG_FD_184432 | JGI IMG/M metagenome (GOLD analysis project Ga0208458, IMG submission 184432) | Active sludge microbial communities of municipal wastewater-treating anaerobic digesters from USA - AD_UKC085_MetaG (SPAdes) (version 2) | ecosystem: Engineered > Bioreactor > Anaerobic >... | reverse complement strand
AATCGACGTCATGTTATCTGAAAAAGAAATCATCCACTTTACCTTAAACAGGCCAGGAGAAATCTTCGGATGGTCCTCCCTCGTCGAGCCGTATATGTATACAGCAACTGCAAAATGCAATACTGATGTAAGGGTTGTGAGGATGGCAAGGGAGTCTCTTGAAAAAACAATGATAAAATATCCAGCAGATGGATTGGCTATTTTAAAGCATCTCACCAGTATAATCTCACAACGTCTCCGTCACGCGTATCTCTATATTTACAGCAAAGAATTAAATAAAAATAAAGTTTCTGAAAAATAGGTGCTCAGGTTCGGGAAAAACGAGGGTTTCAAATTCTTAGTTGAAATCTGTGGCTTCCTTTTTTTCATCATCTTTGATCACTTTCTCATACCACTACCCGAACCAGAGCTTCGTTCTGCAATGCCGTGTGTGGGCATGCTTTCTATAGGATTGGTGGAATTAAGAATTTTCCGCAAGGGAGAGGTATCTTTAATCTATGGAGAGTGAGGATTTGGTCTGTGGTTTCCATGATAGAATCTGCTTCTGATGCATTGTGATGGCAGAGAACCACTTTTTGACATCAAGGAGTATCTCTTTTGCGTCTGCCTATTCGTTTTGTTCCATGGCAGTTATAAGTCACTGATGATTCCCTTCCTGCCATCAGTGATCCAAAGGATGTTCTTTGTCAGAACAAGGTGTCGTCTCTCCATATCAACACGGCGTTCAATATAGACCTCATGGTTCTTCATTCCCCTGCCGGAACCCGAAAACATGCTTCATACCATCCTTATCAAAACCAAATGCAGTCATATACGCCTCTCCTCCCCGATGGGTTGTGCTGATGAAGAGAGTGAAGATGATGACAAGGTCTTTTCCCATGACCAGAGAAAAGTTTTTTGCAGTGATGGGATGTGGCAGGAAATGGATGAAGGAAGCTTGGTTTTTTGCGGAGCAAAAGTTCAGAAGCCAAACGCAAGTAAGTGAAGCTGCGGAAGCGAATGAGTGTGATTGCGAGAAATGCTCAACACCAATGATAGCCCCATAAATACTTGGGATATGGAGATATATGACATACAATCAGGTCATTCTGAAATATTCAGCATGACCTGATTGTATTTCGGTTTTTCAGTTTAATTTTACTGTTTTCCTGTGGTGAGGTACTCGTGGATGGACCGAGCAGCTTTTCGTCCTGCTCCCATGGCGAGGATGACAGTTGCCGCGCCAGTCACGATGTCACCACCAGCCCATACCCTTTCACGGGTTGTTTTGCCGGTTTCAGGATCAGCCACAAGTGTCCCACGCCTGGTCGTTTCAAGCCCTGGTGTTGTTGAAGGAACCAATGGATTCGGGCTGTTTCCTATGGCACACACCACAGCATCCATCTCCATTTTGAAGTTAGAATTCGGAATCTCCACTGGGCTTCTCCTACCTGAAGCATCTGGCTCTCCAAGTTCCATCTTCAAGCACTCGATCTCCTTCAGCCAGCCATTCTCGTCCCCAATATACCTGACAGGGAGGGTAAGCATGTTGAAAATGACTCCTTCTTCCTCTGCATTTTCAGCTTCCTCTGCTCTGGCAGGGAGCTCAGCATGAGACCGCCTGTATATGATCCGTACCTCTTCCGCACCCATACGAAGTGCTGTCCGGGCAGAGTCCATAGCTACATTTCCACCACCAACCACAGCTACCTTTTTATGACGTTTTATTGGCGTTCTTGATGCCGGATACTGGTACCCCTGCATCAAATTCATTCGTGTTAGGTATTCATTTGCGGAATAGACACCATTCAGGTTTTCTCCGGGAATATTCATAAACCACGGCAATCCTGCGCCGGTGCCTATAAATATGGCGTCATACCTATCGAGAAGTTCGTCGATAGAGCGTGTCTTACCTACAACGTAGTCCGTTATCACCCGAACACCCAGCTGTTTCACATATTCTACTTCTCGGGCTACTATGGCTTTGGGGAGCCGGAATTCTGGAATACCATAGGTTAAAACCCCACCTGCCTTGTGGAGCGCCTCAAAAATAGTCACTTCATGGCCAAGCAGAACTAAATCACCTGCGACAGTTACCCCGGCAGGCCCTGACCCGACAACAGCAACCCTTTTCCCTGTTGGCCTTGCCTTTGGCGGAAGGTCGACTTCATCCTGTGCAGCCTCCCAATCGGCAAGAAAGCGCTCAAGGCGTCCTATGGCAACCTCTGCCCCTTTGCTCTTCAGTATACATTGTGATTCACACTGACTTTCCTGAGGGCAAACCCTACCACACACTGCAGGGAGGCAATTCTTCTCTTTGAGCTTTCGAATTCCACCCCGAAAATCTCTTTTGACTATGCATGATATAAAATCTGGTATATCAATTTCCACTGGGCACCCAGTCTTGCATCGCGGCTTCTTACACTGGAGGCAGCGGCTGGCCTCTGCAACAGCTAATTCTTCAGTGTAGCCAAAGGCAACCTCATTAAAATTATGCCTACGCATTTCAGGCGTCTGTTTTGGCATATCACGACGATTCGTATCTATCTTGCTCTTTTTTTCCTCGCTCATGAGTGGCATTTCCCCTCTTTGTGTTCTATGGGTTTCGGTTCACTGTGCCGAAAATAAGATGTCTCTTCATTTATATACTGTTTTCTCCGAGCCAGAAATTCTACCCAATCAACTTCATGTCCGTCAAACTCAGGGCCATCGACACATGCAAACTTCATCTTGTTTGAAACGGTAACGCGACAAACACCACACATACCAGTCCCATCAATCATGATGGGATTCAGATTAACAACCGTTGGAATTCCAAGATTCTTTGTCACTTTTGATGTATGGGCCATAAGGAATGTGCAACCATTCACAACAATCTGGTCGGGCAGACTGGGTAGACTGTGTATAATATCAGTCAGGTGTGGCACATGACCTTTTATACCGAGGCTTCCATCACGAGTAATGTTGAAAATTTTGGCACCGAGGCTCACATATCGGTCTGCCCAATACAGCAGATAAGAACTTCTTGCTTCAAAAACCATTATAATCTGATTCCCAGCATGCCACAGTTCGCGAGCCACCGGGAAAATACTTCCTATTCCATAACATCCTGCCACACACATCACTGTCCCATATTTTTTAATTTCAGTAGCATTGCCAAGAGGACCCACACAGGTGGGTATAACATCTCCAGCCTTAAGCTCAGCAAGCGCACCTGTTGAAGCGCCAACTTCCATGAAGATGATGGTGATGGACCCGGTATCGAGGTCCCAGTCAGCAACTGACAGAGGGATTCGCTCACCTTCCTCATTTACCCGAACTATGACGAATTGACCTGGTCGAATTTTGTGGGCAATCTCAGGCGCCTCTACTGTAAGGAGGTGCATATTGGGAACTATCATGGTACGTTCGATGACTTTATTCATTGTGCCTCCTTATCTGAGAAAGATGATGACCTGTCCCAATCCTCAATGATCTTCATACCTCCCACAACCTGGGCAAGGGGTATGCCGCGGTATGAGGAATACGTAGCCGAGGGAAGGCTTTCAGGCTCAACCTTGGTAGACCCTTTCAACCATTTCCCCCCATTCTTAAAATCAATCTTTACAAAATCCACTTTCTTCTTGCTGGCTTTAAAATTAGGTATCTGTTTCTTGATTTCGCTCTGTATTGAATTTATATCCTTGTACTTAAACTTCCCCTTTTTCATCCTGTCTGCTATTCTTGTCATTATCCACCAGTCAGCCCTTGAATCCATATACTGACCAGTGGCCTTCTCCAGCGTGAGGATTCTTCTCTCCACGTTGATAGTAGTGCCGGGTGATTCAGGAAAAAGACTCGTGGGGAGGATCAAATCTGGCTGCCGCCAAGATGATGGCATTATCGCATTCTGATAAATCAGATAGTCGCAATCAGGTATGATATCAAATCGACCCTCTCCTACAAGGTATACAAGTTTTTTCCGTTTTGTAGGATCAAGCGACGGGAGACCCAGCTTTATACTTTTGGAACCATTCTGCAAAAGCTCTCCTGGTTTAACTCCGGGAAATGCACCCATAGCAAGCATGCCAATAAGATTTGTATATGGGTGGGCAACGATAATTTTCCATCCCAGGCGATCCCTGAGAACCTTTATACGTTCAAACACCTCATTACGCCTGTATGAAAAGATTACTTCTGGCCCCATGATCAGGACGTTTGCCGATGAACCGGAGAGCGCTTCGGTAACCTCATTTAAATTACCTGCAAATTCTTTGGTTCCCCTGCTCTTACCTTTTCCCTTCCTTGCAAGGCTGTCTGTGAATACATCAAGAAAACCGGCCCAGCGGGATGGTTCCATCTTAAAAGATGCCTCCGAGAGCATGTCAAGATTAGAATCACAGGACCCAAGTGTAACCAGCACAGCACCTCTTTGAGCAGCCCTTTTGGCTGCAATACCAATGGGCGTATAACCATATGTGGAATCAAAACCTACGGAGAGAATCCCCTGAGCTGTTTCAAGAGAATCATAGGTACTCGTATAAAGGACAAGATCGAAAAAAGATGAAATATCATTTCCCAAATCGAATAACACGGACGACATCATCGGTGGTGAACCAAGCACCTGCCTGACAAACCGTTGTGCCACAAAAAGATCCTCATTCGATAACTGCGGAGATATCACAACAAGAATATCGTCCGGCTTCACGCTGGACAGTTTTTCTGCCGCCAAATCAAAGGCCTGATCCCAGGTAATGACTTCGTATCCTACGGGTGTCAGTTTCTGTGGCGTTGTATTACGTTGTGGGCTATTTACATATTCCGGGATGGCAAATCTTCCCTTCACGCAGATAAGGCCCTGATCAACGGTATCATCATAGTCAGGCAATACATCAATTACTTCATCATTTTTTACTTGAAGCAAGAGACGGCATCCCACTGAACAGAAGGTACAGGTTGTTCCCACCTGAGCATCTGCTATACCATACCATTTACTTGTCTTTGTTGAGAGAGCCCCTGTAGGGCATACAGATACGCAAGCACCGCAGAACTCACACCCTGCCTCCAGGTGGGTACGGTCAAAAGCAGGTCCAATCGTTGTCAGCTTGCCTCTTTGCTTGAATGCCAGTGTGCCATTGAAACGAATGCTGTTGCATACGCGTATACAACGTCCACAAAGAATACAGAGGTTATAGTCTCTATCATAAAAGGGATCGTTCTTCTCAACTGGAAAACCTCTGTAATATACCGGATAGGATGTTTCTGTAAGGCCGACCTTGTCGACGATTTCCTGGATCTCACACCGGGCATCATTGGGACAGTACCGGCAACCGGTTATTACGCCAACCTTGCGTATGGTGCCCATGAACTTTTTGCATTCATCATGCTCGTCGCAAAACAAGCAGCTTGCTGGATGCTCGCTCAGAAGCAGTTTGAGAATCTCTTGCCTCAGTCCTCTGATTTCAGCCGTGTCGGTCCGAACTACCATGCCTGCCTCGACTGGGGTGGTACATGAGGTAGGAAAACCTCTCAGTCCGTCAACTTCTACTATACATAGACGGCAAGCTCCGTAAGAAGGCAAGTGTTCCAGGGCACACAATGAAGGGATATAGACATTGTTGTCTCGTGCAGCCTGCAGTATCGTTATATTAGGTCGCACCTCAACCTGTTTGTTATCGATGGTAATGGATATCTTCTTTTCTTTCGTCATGTTCTCTTCTCCGCGCTTCTTATCACGATGGCATCACCGGCAATGGCTTCAAAACGACAGACTTCATAACAGGATCGGCATTTGATACACTTGGTGGGGTCAAGATTGTGCGGTTCAGAACGTGGTCCGCTGATTGCTCCCGTGGGACAGACCCTGACGCACGACTGACAGCCAGTACACTTTTCTTTAATGACACGGTACTCAATCAGATCCTTACACACGGTTGCCCTGCACCGGCCGTCCTTTATGTGCTCCAGATATTCATTCCGAAAATACCTGAGCGTGGTCAGGACTGGATTTGGTGCAGTCTGACCAAGCCCGCAGAGTGCCCCTCTTTTAATTGTATCACCAAGGGTACGAAGGGCCATAAGATCCTCTGGCGTACCATCCCCATGAGTGATCTTATCGAGGAGCTCAACCATATGTCTTGTTCCCACCCGGCAGGGCACACATTTACCGCATGACTCTTTTTGAGTAAAATCGAGGAAATATCTCGCCACATCTACGATGCACGTATCATCATCCATGATGATCAGCCCACCAGAGCCCATGATAGAGCCTACAGACGCCAGGGATTCATAATCAACGGGCAGATCCAGGAACTCTTCTGACAAACAACCTCCCGATGGTCCTCCTGTTTGAATTGCTTTAAAGTTCTTTTGTACCCCCCCTCCAATATCAAAGATAATCTCCCGAAGAGGCGTACCGAGTTGAACCTCAATCAGGCCTGGCCGACGCACCTTACCGACAAGAGAAAAGGTCTTTGTTCCGCGATTACCTTCTTTTCCGAATTTTGTGTACCATTCTGCCCCGTTCCTGAGGATATTCGGTAGTGTGCCAAGGGTCTCCACGTTATTGATAATGGTAGGACATCCATAGAGGCCTGATATGGCTGGAAAGGGCGGACGGGATCGTGGCATTCCCCGTTTTCCTTCTATTGACCCAATGAGCGCTGTTTCTTCGCCACATACAAAGGCCCCTGCTCCCTCTTTTATCTTCACGTCAAAGCTAAAGTCAGAATCAAGAATTTTATTTCCTAGAAGCCCGTATTCCCTCATCTGCCCTATAGCTTTTTTGAGGCGTTCTATGGCCAGAGGGTATTCTGCCCTGATGTATATGATCCCTTTACTCGCCCCTATAGCATAGCCGGCAATGAGCATCCCTTCCAACAGGGCATGAGGATCCGATTCAATGAGTGACCTGTTCATGAAAGCACCTGGATCACCTTCATCAGCGTTGCAGATGAGGTATTTCTGCTCACCAGGAGAATTTCTGCACACAGTCCACTTCTTAAAGGTTGGGAAACCTGCTCCGCCGCGGCCCCGCAAACCTGCCTGCCGAACCACACCAATGACATCTTCGGGAGACATTTTCAATGCATTTATCAAACCCCGGTAACCATCCAGAGCAAGGTACTGATCGATGTCTTCAGGGTCCACAAAACCACAGTTACGGAGAACAATCCTAACCTGCGGTTTAAGCATGGGAAGATCGAAAAACCTTGGGATGTCATAAAAAGATTCATTACCAAAATTACCCAGGGCAAGTTTCGTGTGAGGAACACCCTGAAGCAAATGGGATTTGAGAATTGCAGGAAGCATTTTCACATTGACGTTGTTGTAACTCACCCGGGGTTGCTCAGGAAGCTTGATGTCAACCAGGGGTTCCAGATAGCAAGGACCTATGCATCCAACCTGAATAACCCTGGCAAAAACCTTGTTCTCAACAAGAAATTGGTCGATACCGTCCAGGAGTTCCAATGCCCCGGCTGCCCTTCCACAGGACGCTGCCCCAACATAAATAATGGGCTCTGTGTTATCTTCCAGGTCCTTCCATTTTTTTTTGGCCAATGATATTTTTTTATTTATCTTATTCATAGTCTTTTAGGTGCTCCGTAAGTTTGTTTACCGTCATCCTGCTGTATATCTCTTTATCTATTTGTACAACAGGAGACAAGGCACAGCAGCCCAAACATGCAACCCTCTCAAGATCGAATCGTTTATCAGATGTTGTTTCACCGCAATGTATGCCTAAGCTCCGTTCCAGCATCTCAAGCAAGGTCGCACCGCCTCGGACATGGCAGGCAGTGCCAAGGCAGACTTTGAGTGAGTGACGGCCAGGTTCGGTAAATCGAAACTGCGCATAAAATGACGAAACACCATAGATCTGATTCTCTGAGATGCGAAGATATCGGGAAATTTTTTTTACCGATTCAGGGGAGATATATCCGTATTCTTTTTGAATATCCTGCAGAACCGGAATCAGCTCTTCCTGTTTCCTGTCATGCTTTGCGAGAATAGACTCGATTGGCTCAGGCATAGTGTTCTCCTTTAAACCATGCATTATGTGGCAGTCGTTCGATGGGTAAACCAGTTAATGCTTTTTTACGCCACAGGATTGTGACGGTTAATTGATGAGAAAGAAAACAAATCGATTCTTCCTCTTTTATCACAAACCCCCCATTCACACCATTATTATTAAATCGTCTATTTTATGTCAAGTACTTTTTTTTCACAAGTCTTATTTGTATACTTGATGGATTGTCAGACGATGTGAGTGTCTGTTTACAGTGTGAGTCTTTTATCAAGGACGCGGTACTGAATAGCCTCGGCAATATGAGATTCGGAAACATGGTCCTCTTTTTCCATATCTGCAATAGTTCTGGCAACACGTATGATCCTGTGGTATGCCCGCGGTGAAAGGCCAAACTTTTCAACTGCTTTTTCAAGGATATTCCTACCGTTCTCTGTCAGGTGGCAGTATTTCTTTATCATCCTTGCGCTCATCTGGCCATTTGCATAGATTTTTTTTTCTGCAAACCGTTGTTCCTGGGTTTGTCGTGCCTGTACCACCCTGTCTCGTATTTCATAAGATGACTCCTCTTCCTTATCAAGAGAAAGTTCTCTGATAGTCACTGGCGGAACTTCAACATGGAGGTCTATCCTGTCAAGAAGAGGCCCTGAAATTCTTGATCTGTAGCGATGAATCTGGGATCCTGTGCAGGTACAGGATCGTCTCGAATCTCCCCAGTAACCGCATGGACACGGATTCATGGCAGCAATCAGCATGAAGCGAGCCGGAAAGGTAATGGCATGGGTGACCCTAGAAACAGTCACATCACCATCTTCAAGGGGTTGTCGCAACGCTTCAAGAACATTCCTTTTAAATTCGGGGAATTCATCGAGGAAGAGTACACCATTATGGGCAAGGCTTACTTCGCCTGGTTTTGGCACATGACCCCCTCCAATAAGGCCAGCATCTGATATAGTATGGTGGGGCGCTCTGAATGGTCTATTCAGGACAAGGAACTTGCTTGCACTTAATAGGCCAGCAATGCTATGGATTTTTGTAGTCTCTATTGCTTCATCATAACTGAGAGGCGGCATTATGGTTGGAATCCTTCTCGCAAGCATAGTCTTGCCAGATCCAGGTGGTCCGATCATCAAGAGGTTGTGGCTTCCGCTTACCGCAATTTCAATGGCCCTCTTCGTCTGTGCCTGCCCTTTGATATCAGAAAAATTGAGCCCAGTTCCTGTCCCGCCATCCTCACCCTCTGCATTCACTGTCCGGAATTCTTCAAGGGATTCGCCACCTTTAAAGAAGTGGACAATCTCGAGAAGGTGTTTGGCTCCAAAAATCTTGATGTCTTGCACAACCGATGCTTCCCTACCGTTCTCATGTGGTACAATTATGTTTGCTATCTTCTCCTTACGGGCCAGTATCGCTGTGGGCAAAATTCCCCGTACGCTTTTTATCCTACCATCAAGTGACAATTCGCCTGCAATAAGGAAATTACTTATCGTATCTTTTTTTATGATATTTAATGCCGTAAGAATTCCCAATGCTATGGGCAGGTCAAAAGATGAGCCTTCTTTTCTTACGTCCGCAGGCGCCAGATTTATTGTTATCCTATCATTGGGGAATTCAAATCCTGCATTCTTGATAGCAGACCTGACCCTTTCTTTGCTTTCCTTTACAGAGGTTTCCGGAAGGCCAACGATATTGAAGGCAGGAAGACCTAAAGAAATATCCACCTCCACGTCAATCTTTATGCCATCAATGCCATAAATAGTTGCAGTGATTATTTTTGAAATCATATCCCCCCCGTCTAATGCAAGAAACCAAGCAGTTGAGGAGTTCAGAAGGTATGGAAAATCAACTTTTCAGCCTCTGCTTCTCAGTTTCTCAATTTCTCAACTTCTCATTTGCTATCCTTCCTCTCCCCCGCAAGCCGGGCTATCTCACGAACTTCCTGTGCCCGTTCTGCGTTACACACAAGAACCCCGTCACATGATGCAACAATCACCACATTTGACAACCCTATGACGCCAACCTTTAACCCTTCGCTGCAAACAAGGGAATTCCTCGCATCAATACAAACAGTATCGCCCGAGCAGTAATTGCCGTTTAGGTCCAACTCCTTTAACCTCAAAAGTGACGACCATGTTCCCACATCATCCCAAGTGAATTCACCAGGCACCATAACCACGTTCTGGGCTTTTTCCATCAAGCCATAGTCGATCGATTTTCGAACAAGGTTAGAATATATTTCAACAAAAAGTTCCTCGTTTCTGTCGGCTTTAAATGTTTGTATGGCAAGTAGACCTTTATAGAGGTCCGGCATATGTTCAGCAATCCCTGCAAGCACGGTTTTCACTTTCCAGATAAACATCCCCGCATTCCAGAAATAATTGTCCTTTTCAAGATATAGCTGCGCATGTTCAGC
>Ga0208458_1003582_pt1 | contig 10405 bp, 14 predicted proteins | sample AD_UKC085_MetaG_FD_184432 | JGI IMG/M metagenome (GOLD analysis project Ga0208458, IMG submission 184432) | Active sludge microbial communities of municipal wastewater-treating anaerobic digesters from USA - AD_UKC085_MetaG (SPAdes) (version 2) | ecosystem: Engineered > Bioreactor > Anaerobic >... | reverse complement strand
AAAGCTGGTGCAGAAGGATCAACTGCGCAATCTCCGCCTTGCGGATATAGGTTTCACGATAAGTTTTCATATACGGTTACGATATAATACATATTTGTATTGTAATGTAAACCAAATAGTCATGTTGTTGAAGATAGCCTTTCAGCTACTATATCATAGCAAACTGATGTAATTTCGGACGCCATGAATGATTCGATGCACCCAGATGATCTGTTCTTTAACGGTATAAAAAACAAGATAATTATTCACTGTGAGGAAGCGATAACCCATGCCGGCCAAGGCTTCTTCGGCGGGAATTTTACCCAGCAAAGGAAAAGAAATAAGGCCCGATAAGCTGTTTTCAATTTTGTCTAACAAGGCCGTCGCAGCAGCAGGGTTATCAAGGGCAATATAGTTGATAATTTCCCTTAGATCATCCTCGGCAACCTGTAATAAACGGATCTCGTACTCAGGCTGCTTCATGGATCAGCCTGCGCATATCTTTCATAACTTCGGAAAGGGTTTTTCCGTGATCACCCGCCGCTTTTTGAGATTGGGCAACTGCAAGCTTGCTGAATAAATCCAGTTTCATCTGCAACTTGCTGTAATGGGCCAGAGACATAACCACCATATCACCATTGCCATTTTTGGTAATGAATATCGGCTCATCGGATTGATGCGCCAATCGGGAAATGTCATTGGCCTTGTTTCTAAGGTCTGAAATGGGCTTGATGAGAGGCATACGCTCCTCCTTAATTTTTATCAATATTATGTTTTTCAAATGATAAAGTCAAAGGAATAAACTGGAACAGTAGCCTGAGGCGACGGGGATTAGACATTTACCTTATTTGATTGATTATATTTCTTTAGTTCTTTATAAATATCCTCCAGCAAGGCTTTAAGAGACATCAAGTGATGTATAATATGGATGAAAAAACCAGAGAATGGATCATCCAAGCTGAGTTTGATATTGAAACAGCACAAAAGAGGCATTGGCATGGATAAAGCAGCAGCTTTAGATACGATTGCCCGCTTTCAAAAGGCGATAGAATCCAGAGGTATCAACGTCAGCAAGCTTATCCTTTATGGTTCATATGCCCGCGGCGATTTTCGGGAAGGAAGCGACATAGACCTGATCCTCAAAGGCGGGTTTAAAAACCCGCACTACATTTCTTTACGGCACAGCGCCTCCGGTTGCCGCAAAGACGCTGTAGAGCGGCAGGAAGGTGATTTTCTGCTTTGGCAGATCCGCATAGGGCCGGTCGGAAAAGACCATCGCCTGGCCGCAGTCCGGATATGCGGCCAGAAACAGATGCAGGCTTTTCAGGCTGCCGGTGGCGCCGCTTTTCACCTCCACCGGATGAATTCTGCCATCCATGACAGCCAGATAATCCACCTCGGCGGAACTGCTTTTCGCCTGCCGATCCCAGTAATAAAGACTGCCGTTTTGTGAAATCAGCATCTCCTGCCCGACAAACTGTTCCGCCATGGCGCCGCGATAGATGGCCAGCAGATCGCTCCTGCCATACTCCACATCATCCGGCATGGCGGCAAGAGACCGCATCAGCCCAACGTCCAGCAACAGCGCCTTGAATATCTTGGCCGAAGCGCTCGCCCCCAGCGGTAAACCGGATGGATCAGCAGCGGGAATTCTGCGCGCCACATGCGCCAGACAGAGTGCCTCAAAAGCCTTCTTCAAGGTTGGGTTGGCATACCCTTCGCCCAGCCGCGCATATTTAATCTGTTGTCCGACACGCTGAGCAAGTGAGGTAAAGACCGAGTCGAGGCAGTAACGGTCAACCTGGGGCGTATATTTGGCAAAATCCATCCGGTATGATTCCACAATCTCTCCCTGAACCTCGAAGGTGTCATGCAAAGAGCTGCTTTCCCTATAGGCATTAACAGCCGCAGGCATGCCGCCGATGAAAAAATAGCGCTTCAGTTCGTCACGGAGTAGTTCATGGACGGCAGGAGTAATATCTCGCGGATTGCCCAGAACAGCGGCAGTTGCGGGTGCGTTGCCGATGGCCTCCAGGTATTCGGCAAAGCAGAGGGGATAGAGGTTGAGAAACTGGATTCTGCCGACAGGAAAAGAGGCGTCCTTGAGTGCAAATTCCAGGAGCGATCCGGCTGCCACAACATGCAGATCGGGCATTTCCTCGTAAAAATAGCGCAGGGCGGTGATGGCGCGGGGACAGGCCTGGATTTCATCGAAGAAAAGGAGGGTTTTCCCCGGTGTGATCTTCTGTCGGAGCAGCACCTCCAGGTCGGCGCAGATACGCGCCGCCCCGAGATCACCATCGAACAGCCGGCGCAAGGGAGGATTACGCTCCAGATCCACCAGAGCAAGGGATTCAAACTTGTTTTTACCAAATTCCTTGAGCGACCAGGTTTTACCAACCTGCCTGGCCCCGCGTAATATCAGCGGTTTTCTCCGTGTCCCCTCTTTCCATTTTCTAAGCTCTTCATCAATAAATCTACGCATTGAGCACCTTGTTTAATTACATAATTAAAAACACAAGGGTCTTATACTCTTCCTAAATTAAATTTACAAGCATGACGCAATCAAAATATAAAAGTGACAACACCACGCCCGTTCCCGTGTGATACTTTATTGCATATATACGGTACATGTGTGAAAGTTCTGTTTATTAAATAGTATTAAATAGAACCGTCCCCTTTTTCGTATTTGCGCCGATTGAAGTTGTCGGCTTCACGACAGTATTGGGACGTCCCCTTATTTAATACTGAATTTCCGACCCACTACCGTCACTTGATCCTTGAAATCCCAGATTGAAAAAATCAGCATGTGGATTACCACCGCATGGATCAACAAACATCCCTACGCCCGAATAATTCGACCCGGTCATAATTGTGCTGCGGATGATCGCATTAGGAATAGAAGAGCCTGTTATGGTGCTTGTATCGGCTTCAAACGTAGTTGTATTCGTTACATTTGGAGCCGCATTTTTTATCCACTTTGCAATTGGCACCGGGGGTAAATGTGAAGTATTATCAGAATTGATCAGCGTAAAGTAGTCATTGGAAGCAGGCCAAGATCCAATAGATGGCCATTTAATCTCGTTTTTAGAATTAGCAACGCTCGTCCATTTTGGATAAGCTTTTCTTGTGCCATAATTAGTAGGATTAGCATCGCCGCTTCCCAGCAACGGTTGGTTTATGGGGCCTGCAAGATATACTCGAATATCATTATGCGCTGGATTTCTAGTCACCTTGACTAATATTGTTGGGAAAGTGATATCTGATATACTTCCAAGATACCAGTTACCAAAAATTCGCCAGCCTATGCCCAGCTGCATGACATACTCGTTGAGGGGTGCATATGCTATCCAGTTCAAACCACGGGTCTGGTCATTCTGCCAGAATAATACAATCGGACTTCCCGAAGCTGAGTCAGGTAATGGTGTTGCAAAGCTTAGTTGACCATCATTCCAGGCATTAAAAAAAGTAACGGCATAACCATATGGCAGCGCTGTCCCATTTTTCCTCATGTTGACAAACAATCCCATGTGCCAATCTCTATTGGCACCAAGAGAAATATCTGCATGCGTTTTGACCTGCACAGCATAGTCACCAGGATAAATCCAGTTATCGTTAGAAAGAACAGTTACCACTTTCCCTGCTCCTCCTGCGGCAGTATTTAAATCCAAGCCTAAACCATCTTCTAACATCGTAACGTTTCCCCCACCCGTCACAGGTTCCGGAAAATTATCAATATTTGGATCATTAAAATCGATTGGACCAGTAGATACCACGCCACCGCCAGATTGATTTGCCGGTTGCACACCGTAGGCTATTAGGCGCTCTGCCTTCATGAAACCGGAGCCAACGATGCCAACGGAAGAAAACTTAATGGTATCCGGATTGCTACTCTGCAGCGTCCAATCTCTGATCTGGAATTTGTTGCCATTACTCAGTGTAAATATCTGGTTGGCGTTAATTGTGTTTAATTTTGTTTTATCATTCGCATAGGCATCCCGGATGACAGATTTGGCGTATCTGCCGCCGGCTTCGGCTACGAAATAAGCTTCGGAATGACTTCCGTAAATGAGTTCGTTAAGTGTCGATGTCGTTGTCAGATAAAGCATTCCCGAACCCAGCACCGCCATCACAACCATCGTTACGATAATCCCGATTAAAATTGATCCCCTCTGAAAAGAAGATAGCAACCTTTTTGAAAACGCTTTTTGCTTTTCTTTGTCAATGGAAGCATTTGCCTTTATTTTCATAAACATTTTTTCTGCCTCCAGTATTATAAATTTCTCGGTGCTACGCGCTGGGTAAATGTGGACTGAACGTTTTCCGCCCCGACAAGTGATAGTGTCATGACGATAATTCGAGAGGCTGACGACCAAACCGCATGACAAGACGTTGAAGTTACGTTATCACAATATGCGAGGGTAAATGCACTAACATTATCCGTCAATGTATATCCGTTGATCTTCAATAAACTACCGTCTCGCGATATGGTCCCGCTTACTGATCCGGCTGCAATATCGGATCTGGTATAAGTGATGGAGGTTGCGTTAGTGACTCCAGCATTAACTGCACTGATCCGCTTGAATTCTTTTTCCATTCTTGCCATTACAAGTTGCGCTTTCTGTGCTGTAGCCATATTCTTTTTTGCGAAAATATATCCATTTGCCACGGACACAATCCACATACCGGCCATGACTGCTGTAATCCCGACCAGAATAAGCGTTACAATGACTTCGATAAGTGTGAAACCTTTTTCACCTGTCTTAATGGACATGACGCTCCCCGCATTTAGTGAATCGTAAACATTGTTGTTAGAGTTCTTCCAGAATTATTATCTTTAATTGTGACTTTAAGGTTGCATTTTTCATCAGTATTTCCTGCTGCTTCTTCAATATTGGTGGCTGCATTAAATTTGATAAATTTTGTTTCCTCTGCAACAACGCTATAACCGTTACCGTACCTTGTAGGATCATTGGTAAGATAATATTTTAAATTATCCTTCAGAATGATATTGGTTGTGTCGGCACTATCCAGAATACTACCTGCTTCCGTCCAGGTAACACTTCCATCCGTGACGGTGATGCCGTTATCCTTCTTCCAGGATGGTTCTGTTGCTCCGCTTGTTCCCGCCACAGTGCACTTGTAATAATGTCCGTTGTTATTAATCGGCACAATAATGGCTCCAGCAGTGTAGGGATGTCTTTTTTGCCATATAATATTTCCACTTTCCTTCCAGGTAACACTTCCATCCGTTACCGTGCTGCCGTTAGCCGTCGGCCAGGATGGTTCTGTTGCTCCGCTTGTTCCCGCTGTTGTGCATTTATAATAATGACCACCGTTGGGAGAAGCTGGAATTGTTTTCGGTGTTACAATAACGCCATTTCGATAATTGATTGATGGTTGCCATTTATACCTTGAATTCAGAGCATTCAGCCTATTGTAATCCGAAACAATATTTTCCATGACCTGTTGCAGGTTGGTGGAATTCATTAATCTCTGAATGGGTTCACCGCTTCGCGTCAGGGACGTTCCAAAGAAACTGGAGAGCATCGCCGCTATAACCGACGCCAAAACAAGTGTAACAATTACCTCGATTAACGTAAAACCGGCCTGGTGGTTTTTTAGATATGATTTCATTCAATAAATCCTGTATCAGGGGTTATCGATATTGTACGCCCAACGAAAGTTACCTCTGTTGCACTGGGCCTTCCCCAATCATCGAATAAAACGGTTCCGCTACCGGCACCGGTAATCTCTGTAGCGTGTGTCGCAGAAGATTCACCCGGAAGAAGCGCAGGAGAATCTAATGTTGCATTGTCTCCATTGATATTTCTTACCAGTGTATAAGATGAACCATTTACTTGAATTCCCCATTTAACCGGGGATAACTCGTTCATCGCCCGGGATTGTGCAAACCGTAGATGACCTTTCAGTGTTTCAACTTCTGATTGTGCCGTAACATCGTTTACGGACAGACCACGAGATATGGCTACGGCGGCAATGATCCCAAGAATAATCAGGACCGCCACGATCTCAATCATGGTAAATCCTTTACTATTGCTTAATTTTGAATGAATGTCTGTTTTTTTTCTGATCATATCGCCTCCTTCCAATCCATCTTCTGAATGGCCTGCACAAGCATGATTCCCATGAATGCGCCGGAAGCAGCCAGCCCGATAACAAAAATGATTGCGTAAGGGATGTGTAAATAGGACCGAATGAATATGCTGTTTGCTACAACAAAAAATATATATAACATCGTTCCGTATCTTGCAGCAGTAACGCCTGATCGACCATTGATTTTCAACACGAGACCAAGCACAAAAAGCCATAACGCCGTCCCGATAGCAAAATAAGGCTGCAATCCTATCCAGTTAATGGTTGAAAGTTCTATGCTTATTTGCTTCATGTATGTGACGGATACGATACCGATAATCAGATAAAAAAAGCCTGTGATAAAATAGTAAAAAGAACACACTGCCCTACTGATGGAGGTGTCACTATTCTCATTGAAATAAAAGCCAAGACCAACTTTCTTTAATAGAGAGATAAGACCCCGCTTCTGTTCAGGCAATTGCCCCATCACCCGCTGTGTGATGTCCGCTGGCGGTGTTGCCTGAGGCGCCGCTTGAATTATTGTAATTAAATCTTCGTATTCATTATGGTTATCGTTCATAGTTTTTTTAGCTCCGTTTTGCCCATTACTTAAATCTCTCTTTACGAATAATATACATTTATCCCTGGCAAATCGTCACAAATTATTTTTATTTATCCATTAGAGCTTTAAGTTTTTCCAGCCCTCGATAAACGCGCATCTTTACGGCGCTGACCGAGTCACTCGTAACAGCCGCAACTTCTTCAAAGGTCATGTCCTGATAATACTTCAGGATAATGGCTTCCCGCATATCAACGGGAAGCTTCTGCATGTTCTCATCCAGCCGTTTGATGCTGTCTTCAGAAAGTAAGTCCCCTTCCCTGTTTTCTTTTCCTGTGCGCTGCGATTCAGTGGAAAAATGATCCATGGTGTGAGTCAAAGCATCCTTTGACTTTTTCTTTAAGTGATTTCGTATGAGATTGATGCCTATCGTGTAAAGCCAGGTGAAATATTTTTTCCCCCGATTAAACTGGTAAAGTTTTTGATAAGCCCTGATGAATATGTCCTGCGTGAGGTCTTCGGCATCGGAAAGGCTTGCGGTCATCCGGAAAGCCAGATTATAGATGGGACTCTTATAGGCATCCACCAATTGGGCATAGGCTTGCACGTCTCCTTCAAGAATCCTGGCAACAATTTCCGAGTCTGTTTTTTGATCCACAATCCAAACTGTCCGGCTGGATTTTATTACTTTACAAATGATTGCCTGCTGTCCTTAGGTTTTTAATCATAATATTACCACTAATGAATATCAAGTAATTCCCGGCGGGTTCAATCTTGCAGATTGAACCGGATATTTTCCCCAAATCCCCAATATCGCAGAGGTGATGAAACACCTGGTTCAATCAGCATAATTGATGAACCTGTAAAAAGTCACTTCTGTCACCCTGAGCTCGCCTGCTGGTGAATTCAAGTACTCGATATTACAGCATGGTTCGACGGGATCACTATGACAATATTTGTAAATTATGACTTTTTACGAAACCTTCATAATTGAACCAGCCAGGAAGCGTTGAAATTGATCCAGTCTCAATTTTTTCATGGTGAAACAATCTGCTCTGCAATTTCAGGATAAATACGGCGAAAATCACCTTCATTGAGAGTAACTACACAATCTGCATTCTCCTTAATTGCAACGTACAGAATCACCGCATCATAGGTAACACCACCGGTAACCCCTCCCTCTGAAAGATGTTTTATTAAAACGTTGTAATCCTCGGCTGTTAGAGGCAAAACTTCACAAAGCTCAAAGACGTTGTGCTTAATCAGGCCATAAGCAACAGTAGGCGAGATGCGGGGGCTTCATCGGCAATGTCGTCAGAATGGCATATAATTCCGCAACCGTATGTGCGGATACCAGACCGGTATCCGAACCCTTTTTGATTCGTTGCAGCCAGGACAGCGACCTTTCGTGCGCCGGGTGCGATTCTACCATCGCCGCCACCAAGACGGATGTATCCAGAAGAACTTTCATTGGCCAGACCTATTGAGCAGTTCAGATAAGCGCTGGTCACGCGTGCTACGTATTACGTTTGTTAAATCCTCAGATGATTCAGCCCTGATAACGATGATGCCCTGCTTGTCAACCAGTCGAGGCGATTCTGCTTGCACCCGCAGGCAAACCCCTTCCGAATCGTTCTTTTCAACAACCATAGTCATTCCCGGCAACAACCCAAGCCTGTTCTTCAGCTCCCGGGGCAGCATAATACCGCCGTGATTGTCGATTGTAACTTCGATAGCCTGTGCCATTTAATCCTCCTTTACTTGAAACTTCACGCTGGTTCAAACATACTGAACCAGCCAAAAGAGTAACTGAAAGGCGGGTTCAATCTTGCAGATTGAACCGGATATTTTCTCCAAATCCCCAATATCGCAGAGGTGATGAAACACCTGGTTCAATCAGCATGATTGAACCCAATGCCGGTGAATTAAGCGCTGAAGCTCCCCTCTTTGGTAAAGAGGGGTTGGGGGAGATTTTAAAATGTCAATAAAATCAAAGCTTAGCCACCTTTAGTAAAGGAAGAAAATGGGGATCCCTCTTAAGTCACTGACATTGTGATTGAACCAGCGGGGGAGCCTGCCACGTCCGGCAAATGATCCATTTCTTTTGTCTGCTTATCTTATTGAATTTGTAGCATAAGTAAAAATGATTTACAACGCGTAAAAAGTAAACAGAAAGAACCATCAACCCCGTGTTTACCTGTCAACTCAAAACCGGAGGGCGGCTATCTCAGTGCGACCCGCTTGACATCACAGCGCTCAACTGTTATCATATTGGCAAATAGTGTAATCACTCACAGGAGGCAGATATGCTAAGGACGCAAATACAATTGCCTGAAGAACAAGTGGCATTACTGAAAAAAATGGCCGCAGCCGATAACAAATCGATGGCGGAGATCATCCGGCAGTCTGTTGATTTTTTTGCCAAGTCTAAATCATTGGATGGTGATGTGCAGTGTCGTAAACGGGCGATAGGGGCCGTCGGCCGGTTCAGGTCCGGAATCAAGAACCTGTCCGCCGCTCATGATGACTACCTGGCAGAGGCTTTCGGCAAATGAGCATTTTTATCGACACATCGGCATTTTTGGCAATTTTGGATAAGGACGATGAGCATCATAACCCGGCTGCGGAAGTCTGGCGAAATATTTTAATATCCACGGAAACACTTGTTACAACCAATTATGTCCTTGTGGAAACATGCGCCCTTGTTCAACATCGTTTGGGCATGGCGGCAGTAGAGGTGTTTCAGGAAGACATTATTCCTGTTCTCCAAATTCAGTGGATTGATCATGCCGCCCACCAGGCGGCAGTGGGAATCATGCTGACTGCAAAAAGAAAAAAGCTCAGCCTTGTTGATTGTGTAAGTTTCGAAACCATGAGGCGTTTGGGAATTAAAACCTCCTTCACCCTGGATCGGCATTTCAAAGAGCAGGGTTTTAAATGTCTGCCCAAAAAATAAGCAATACAAGTTCCGGTTCAAGATGATGCCAATCGTCATAAATAGGCTGCAATTCGTCACATCCCGTCAAAATCACTTTAGACAAACCGTCGGTAACTCGACTGGTGCGGTTTTCCACTCCCGCGAAATATTTTGGACAAATAAAAATAATAATAGTAAGCTTGCGACCACAAAATCAGGGAGTGACGCGAGATGTTATTTAACAAAACAGTTGCTGTTGTTGTGCCCGCGTATAATGAGGAAAAACAAATCGATCGCGTCCTGCGGACTATGCCTCATTTTGTTGACCGCATCATTGTGGTCAACGACTGTTCAACGGACAATACCGCCGGCGTTGTGCTGTCTTATATCAAAGAAGATCGCGCCATCGGAAAAATCATCGTTCCAGACCATGTTGAAGCAGACGGCGATCAATACGACCGGGCGGAAAAGCTGCTGAAGGAAAAGCAGCAAGACGACTTGCGGCATTATATTCCGTCTGAAATCGCCAATACCTATCCCGCGACCGACCGGGTTATTCTCATCAATCATTTAAAAAACGGCGGCGTCGGCGCGTCCATTGCCCGGGGCTACAAATGGTGTCTGGATCATAAAATCGACTGCACGGCGGTTATGGCGGGTGACGGTCAGATGGATCCTTCAGAACTGGAAAAAATTTGCAAACCTGTTTTGACCGAGGACATCGACTATGTAAAAGGAAACCGGCTGATTCATGGCAGCGCCCGTCTGATTATCCCCAAAATCCGCTTCTTCGGCAATTCCATGCTGTCGATCCTGACCAAGATCGCTTCTGGATACTGGCACGTCTCCGACAC
>Ga0208458_1003579_pt1 | contig 10408 bp, 8 predicted proteins | sample AD_UKC085_MetaG_FD_184432 | JGI IMG/M metagenome (GOLD analysis project Ga0208458, IMG submission 184432) | Active sludge microbial communities of municipal wastewater-treating anaerobic digesters from USA - AD_UKC085_MetaG (SPAdes) (version 2) | ecosystem: Engineered > Bioreactor > Anaerobic >... | reverse complement strand
AGTATATCCGACGATTTTGATGTGACCGTCGTCAATGTCAATGACGCGCCTTTTGTTGCGAATTCCATCGTTAATCAGACTACGCTTGAAGATGAAGTCTTTCGCTTCACGGTTCCGGCCAACACATTTGCAGACATTGACGTCGGCGATATCCTGACGTACAGGGCGACCTTGGCAGATGGTTCAGCGCTTCCTTCATGGCTGACCTTTGATGCGGCAACCATGACATTCAGCGGTACACCGGGAAATGACGATGTCGGGACACTGTCTCTTAAAGTAACAGCGACAGATACATCGGGAGCCAGTGTGTCAGATGACTTCGATATTACAGCGGAGAATGTGAACGATGCGCCGTTTATTGTAAATCCGATAGCTGATCAGTCAGCTCAGAAAAACGATCTATATAGCTTTGTCGTTCCGGCCAACACATTTGCGGATATTGATACCGGCGAGACCTTCAATTACAGCGCTACTCTTGCCGATGGTTCATCTCTTCCTTCCTGGCTTACGTTTGACGCGTCAACGCATACCTTCAGCGGTATTCCGGATGTTACCGGTAAAATATCCATAAAAGTAACAGCGACCGATACAGGGGGTGCTGGCATTTCAGATATCTTTGATTTGGATATAAAAAAAGTTGTCTACGGAACAAATTGGAGTGAATTGATTATAACTGACGGTGATAACGATCTCATTTATGCTTTAAATGGAATTGATATGGTTTATTCAGGGAAAGGTGATGACATCATTTATGGTGGTAATTGTAATGATTTCCTCTTTGGAGAATGCGGTGATGACTTAATTTATGGTGAAAACGACAATGATAATCTTTACGGTGGAAGAGGAAACGATACCTTGGATGGAGGGACCGGCGCGGATGACATGATCGGAGGTTCCGGCAATGACACTTATATCGTTGATAAACTGTCATCCGGGCTTTTTAACTTAATCCCGGGAGATGAAGTGACCGAATTTTGTGATGATGGAATTGACACTGTTGAAAGTTCAGTAACGTACACTTTGGGCAATAACGTAGAGAACCTGACCTTGACTGGTTCAGATGTAATCAATGCGACCGGCAACACCTTGAATAATGTTCTGACCGGCAACAGCGCAGCCAATACCCTTAGCGGCAATTACGGTAATGATACTTTAGGCGGCGGTCAGGGCAACGATATCCTCAACGGAGGCATTGGCAGCGATACGTACCTCTTCGGCAATGCCGACGGACTGGATACGATCAATGAAACTTCCGCTATCGGTGGTGATATTGATGCACTGAAACTTACAGATGCCGCGACAACCGATCCGGTCATCGTCAAGCAGGGCAATGATCTCTATGTCTTCATGGATGCCGATAATTACATGAAGATAACCGGTGAATTCCAGCAGGCAAACTATGGGATTGAAAGGCTGGAAGTATCCGATGGTCATTACATTACCCGAAACGATATTCAGGCAATAGTCGATACCATGAGCGCCATCAACAATTCCGGAATGGACGTCATTCAAAAATACAATGCCATGATGAATGATCAGCAGTATCAGAATATTTTAGCTGAAAGCTGGCAGCAGTAGCGGGTTTTACATCACGTTATAATAAGCAACCATCCGGTTATTGCGTGCCGGATGGTTGCTTTGGTTTTTCAAGATAATATTTCGGGATTAATCTACTGCCGGACATTAAACTTTTTCAGGGCTGCTTCGATATTTTTTCTGCTTTCCTGAACTTTACGGATAATTTCCTTCCCCTTTTCCTCGGTTAAAACCTTGGTTTCGATTTCTCGTTCAAGTTCCAGAATATATTCAGACAGCAAAGCGTAATCATCTCTTAACGTGATTACAAATGTGCGTAATTCCTCAATCAATGTGTTGATGTGTTCCGCCAGATCTTTGAGATCATCCCATTTTCTCAATTTTATAACGACATTCAGGTCTCCCTGCGTGACCTTGATTAAAGATTTCTTTAACCGAAACAAGGGACCGGCTACTTTATGGGAAATAAAAACACTGATCATGCAAAAGAACAGAATAACTCCGCCGATCCACGGCCATATCGTACCGTGCAAAAGAAGCAGCGCTCTGGCGGCCTCATTTTTTTCAGACAGCGGATAATCAAAATACAGGGTCAAGATGTAGGGGGCAAATATGACGACAATAAAAATAAAAGTATAGGATAATAATAACAGAAGAGTCAGCAGCAAATATTTTGTCTGGAATTTTTTTTCTATGAAGTAATTTTTACGCTTTGTGAAATTCATCATGCCTTGTCCTATTTTATCATTTTAATGGAGTTTGTCGTAATCAGCGTGTTTTTTATATCTTTGGCCCGCGCTTTTAATACATAGTTGTTATTTTCCGCCGTGTATTCGATGGAAAAAAGATCGTTTTTAATTTGATTGCAGAATGTCGTGGAAAAAACCGCCCGGGAATTTTCATCATGACAGGTGTTGAAGTCGATGCTGTCCGGAAATTTACCGTTATCCATGTTGTATAAGTCCAGATTTTGTCTGGCTTCAATGACGGCGTGTTCGGCAATGGTTACTTTAGCCTTGTCCACATAATTGCGGTATATGGAAAACGCCAGCGTGGCAAGAATGCCCAGAACAATCAGCGCAACCATCAACTCAATCAAGGTAAAACCGGCTTCTTTCCGTATGATACGCATCGGCTACTGCCTTCCCCTTTATCGTCATGCTCTTTCCGGTCAGGTGAGAGCACGACGAAAGCTCATTGACAATGAAGATAAAATGATGTGTGGAAAATATTTAAAATAATTAAGTTATTGTTAGTTAAGATTATAAAAAAATATAAACGTCATGTCAAGAATTATAAACAATCAATATTTCAGGCGACGGATGAAAACGCTCGAATCAGAATTCAAAGAAAAAATTAATCTGAGGTTCAATGATTTTGCCGATTGATTCCAGGGATTCAAATTTTGAATCATCGTAAATCAACGATGATACGGCATCGACAAATTTTGATATCTGCTCGTCATTGCGATTATACAACGTTTCGTTTTTTCTGTTTTCAGGAAGGTCGGTTACCTTGAATCTGACTTTTATGTTGCTCAACACGGAATCTTTCTCTGTCTCTTTTGAGGACGGCTCCTTCAACGATGCGGACACTCCGAATCGATCCGTGTAAGCTTCCGGCACGGGAATCTGCATAACGGGAACCGGTTGCCTGGGGGGATAATTGATTTTATCAGACGGAATCAAAAGAAGATCGTAATCCACGACGAACGTTTTCCAATGGAAGATGAATCCTGATGAATATGCCGGCAAAGCAAATGTCAACAGAACGATCAATTGCAGAAAGATGGATTGTATTATTTTTCCCATTAGACGTTTCAGATATTATTTTTGAGGAATCTTTATTTTTTGTCCGGATAATAATTTGTCCGTAATCTTCATCTTGTTTGTTTTAAGCAGAGCCGCCAGGGTCACGGAATGTTTTTGAGCCACGATAAAAAGAGTTTCTCCTTTTTTGACGGTATACAGCTTCACGGGTTTTTCACTTTCCCCGACGTTATCGCTTTTCCCTGAGGTTTTCTTTTTTTTGCTTCTGTTTTTATCTTTATCTTCAGTGGCTGTTTCATTTGCCGGCACCATGATATCCTGGCCGACAAATAGGGTGTCTTCCAGTTTCATGTTGTTCAATTTCAGAAGGACGTCGATCTTGGTATTGAATTTTTTGGCCACGGCAAAAAGCGTATCGCCTTTTTTGATCTTATATTCTGTTGCGGCAATGTCTTCTTCCCGTTGCGATTCCTTGCCGTTTGTCGCGAAATAATCTTTAAGGGAAGCCGATATGGCTGTCGCCAGTTTTTTTTGGAAGTTTGTTTTCTTCAACAGGTTTTCTTCCTCGGCGTTGGATATGTAGGCCGTCTCGATTAAAACAGCGGGAATCTCCGGCAGTTTGAGAACACGGAAAGGCGCTTCCTGAACGATTTCATATTTAAGGCAGTTGACCATATTCAGATGTTTGATTAAGGTTTCAGCGTAAATTTTGGACAAGTTAATCGTATTGGTTTGGAACATATTCATGATAATCGGGTTGGATTCATTATTGCTTTCGATATCCGTTTCACCGCCGAAAATATCCGACAAGTTTTCATTATGCGCCAGAAGTTTGGCCGCCTCATTACTGGCGGCGCCCGTGGAGAGACAATAGACCGAAGAGCCTTTGGCGCTGCGGTTTCTGGCCGCATCTGCATGGACGCTGATGAAAAGGCCGGCGTTCAACTCTCTGGCTTTTTGCAGACGTTTCTTGAAAGAGACATAGTAATCTCCGTCGCGTGTCAAAACTGCACGATAACCGGGCATTGCATTGATCGCGCTTCTGATTTCACGGCTGATGGCGAGAACGATGTTTTTTTCGTAGGATCCTTTCTTGCCGATGGCGCCGGGATCGTCGCCGCCGTGGCCGGGATCAATAACAATGATGATCTCTTTTTGTGTTTCTGATATTTTTTCTTTTGCTTTGGGTTTTTTCGGAGTCTCTTTCAGAGAAATATCGACGACAATCCGGTCCGGTCTGTTTTGAAATTTATTCAGTTTAAAAACATCAACGCGCTGATGTTTATCAAGAAAGAATTTGATTTGAATGTTGCCTTCCGGCGTTTGGAGAAAACTTATTTTCTTGATGCCCGGTTTGTTGATGAAGACATTTTGCGGGAGCGTTTTGTGCACTGAAGATTTTTTGACGCTGAGCACGAGCCAATGTTCACTTTCTTTGGCCTGGTAATCGGGTTTGCCGTCGACATCGAGAACGATTCTCGTGTGATCGGGCGCGGTCCAATGCCGGATATTCAATATTTCCACCGCGCCGCAGTAATCGGAAGAAAAAAAGACCAGGGCAAGAATGATCAGAAACCGGTAAAATGCCTTCAGGATAAAAATTCTTTTGCGCAACATGTGTAAAAAGTAGCAAATTTGCCGGAGAACTGCAACTGTTTGATAGAAAAGATATTGACAAGCTCTTGTGATAATGTCATTTTCTCTGCACAAAAACTATACCAATGCGCTTATAAGTTGCCACCTTGCAGGTGGTAACTATCGGTAAGGTAAAGAATGATTGACATATGCGCTCCCTTGCGGGATGCGCTTCCGATCTTCGGCTAGCGTTGTTGACATTGTATTTAAGGATATTTATGCGGGAAAATCTTTTTAAAGATGCTCTGTTAAATCCCGATGTGTTCCCCGTTACATGGGAACTGGTTCCGGGCAGAGGAGCAAGAGAAACGGCACAGGAAAAGGCGCTGACTCTGGCGAAGCAGGCGTCCGTTGGCGGCAAAATCTGCGCGCTTACCCTGACAGACAATCCCGGCGGAATGCCCGCCATGTCTGCTGATTTTATGGGCGCTGAAATTGTCAAATTCGGGATTGAACCGCTCGTCCATTTTACCTGCAAAGATAAAAACCGCAACCAGATCGAGAGTCAGCTCTATGCTCTGGACCGGTCGGGGGTCAGAAACCTTCTGGTGATGAGCGGTGATTATCCCGTGTCCGGTTATCAGGGGAGGCCGGCTCCGGTATTTGATCTGGATCCGATTCATGTTCTGCAGCTTATAACGGAGATGAATAAAGGCCTGGAGTATCCGGGAATCAAAGGGATTGTCCGTCATCAGGCCAGTGATTTTTTCCCGGGCGCGGTCGTGTCTCCGTTCAAGGCGACGGAAGCGGAACAGATGACGCAGTATTTCAAACTGAAAAAGAAAATAGCCGCCGGCGCGCAATTTATTATTACGCAGCTCGGCTATGACGCCCGCAAATTTCATGAGGTGCTGTTGTTTATGAGGCAACACGGCTTGAATATTCCTCTTGTAGGCAATATTTATATTCTTCCTTACGGCGCGGCCGGCATGATGAATCGCAACGAATTGCCCGGATCCGTCGTTACGGACAAGCTGCTTGCGGAAATTGACCGGGAAAGAAACGACGCCGATAAGGGAGAGGGAGCCAGAATTCTGCGCGCCGCACGGATGTACGCCATACTGAAAGGCATGGGATACAACGGAGTGCATATCGGCGGACACAATATCAAGTACGAACAGGTGGAGCGGATTATCAGCCAGGGTGAAGCGCTTGTTTCTCAATGGAAGGATTTGGTGAAGTATTTTGATCATCCGATCCCTGATGGTTTTTATTATTATGAACATGATCCGGTTACGGGCCTGAACAAGGAAATACCGACGGAGAGGACGCATCGGCCTCTTGATGCAAAAGTCGAAGGCATTTACGGCTTTTCAAGATTTTTTCATAAAACGATGTTTGAACCGGGTAAAAAATTTTACGGTTTTATGAAAACAATCAGCGAGAAAATATCGGGCACCGGTATGGAAAAAATATTCCATAAGCTGGAACATGTGTCAAAGGTTATTCTTTTCGATTGTAAAGATTGCGGGGACTGTGCTCTCATCGATGTCGCTTATCTCTGTCCGATGTCGCAATGTCCGAAAAACCAGCGCAACGGCCCCTGCGGCGGAAGTTTTCAGGGATGGTGTGAAGTGCATCCCGGAAAAAAGCATTGCGTCTACGTCAGAGCCTATGTCAGGTTAAAACGGCATGGCGAAGACATGACGATGGAGAAAAATATCGTTCCGCCCTGCAACTGGGATCTTTATCAGACGTCGTCGTGGATGAATTTCTATCTGGGAAAAGACCACCATGCGGCAAGGCGACGCCGGAATGACTCCGAAAAATGAAAAAGGAGTTTTACCGGTATGCCGATACCCCATCCTTTGGTGATGAATTTTATTCATTGAAGATTGTGCCGTGATGTAGTAGAAGCTCCACGCGTGGGCGATTAGCTCAGTTGGATAGAGTACTGGCCTCCGAAGCCAGGTGCCGTGAGTTCGAATCTCACATCGCCCACCAGTAATAATACTCGCCTGTATGGATTGTATGGATGCCTCCATAACCCATGGTGGAAATTCAGGGCCGTTGATCTTTAAATAAAAAGATTGATATATCGTAAATTATTATATAAGCATTTCTCCATACTCAATACATACACATTAAATCAATTATATATTATTTTAAAGGAAGGAAATTAATGAATCATACTAAAAAGGTGCCTTTTCACATTAAGGGGTCCAAGGTCAGCGTCAGGACATTCAGAGGAACAAAGTTCATTTTCGAAGAAGTGCATCGGCCCTGTGATTTGAAAGATTCTGATTTTGTAAATAAAGAAGCGTTGTTTGAGAATATCAGGCAGGTTGCGAGAAAAACACTCCGGGAGGAAGTCGCACATAATATCCCCAAATATTTTAGCGAGTCCGACTTAATTTACATTTACAGCGATATGAACCACAAGGTCGTTGCCATGTCGGTATGCGGTTCTATGTTTGAAGAGGGAAATTTCGTCATGATCATTTGGCTGACGATGTGCCTGGATGAATACAGGAAAAACGGTTTATTAAGAGCATTGATTCCCAAGATGTTTCTTGACTACCTGAAAAAATACAATAAGGATATGGGATACACGGGAATCAAACGCCTCATTCCCTTCTTTAAAACAGCGTATCTGTTTGGCAGAGCCATCAATCCGATTATTTACCACGCCGTCTTTGTGTCGCCGATGAATATTTCCCCTTCGATAGATAAACATGGAAACATTGATGTTTCTCATGTGCCGGAGAAAGAAATAAGCATTAGAAAAAATTACCTCCGGAAGTTGGGATATGCGGAGGATAAACTCAATGAAAACTTATTTGTTTTCCAGCATATTCTTACCGATGAGAAGGAAAACAAAATTACGCATGCCAATATGCCCCTTTGTCCCGAGCCGAACGTGAATAAATATTTTAAAGACAATCTGGGTCTCGATAAAGGGAACGCGCTTTTAATCCTCATATATTGTCGTCCGTTGCCGGCGATGGTTATCCAGTTTCCCAAAGTCTTCTTTAAGAATATATGGAGGGGGTTCAGAGATCGTTTGCTGGCTCTCATGAAATAGTCGGGCGACCTGTCTGTTCGCCGGGAAAACAAATATTAATCTTGTCCAAATCTTTGCAGGGCTTTGAACATCGCTTGAGCGCCAAACTCAACCGCCCGGACGGGCACCCGTTCGTTGGCGGCATGAATGGTCGCTGAAAAATTAAAATTTTCAGGCAAAAGCATAGGAAGAAAACCGTATGTCTGAATGCCGAGCTTTGAAAAGAAGCGACCGTCGGTGACCCCGCTGAGAACGGACGGGACCATAATCCCTTCCGGATCGGCTTCGTGTAAAATCTGCGATAAAACGCCGAACAATCCCATATCCGGCTCTGCCGGTCCCGCGTCAAATTTAATCAGTTCAAGGTGGACGTCATCGCCTACAATCAGACGCAGTTCGTTCATCATATCTTCCGGTCGATAGCCGGGCAGCAGACGCCCGTCCAATTCAACGGATATTTCACTGGGAATGACATTGATGCTTGCGCTTCCATGCAAAACGGTGGGGCTGACCGTGTTGTGGAACAAGGGATAAAAACCTTTTCCGCCTGCGCCGAGCAGATTTAAAATCGTCCTGGTCATCAGTGGATGGTTCAACTGGCTGAACAGCAATCCTTTGACGCCTCCAAGCGCGGCAGCAATGGCCTCCACCATCATTCTCGACGGCGGCGTAATGTGAACCGGTAAATCATTTTTTTCCAGTTGCCTGAGTAACCTTGATAATTTCATCATCGCGCCGCCGCGAACAGGCATGGACCCGTGTCCTCCCTGCCCGCGAATGGTCGCTTTCATCCAGCAAATTTGTTTCTCTGAGATTGTAATGGGATAGAAGCGTTTGTGGTCCAGATTAACATTGAACCCTCCGAATTCGCCGATTGCATAACGAATATCTTTGAAAAGGTCCGGATATTTTTCCACGAGAAACTTTGCTCCGAAATCGCCGCCCGCTTCTTCATCGCTGACAATCGCCAATAAAACGTTTCCGGCCGGCTTCAGGTTTTCGGCTTTTGCACGCAGAAAGGCGGCCAGCATCATGGCGATGCCGCCCTTCATGTCCAGAGCGCCTCTGCCCCAGACAACGCCGTCGACCAGTGTGCCGTCGAACGGCGGGAAATCCCATTGCTGGTTCTCCGTGCCCACCACATCAACATGACCATAGAGCAGGATAGGGTTGGCCTTTCCTATTCCTTCAATATGCGCGATTAGATTAGGCCGTTCCGGTTTTCGGGCAATAATGGTGGATGGAATTCCGGCATCATTCAACAGGTCGCGAATATAGCTTATGCACGCCGCTTCATTGCCCGGTGGATTGGTTGTATTGAATCTGATCAGTTTTTGCAGTATCTCTGCAGGTCGAAGGTATATCTTGGAATCTGTTTTAGCGGCAGGCACGATTACTCCTCTTTTTGAATTTCCCGGGTATTATACAGACAATCAGGACAAAAGTACATTGACTTATCAATAATGGATCACCATTGAGTTTATTATTTGCCGAAATGATGCCGCTTGTGAGGATTTTTCCGCCTGGCTGAATATTTTCTTAAACAAATCGATTACTTTATCTCCGGGATTATTTGCGGCCCGCATCCGATGCTTTTCATGCAACAACATTCAAAATGCATTTTCACAAAGAATCGATTGATTTTTTTCAGTTCATACCGGAAAGGCATTTCGGAATAGCCCGATAATGTAAAAAAGATATGTGTTGATGGATGGTTCAAGATTAAAAATATCTTGACTTAAAAAACAGAGTGTCTTTATAGTCATGACGCCGAAAGGCCAGTCCGTATCTGGTGTGCAATGGTGTCTTATGATGATCGGGGATTCAACAAAAAAAGCTTACCTGGAAGAAAATCTTGGCAAAACAATTCTGCCGTTGTCCCTTCTCGAAAACGAAACACTGATCGGATCCAATCCGTTGGAAGTTTTGTTGTTTTACAAAAAAGATTGGACGTATGAGCAATTCGCGGAAGCTTTTCTGAAGGCGGCGCATCATTTCAATCTCTTTTCGAGCCGTTTGATCAGGATGGATGAGGATCGGTATGCATTACACTACTGTTCGGACGGCGTTGAAATTAATTTTTTACCGCCGATGGATGCCACCTCTGATAGCGTCAATATTGAGGATATCCGGAAGAAGATCAAAAAGGTTAAAACCCTTCCCGGCGGGCCGCTGCTTTGTCTTACGGGCATTGCCGTGAAAGACGGAAAATTCGGCGGCATCAGTTGTTCGCATGTGATTGCTGACGGATTTTCATTGATTCTTTTCCTGCATTTATGGGGGTGCATTATCGAAGGGAATGAGCTTCCACTGCCGTCGCCTCAACGATTATTCAAGGGAGAACCCGTTAAATCCGAACAGATTGATCCATCGTTCTTTCCCCCTTTGTCTGATTTAAATAATGAAATACAGAATCGATATCAATCAACTCATGCCCGGATCTATCAGAAAAGAGAGTATTTTT
>Ga0208458_1003563_pt1 | contig 10441 bp, 11 predicted proteins | sample AD_UKC085_MetaG_FD_184432 | JGI IMG/M metagenome (GOLD analysis project Ga0208458, IMG submission 184432) | Active sludge microbial communities of municipal wastewater-treating anaerobic digesters from USA - AD_UKC085_MetaG (SPAdes) (version 2) | ecosystem: Engineered > Bioreactor > Anaerobic >... | reverse complement strand
ATTAATTTAGATAATATAAATGGGTAGATATACAGGACCAAAAGAAAGATTAAGTAGAAGAGAGGGTGTAAACCTTAATTTAAAAGGTTCTAGATCTTTTTCAGAGAAGGCTGGTATTAAAAGAAAGCCTTTTCCTCCTGGTCAACATGGGAGTGCAAAAAGGGTGAGACTTTCAAACTACGGTTTACAGTTAAGAGAGAAGCAGAAGGTAAAGAGGATATATGGATTAAGAGAAAAGCAATTTAAGAATGTATATGTTGAAGCAAATAGAAGGGCAAAGGTAAGCAATTTAGATAAAGGTTTGGAGTTGTTAAGAATACTTGAGCTAAGATTAGATAATGTTTTGTATCTTGGCGGGCTTGCTCCTTCAAGAGCTGCTGCAAGGCAGTATATTGTACATGGTCATGTTCTTTTGAATGGAAAAAAGTTTAATATTCCTTCATATGAGGTTAAAGAAGGGGATACAGTTGAGCTTAAAACTGCTAAACTAGCTCCTTCTGAGAAGTTTTTCTCTTCTCCTGAATGGATGGAGTCTAAGGGAACAACTGTAAGAGTTAGTAGACTTCCTATTAGAGATGAGATGGATGAAGGTATTCATGAGAACTTGATAATTGAGTACTACTCAAGATAATAAATTATTTTATACACACTATGGAAGCATTTAAAGATATAAAAGTAACAATAAGAGAGGAAGAGGGAAACTGGGGATTATATGAAATAGCACCATTGCCAAGGGGATATGGCTATACTTTAGGTAATGCACTGCGAAGAATACTTTATTCAAGTTTAAAAGGTGCTGGTGTTACAAGTATAAAGATTAAAGGTGTTAAGCATGAGTATTCTACCTTAGAGGGTGTTAAAGAGGATGTTATTGCAATAATAATGAACTTAAAACAGGTTAAGTTTAAGATGGATTCTGATGAGGTAAAAGAGTGTAAGATTGATGCTAAAGGAAAAACTGTTGTTAAAGCATCTGATATTATTGTTGATTCAGGAGTTACTGTTACTACACCTGATGTTGTAATAGCTACACTTACTGACTCTTCAGCATCATTACATATAGATATGACAGTTGAGTCAGGAGTAGGATATAAAGATGCAAGTATGATGGATAGAGCTATTGAAGGATCAATACCTCTAGATTGTGATTTTACCCCTATTGAAAAAGTAAGTTTAAGTGTACAGCAAACACGTAAAGGGCAGGAAACAGATTGGGATTCTGTAATTATTGGTGTGCTTACTGATGGTAGTATAGCTCCTAAGGAAGCACTTCTTACATCTGCTTCCATTCTTCAGGAATTTGCAGGAAAGGTGATGGTTGCAATGGGTGTTTCAAAGAAAGAAGTTGAGCAAAGGGTAGAGGAAATTAATAAAATAGAGGAAGAAGTGGTAGAAGAACAAGAAAGTAATGAAATGGAAGATGTAAGGATAGAGGATTTACCAATATCTAAAAGATCTAAGACAGGCTTACTGTCAGGTGGGTATAAAACACTAGGTGATTTGAAGAATGCATCTGTTGAGGACCTTCTTAACCTATCAGGTTTTGGTAACAAATCTCTTAACGAGGTTGTTGAACTATTAAGTCAGTATGGAATTAATATTAAGAGTGAATAAAAGGAATGTATAAAAGGAAGAGTATTAAAAAACTAGGAAGAACTACATCACACAGAAAAGCACTGATTAAGAATCAGCTTAGGTCTGTATTATCAACAGGAAAGGTAAAAACTTCTACTGTTAAAGCAAAGGTGTTAAAAGGTGAGCTAGAATCTATGTTTAATGATATTAAGAAGTCAAAAGAAAATGATATTAACCTTATCAGACATCTTAAAGAAATTCTTGGTAGTGATGAACTAGTTAAAAAGGCAATTGAATTGTCTAAGAAAGAGGAAGTGAAGGTTAGTATTAAGAAAGTTGGTTTTCGAGATGGTGATAATACAGAAATGTCTTTGATAGAAATAGAAGGTTTCAAGACAAAAGAGAAAAAGGAAGTTAAAAAAACTAAAAAGAAAGAGGAGAAGGAAGAGAAACAGGATGGGCAAGAGAGTGTTATCGAACAAAAAGAGATAGAGGAAAAGAAAAAGGGGATATTAAATCTTGGCAGAAAACCTGTAGTACAAAAGACTGCACCTATTAAAAAGGAGAGAGCTAGGACAAGATCAGGCCTTTAACATATTTGTTTAAAATACTATGAAATACAAAACACAATGGAATAAAAAAGAAGATATAGAAAGAAATTGGTATATTGTTGATGTAAAAGATCAAGTACTTGGAAGAGTAGCTACAAAAATAGCATCTCTTTTAATTGGTAAAGGTAAGGTAAATATTGTTCCTAATATGGATTGTGGAGATTATGTAGTTGTTATCAATAGTGATTTTGTGAAAGTTACAAGAGGTAAAGAATTAAAGAAGAAATATTATAGCTATTCAGGGTATCCAAGTGGATTAAAAGTAACTACTTTTGATGAACAAATGAAGAAGGATTCAAGAAAAGTAATAGAATCTGCTATAAAAAATATGCTTCCTAAGAACAAAATGCAGGATCAAAGAATGTCTAGGCTTTTTGTGTATAAAGGGAGTGAACATAATCATCAGGCACAAAAACCTGTGGAATATAAAATTTAAAATTAAGATTAATAATGACTAAGTATTTTGAAGGAGTAGGAAGAAGAAAAACATCAACTGCAAGAGTAAGAGTTTACTCTGGTAAGAAAGCATCAACTGTTAATGATAAGGCTGTTGATATTTATTTTAGTAATAATAAAGATGCAGATAAACTTTTAAACCAGCCTTTTATTATTACCAATTTAATTGACAAATATTACTTTACTGCTAAGGTAAAGGGAGGTGGGATAAACTCTCAAATTGATGCTATAAGATTAGGACTAGGAAGAGCATTATGTGAAGCAGATGAATCTTTGAAGCCTGTACTTAGAAAAGCAGGTCTACTTACAAGAGATCCAAGGGCTGTTGAAAGAAAGAAATACCACCATATTAAAGCAAGAAAGAAGCCTCAGTTCTCCAAGCGTTAACACTATATCTTTGTCTCCACTTGAATAAAAAGTTTTATATATGTACTATATTAATATATAACTTTTTTATTCATTTTTATGAAAAAGAAACCTCTTTCCATTATTATCATCTCCATCGTTGGGATATTTTTAATTGTAGGTGTCTTTGCAGTGTTAGGAACAACAAAATCTCAATACAGTCTATCTTCATATGATAGTAGAAGTAGTATAGGTAATGTAGATAGTATTGGGGATATGGGATCTTATGAAGGTTATTATAAAGGAGATGCCTCTATATCTGAGAATGAGATGGTTAATAATCAGGAGGGCTCTAAGGTACAAAAGAATGGAAGTGTATCTGTGTTAGTAGAAAATATTGATGAATCAATAGAGGCACTAAAAAGTATAAATAATACTTTTGGAGGACAGATAACAAACATATATGACAACGGAAAAGGAAATGAAAGAACTGTACAAATTACTGTAAAAGTTCCTGTAGAAAGGTTTGAAGCATACTATGAGCAGTTAAGGAAATTAGAAGGAGAGGTAGTATATGCTGATATTACAACTGTAGATGTTACTGAAGAATATATTGATATTACTTCTAGATTAAACAATCTTAGAAATACTGAAGCACAGCTTAATAAAATATTAGAGCGTGCTGATTCTGTGACTGATGTACTTGCAGTACAAAAAGAACTAAGTGCAGTTAGAGGTGAGATTGAAAATTATGAACAAAGAAAAAGGTATTTTGACAGTAAAACAGATTATGCATGTATTTCAGTAAGTTTCGCAATAGATAAAACTGGGTTAAATATATCAGAAGAACAATGGAAACCATGGGGAGAGGTAAAAGCTGCTGTAAAGGCTCTTGTGGAGGTTTTAAAGGATTTAGTTAATGTAATTATCTGGTTAGTAATATTCTCACCATTAGTTCTAATTCCTTACTTCTTAATAAAGCATTTTAAGAAAGGGAAAAAGACTGAAAAAGCAGAAAAAATGGTATAATATAGTGTGTGTAAGTATCATAGATGATTGCGCTAATTAATAATTAGTGAGGAAAGTCCAGACTCCATGTCAGCTGTAAACATTATTACAGTAAGTGCCAACGAAAGTTGGAAGGGAGTGATCTCTTGGAGAAAAGGGCAACAGAAAGTTATACCGCCTATAACTTAGGTAAGGGTGAAATGGTAGTGTAAGAGACTACCGGGTAGTACAGTAATACACTATTGCGAGGCAACCCCCCTTGGAGCAAGGTTTTATCCGCATAGACAGATAATCATCCAGAACAGAATCTGGCTTATTTGATACTTACACACCTTCTTTAATATCTTTTCCAAATCCATTAATAAACTCTTTGTAATTCATAGCATCCTTTCCTTCTATTTGAAGAGTGTTAACATTTAAACAAAGAATCTTTTCTCTTGTAGCAATGAAAAGTTGTGAATCGGATATGAACAAAGTACCTGCTTTCTCACTATTTTCTTTTTTAACCAATTGAGCTTCAAATATCTTTAATCTTTTACCATTCCATATACACCATGCTACAGGCCAGGGAATAAATGCTCTTATCATTCTCTCTATATATTCAGGTTCCATGCTCTCCCAAAGTATTTGAGCATTCTCTTTGGAAATATCCTTCTGCCAGCAGTATGTAGCAAGAGAGTCATCTTGTTTCTGAGGAACAATTTCTCCTTCAACCCACTCTTCAAGAACATCTCCAATTACATCAGAGGATATTTTTACTAATCTTTTTCTTAAAGAAATATTTGTATCATTAGGAAGAATAGGTTCTTTAAATATTTTAAGAATATCTCCCTTGTCCATCTCTTTTGACATTATCATTATTGATATCCCTGTTTCTTTTTCTCCATCTAAAATTGCTTTTTGTACAGGTACAGCACCTCTGTATTTAGGAAGAATTGAGAAGTGTATGTTTATTGACTTGTATTTAGGATATTCAATAAAGAAGTCTGGGAGTATCTCTCCAAATGCAATACATACTATTAATTCAGGATTAAACTTCTTCAGGGCTTCTTTGTACTTTTCTGTATTACTGTTTGTGTGATATACCTCAATATTGTTCTCTGTAGCAAACTCTTTTACCTTTGAAGGAGTAAGTAGTTGTTTTCTTCCTACAGGTTTATCTTCATTAGTAATAACCCCTGTAATTTTAAACCTTTTATCATTGTAAAGTGCACTAAGAATCTGTGTACTTTCCCAGTCTGTTCCTAAAAACAGAGTTTGTATTGGTTCTTCTTTTAAATTTCTCATATACAGATGATTTTACTGTAATACAACTTAAATTGCTATATAATCCATAGCTATGAAAATGTCTGAATTTAAATACAATTTACCTAAAGAGTTAATTGCACAGCATCCTCCTAAAAAAAGAGGTACAAGCAATCTGCTTGTTTTAGATAGAAAGAGTGGAGAGATATCTCATAAAAAATATTTCAATATTCCTGACTTTGTACAAAAAGGAGATGTAATAGTTCTTAATGAGACAAAGGTATTAAATTGTAGAACATTCTTTTTAACTCCAAGGAATAAAAAGGTTGAAGTTCTTTTTCTTGAAGAAAGAGATAACAATATATGGTACTGCCTTGTAGGAAGAGCAAAAGATATACATATATCTGATGTATTGATTAATAATGAAATTAGAATTGAAGTCTTGAAAAGAGAAGATAATGGTTTCCTTGTAAGGTTTATCAGTAAAGATGCATACACTTTATTTGAGAAATATGGACATGTTCCCCTTCCTGCATATATGAAAAGAGAAGATACAAAGGATGATAAAGAAAGATACAATACTGTGTTCTCTGATATTCCTGGTGCTGTTGCTGCTCCTACTGCAAGTTTAAATTTAACAGATGAGATACTTTTTAATATTAAAAAGAAAGGGGCTGAAATTGCTAAAATTGAATTGAAAGTCGGATGGGGAACCTTCTCTCCTGTTAGAGAGGAAAATATTGAAGATCACAAGATACATAGAGAATATATTAATGTAAGCAAACAGAGAGCAGATATTGTTAATGAGTGCAAAGGAAGTGTCTGGGCATTTGGTACAACAGTAGTTAGAGCTCTTGAAAGCGCATATTCAAAAGAAGAGAAAAAGGTAGTACCTTTCTCTGGGTATACCGATTTATACATATATCCTGGATATAAATGGAGGGTTGTTGATGTACTAGTAACTAATTTCCATATGCCTGATTCTTCGTTAATTTTGCTTGTAACTGCTTTTGCAGGTAAAGAGAATATTAAGAGAGCATATGAAGAAGCAATTAAAAGAAAATACAAATTCTTAAGCTATGGTGATAGTATGTTAATTAAGTAAGAATATGGATTTAAATATATTAAAACAGAAATATTTCTTTATGCCTGATGCAACAAGGGGTGCTGTAAGATATTTGACAGTTGATCAGCTTAAGCAGACAGGAACACAAGCTATTGTTACAAATACTCTTCATCTTTTAATTTCTCCTGGTCCTGATGTAATACAAAGATTAGGGGGTATAAAGGGGTTTATGAATTGGGATGGGATTGTGTTTACAGATTCAGGTGGGTTTCAGCTTTTTTCTCTTCTTCATTCTCATAAATGGGAAGGAAAGGTTCATGAGAATGGTGCTGTTTTTAAATCTCCAAGAGAAGGAAATACATACGAGCTTACTCCTGAGACATCAATAGATATTCAAATGAAGATAGGGTCTGATGTTTTAGTGTGTCTTGATGATTGTAGAGATACTAATCTTACAAGATATGAGGCTGAGGAGTCTGTTGAAAGAACATTGAGATGGGCTGTAAGATGCAGGGAACATTTTGATAAAGTTTATGGAGGTACTCAAAAAACAGGGAAACTTTTAACCTGTGTTGTACAAGGTGCTAACTTTTTGGATCTTCGTGAATATTGTGCAAAAGAGCTTGTTAAAATTGGTTTTGATGGTTACAACTTTGGTGGTTATGTTATTGATCAAGATGGAAGACTTGTTTTAGATGAGATGAGTGCTGTAATTGAGAATATCCCTAAGGATACTATAAGGTATGCAATGGGGGTAGGAAAGCCTGAAGATATACTTAATGCAGCAAAAATTGGGTACAACATTTTTGATACAGTACTTGTTACTCGTAATGCAAGACATGGTACTGTATACACTTCTCAGGGGGTAGTAAGGATAAAGAATAGTGAGATGGCTTTGGATAACTCTCCTGTTGATGCTAGCTGTAGTTGTGAATGCTGTAGAAACTACTCTCGTGCATATCTTCATCATATGCTCAAGAGCAATGAAGCTACTGCTCTTACACTTCTTACAATTCATAATCTTAGCTTTTATCAAGATATTATTAAGAAATTAAACCAATAATCTCTGGCAAGAATCTCTTAAAGATGGTATTATATATTTGTCCTTAATTGATATCGTTTTTTAATTGAAGGACAGGAAATAGAAATACTAAGATATTTTTTGAATTAATGAAAATTTTTAAGAAAATATATAAAAACAAAAAAGATAAAACAGGAGATACTAATTATATACGGAATCTTTTGTAACTCTTAGTTGTTTCTTTTCCTAAATGTATAAATTTTAAATATACTCATATGGAGGCAATAATTATGGTTATTGCAGCCTTAGTAGGGGGTGTATCAGTATACAGTTACCTTAGATTTGGAAAGAAATGGGTAAATGTAAAAGATATCCCTGAGGAAGAAATACTTAAGGTTGCAGATAAGGTTGTATCAAAAAGAATAGAAGAAGCAGAAAAGGAGGTAGAAGAGAATAAAAGAAAGGCTGAAGAGCATTTAAGACAGCTTAGAAAAGAAGCACAGGAGCACGAAGAGCTGTTATTAGAAAGAGAAAAGAAATTAAATGAGAGAACTAGAATGCTTGATAAGAAGAGCGAGGAGTTGGAAATAGCATCTGAATCATTAAAGAAGATGCAGAGAGGTGTTGAAAAGACAAGACTTCAGCTTAAGGAAGAATTACAAAAAATCTCAGGTTTAACACAAGAAGAGGCAAGACAGAGATTAATGAGTGAGATTGATGAAGATATTAAGGATTATGAAGCTAAAAAGATTAGACAGGCACAAAAGAAAGTTGAGGAGGTGGCAGATGAAAAAGCAAAAGAGATTTTAGTTGAATCAATGCAAAGGATTGTTACAGACTATGTTGGTGAAACTACAACTTCTACTATTAAAGTTGATGATGATAAGGTAAAGGGGAGGATTATAGGAAAGGAGGGAAGAAATATTAGAGCATTTGAAAAGCTTACAGGTGTTGATGTAATCATTGATGAATCTCCTAATACAATTGCACTCTCCTCTTTTGATCCATTAAGAAGGGAGATTGCTGCTGTTGCACTTAATAAACTGATTGGAGATGGGAGAATTCACCCAAGTTCAATTGAGGAGGCTATTAGGAAAGCAAAGAATGAAATTTCAATTGAAATTAAAAAGAATGGTGAAATTCTTGCAGAAGAAGCAGGGTGGCCTGGAATTGATATCGGATTGATAAAACTGCTTGGAAAAATGAAGTATAGAACAAGCTATGGTCAATCCCTTATGTCTCATACTATTGAGGTAATTAGAATAGGAGAGGTTTTAGCTACTGAATTAAAAGCAGATGCTAATTTAGTAAAAAGAGCATGTCTTTTGCATGATGTTGGGAAGGTTCTTTCCCATAAAATAGACAGCCCCCATCATCATATATCTGGTCAAATCGCAAGAAAATATGGACTAGATGAGAAGCTTGTTAATGCAATAGAGGCTCATCACCTTGATATAGAACCACAGTCTGTTGAAGCAGTAATTGTATATCTTGCAGATGCAATATCAGGTGCAAGACCAGGGGCTAGAAAGGATAGTTATGAACAGTATATTCAAAGAATTGAAGGTTTGGAGAATGTTGCAAAGGAAGTAGGCGGAGATAAGATAGAGGAGGTGTTTGCAATAAGGGCAGGGAGAGAATTAAGAGTGATTGTAAAGCCCAATCTAATCTCTGATGATGAGATGACAGTACTTGCAAAGGATCTTGCAGAAACCATAGAAAAGACTCAAAACTACCCTGGTAATGTTGAAGTTACTCTTATTAGGGAGACAAGAGCTGTTGAAATAGCTAAATAATTGGAGAATAACTGATAACTTCTAGTATGCAATACTACAGGTTGTTTTAGTTATTTTAAGAAAGAGAGTAGAAAAATATCTACTCTCTTTTTATTTTTAATTTAAGAATGTTCAAATTTTATCAATACTTTCTAACATAACTCCCCTTCTATTTATTTTAAATAATTGTGAACTTTCCTTTATATTAAGGCATTTTCGCAAGATATGTTGAAATAACAAGGGATCTTTTTAAAATCATATTTTATTTTTAAATTGGATTATAAAAAGTTTGAACAGTAAAGGTTTTAAAAAGTCTTTTATTTAATGAATTTCTTTAATAATTTTCATTTACCCTATAGAAAATACATTCTTGACGAAGTCTTGTATTTACCATATTTTATTGATGTGATACTACAAATCATCTGATATCAGGATTTGTGGCATCCATATCTCTTAGAAAGGAGGTAAAGAAAAATGGCAACAATGTTAAAAAGAGATTTAGTAGAGGAAGTTTCAAAGTCTGCTAAGATTACAAAGAAAGAGGCAGCTGATGCAGTAGATGCAGTATTTGAAGCAATTACAAAAGCTCTAAAAGCTGGTGATTCAGTACTTTTAACAGGTTTTGGTAAATTTGAAGTAAGACACAGAGGATCAAGACCTGGAATCAACCCTAAGACCTTAGCAAGTATTCAAATACCTGCAAGAACAGTTCCTGTATTCAGAGCAGGAAAGGCTCTAAAGGCATCTGTAAAGTAATAAAACTGCCGGCGTTTCTCTTTAGATAAGAGAAAAGAAGTAGCCTGAGGATATCTCAGGCTTTTCTTTTGATAATATCCCTTTGCAAGTAAGGCTTTTAACTGGTAGTATATACAAGGATATTACTTACGAATTAAATAGAATAACTGCCGTGAAGGAATATTTTATTCCAAACAAAAAAAATAATTACAAACCATATCTACTAAGAAAGGGTGTCTTAGTCATATACACCCTGATTATATTTTTTGTTAACACATTTGGTGGTCTTCTTGGAATACCACAGGCAATGGCAAGTAGTATTACAGCAGAAAATATTATCAGACTTACTAATCAGGAAAGAGCAGCTGCAGGATTAAACACATTAAGCACAAATGCTAAGCTTACTGCTGCTGCACAGGCAAAAGCAAATAACATGTTTGAAGTCCAATATTGGGATCACTATGGACCCAATGGAGAAACTCCATGGATGTTTATCACTCAGGCAGGATATACATATGTATATGCAGGAGAGAACCTCGCAAAGGGCTTTAGAACAGCAGAAGGTGTACATGAGGCATGGATGGCAAGTCCTACACACAAGGAA
>Ga0208458_1003557_pt1 | contig 10463 bp, 7 predicted proteins | sample AD_UKC085_MetaG_FD_184432 | JGI IMG/M metagenome (GOLD analysis project Ga0208458, IMG submission 184432) | Active sludge microbial communities of municipal wastewater-treating anaerobic digesters from USA - AD_UKC085_MetaG (SPAdes) (version 2) | ecosystem: Engineered > Bioreactor > Anaerobic >... | reverse complement strand
GATATCGTTCGCATCCAGTCCGGAGACAAGGTCCCCGCTGATCTGCGGTTGCTTTCCTGCCGGGATTTACAGGTGGACGAATCCGCCCTGACCGGCGAATCCGTCCCCGTTATAAAAAAAGAGGGAACGCTGCATCCCGAAACAATTCTGGCCGACCGGCACAACATGGCCTACGCGGGCACGCTGGTCACGTATGGACAGTCGCAGGCGGTTGTCATTGCCACCGGAGATCAGACGGAGACGGGGCGCATCTCCGAAATGATAGCCGGGGCGGCGAATCTTTCCACACCGCTCACGGTAAAAATTGCATCATTCAGCAAGGTCCTTCTGGTTGCTATTCTGATTCTCGCGGCCCTGACGTTTGCCGTGGGGATGTGGCGGGGCGAAGGCGCGGTCGATATGTTCATGGCCGCTGTCGCGCTTGCTGTCGGCGCCATCCCGGAGGGACTGCCTGCCGCTGTGACAATTACGCTGGCCATCGGCGTAAACCGAATGGCCAAACGAAAGGCCATCATTCGCAAGCTTCCGGCTGTTGAAACGCTGGGAAGCACAACGGTTATCTGTTCGGACAAAACCGGCACGCTCACCGAAAATCAGATGACTGTCCGCCGCATTTTTGCGGGTAACGAATATTTCGATGTGCAGGGAAACGGTTACGCGCCGGAAGGGGAAATATTATCGGGAGAAGCATCTGTCGCCGGAAAACGGTCCGTCGCTTTGTCCGAGACGCTTTTTGCAGGACTGCTGTGCAATGATTCCCGACTGGTCGAGTCGGATGGTCTGTGGCGCGTCGAGGGAGACCCGACAGAAGGGGCGTTGATTACGGCCGCCGCCAAAGCGGAATTGACTCCACAAAAGGCGCTGGATGAAAGGCCGAAGCTGGATGTAATTCCCTTTGAATCGGAACGTCAGTTCATGGCCACACTGCACAAAACGGAATCAGGCAATGTGATCTATTTGAAAGGGGCCATAGAAAAAGTCCTTGAAGCCTGCTCGGAGAGTTTGTCAGCGGACGGAACAGCGTCTGCGCTAAACAGCCAGGACATCTTCGAAAAATCAGACGAACTTGCCTCAAACGGTTTGCGGGTGCTGGCGCTTGCGCGCAGGAAAGTTGATAAAGACAAACTGGACGTTGATGACTGTCTGTCCGGCCTGACCTTTCTGGGGCTGCAGGGCATGATTGATCCGCCGCGCGTGGAGGCGATTGCGGCCATTGGCGTGTGCCGGCAGGCGGGTATTACTGTAAAAATGATCACAGGAGATCACGCCGTCACCGCTACGGAAATTGCCAGACAGCTGGGTATCGGCCGTGTTCAGGGCCGTGAAAATGAAAAGCCTGAAACCCTGACCGGAAAGCAGCTGGAAAGCCTTTCGGATGAAGAACTGATTGAAAAGGCCGAAAGCGCATCGGTGTTTGCGCGCGTTGCGCCGGAGCAGAAACTGCGGCTGGTCGAAGCGCTGCAGGCACGCAGCCATGTCGTGGCAATGACCGGCGACGGCGTCAATGACGCGCCGGCCTTGAAGCAGGCGAATATCGGCATCGCGATGGGGATCACCGGTACAGATGTTTCCAAGGAGGCCGCCGATATGGTGCTCACCGACGATAATTTTGCCAGCATTACGGCCGCCGTCGAGGAAGGCCGCCGGATTTTCGACAATCTGGTCAAATTTATCACCTGGACGCTGCCAACCAACGGCGGTGAAGGGCTGGTCATTCTGGCGGCCATCATGGCCGGCGTGGCGCTGCCTATTCTGCCGGTGCAGATCCTCTGGATCAATATGACCACAGCAGTGCTTCTGGGACTGATGCTGGCTTTCGAGCCGGGTGAAAAAGACGTGATGAATTATCCTCCGCGAAAGCCCGATAGCCCTATTTTGTCAGGCATCCTCATCGGTCGTGTTCTTTTGGTATCCTTTCTGCTGCTTGCGGCGGTATTTACCATCTTCAACTGGCAGAAAAGTATGGGCTACCCGGTGGATGTTGCGCGCACGGTCGCGGTCAATCTGTTTGTGATGAGTGAACTCACGTATCTGTTTAACTGCCGGTCGCTGACACGCTCCATGTTCAAAATAGGCGTTTTTTCCAATCCCTGGGTGCTGGTCGGCAGCGGCCTGATGATTGTCCTGCAGCTTTTATTCACATATGCGCCCTTTATGAATAAAATTTTCCATAGTGCTCCCATTGGCGCAAACGACTGGTTTTTGATCGTCGTGATTGCCGTTGCTGTTTACGGGGTTATCGGCCTGGAAAAGTCGGTGCGATTGCACATCCTGAAAAAAGCGCGCTGATGTTTATGCCGAGCCGCGATAAACGCCGCCATAATCAAATGTGGAGAGCGTTTCGGCTTTTTCGGGGTTTTTCATGCCCCCTGCGACAATCTGTCCGATGAAGAGGGTGTGGTCGCCCGCGTCAACGGTTTGATCCAGAATACAATCCAGGTAACCGATGCACTCATCTAACACGGGCAGGCCTTTTGAAGACAGGGAGTGTCCGGTTTTGTCGAATTTATTCTTCCAGTCCGCAATTTTAAAGTTCTTAATGACACCGGCAAGCTCCCGCGGCAGGACGTTGACGCAGAATATTTTCGTTTCCAGAATCTGCCCATGCGATAGCCGATTCTTGCGGATGGCCAGCGCCAGGCGAGGCGGTTCGTGCGAGCATTGAGTCACCCACGAGGCGATCATGCCGTTGGGACCTTCAGCCGTTGAGATAGTGACCAGATAGATCCCGTAGATAAAACGGTCAAACACATCCTGCCATGCTGCTTCCATGTTTATTCCTCCGTATTGTTTGGCCATCGCCGGTTTCGGGTTCAGGGACGCCTGTTGAAACAACAACGAAAACGACGGGCGCATATAAAAAATAATCAAGCATATTTTTATCCGTTGAAAAACTATAAAAAAGGGCGCCCGGAAAGTCAAGGCGTCATGAAAGACCCGTGCAATGGCTTGATCCCTGCCGGTTTTCACTTTGTGACGTTTCCTGGCGGGCAGAACAAAAACCCTTGCCGGAGTTATCCGCTTTTATTTTAGAGAAAAGATGAAAATCTGAAAAGAAGAATTTCCACGGCAGTGCAGGAAGGTTTTCAGGTAATTTCCTTGGAATGAATTTCGGCAAGAGAATTGACAAACTCAACTTCCCGGGGTACTTTGTAAGAGGAGAGATACGTTTTGCAGTACCGGATGATTTCCTTGTCGTCAGGTTGAAATCCTTCGCGCAGGACAATCTCCGCTTTTACCAGTTCCCCGCGCATTAAATCTTCCTTACCGACTACCCGCGATTCTTTTACCGCCGGATGCATGTTCAGCACGGTTTCCACCTCACGCGGATAGACATTGAACCCGCTGGTAATAATCATTCTTTTCTTGAGACCGGTCAGGAAAATATAGTGGTCTTCGTCCATTCTGCCCAGGTCGCCGGTATAAAGCCAGCCGTCCCTGATCACCGCCGCCGTGGCGGCATCATCCTTATAATAGCCCTTCATTACATTTTCGCCCCGGATGATGAGTTCGCCAATTTGATTTGTCGGCAGTTCGCGGCCTGCTTCGTCGACAATTTTGATTTCAATACCATTGAGCGGAGAACCAATGGAACCGGGTTTTGCAGCAAATTCAATCCGGTTGAAAGAACACGCGGGCGATGCTTCCGTCAGGCCGTAACCTTCCAGAATGCGCACGCCGAATTTCTGTTCAAAAAGAGGGATAAACTCAGGAGGCATAGCTGACCCCCCGGTGACGCAAAGCCTCAATGAACTTACATCATGTTTTTCTGCTTTATCGTAAAAGACCATGCCAATATAGAGACGGGGCACAGCACAGATATAGGTTATTCTGTTTTTTTCTATTGTGGAAAAAAGACTGTCCATGGTTAAGCGGTCCATCATGACGGTGGAACAGCCTGCCTGGATAACGTTGAGCATGTTTACAGTGGCTCCAAAGGAGTGAAACAGGGGGATCAGGCAAAGGCCGACGTCATCCGGCTCTCTGCGGAAAATCGGCTGAATCATGTTGAGCTCTGCGCAAAGATTGCGGTGCGTGAGCACTGCCCCCAGAGGTTTGCCGGTCAAGCCGGCCGTGTAGATCATCATGGCCGGGTCATCTGGATCAATATCGGTTGCGGGAGGTTCTTCGGGATCTCCTGAACTTTCCGTTGAGGTATCTGCCGATATCTGTCCGGGATGGATGGTGTGCAGGACACGGCAGGTTTCAAGCTGATCCTGAATTTCTCGGAATCTTTTTTCGCCGGGTTCCTGGGCGATGAGAATTTTTGCGTCACTGTTGTTCAGAAGGTAGAGCAGTTCAGCCGGTGTGGATGACGTATTGAGCAGAACGACGACGGCTCCGGACCGGATGGCAGCCAAGCAATAATAGAAGAATTCCGGGACATTCGGAAGCATTAAACCGACCTTGTCACCTTTTTTCATTCCCAGATCTTTTAAGATTTTTGCGGCTAAAGATACGGCCCGATGCAGTTGCCTGTATGTAATACGGCGATCATCCGCGATCAGGACAGGACGGTCAGCATGGCGATGGACAGATTCGTTGAACAGTCGTGCAAGATTAATTGTTTTTGCAGTCTCCCTGAACATTTTGAATTCAATCTAGCAAAGAAAAATCATTTTTTCAAGAGAGGATAAATCTGTTTTTTGTTTTTTTTGCTTGCCAGAGGGTTGATTTTGCCATATACTCCGCTCCCAAACGGGATGAAAATGGAAGTTCATCCATAGGTTAGTGTTAAAAAAATTAATGGAGCACAAAGGGAGGGGCAAAATGAAAAAGTTTTCTGTTGCGATTTTACTGGTTTTATCGTTGTTCGTTTTTACATCTTATGCTGCTTCGTTGAAAGTGGGGGACAAAATTGGCGATTTCAAACTAAATGATGCACTCAATGATAAGGTATACAGCCTCAGTTCACCGGAATTCGCCGGCAAGGTTGTGTACATGGTATACGCCAGTTCAAGCTCAACAGATGATAATGATCATGTAACTGCTGCATTGAAAGCCAATAAGGATGTTGAGCGGCTTAAGGCTGAAAAGAAGTATGCCGGGTTGGGTATAGGCAACCTGAAGGACAGTGCCGTGCCGAATTTCATGATTAAGCAGATTGCAAAGCGCAAGCAGAAGAGCAGCGGTTCCATCATCCTGCTTGACCCTGATTTTACGATAGGCAATTTAGTGGGGGCTCCGCACAAAATTGCCACATCCGTCCTCATCGACAAGAACAGGGTTGTCCGTTACATTTATTCAGGTAAAACTCCTGAGGCTAACATTCCTCAGATTATCGAATTAATAAAGAAATATTCTGAAGCAAAGTAAAAAGTACATTGAAGGTCATTTAACAATAAGCCCCCTCGATTTTATAAACCATGAATCGAGGGGGATATTTTATTGTGAAACTCCCAAGGGGTGAAGTATTCCATGGTCAGTATTATTGATGGCAACAAAATAGCAAAGGACATTCGTATGCAACTGCGGGAGGAGGCACTGGCGCTAAAGGAAAAAACCGGTCTGGTGCCAGGCCTTGCGGTGATTCTTGTCGGCGAAGATCCGGCCTCGCAGGTTTATGTGGGACGTAAAGCCAAGGCCTGTGAAGAAGTGGGATTCCTTTCCCGGGAATACAGGCTCTCCGCGGACGCGACCGAAGCAGATCTGTTGAAACTGATCCACGATCTGAACGGGGACAAATCCATTCATGGTGTTCTCGTTCAACTGCCGCTGCCTAAACACATTGCCACGGATAAAATCATTGCCGCCATTGATCCGCATAAAGACGTGGACGGTTTTCATCCATATAATGTTGGTGGTCTGGTCACCGGCTCTCCGCTATTTATTCCCTGTACGCCTCGGGGGATTATGGAATTGATTGCCCGCTCCGGTATTGAACTTGCCGGCAAAGAAGCCGTCGTAGTGGGCAGAAGCAACATTGTCGGCAAGCCCATGGCGCTCCTGCTTCTGGCGCAAAATGCGACCGTCACAATCTGTCACTCTAAAACAATGGATCTTCCGGCGGTGACGTCGCGTGCCGATGTGCTGATTGCCGCCATAGGAAAGGCGCGCATGATTACCGCAAACATGGTGAAGGAAGGCGCTGTGGTGATTGACGTTGGCGTGAACCGTTTGGAAACCGGCAAACTGGCTGGTGATGTTGCTTTTGATGAGGTTGCCGCCAAGGCTTCTTATATCACACCCGTTCCCGGTGGCGTGGGCCCGATGACCATTGCAATGCTCATGAAAAATACGTTAGATGCCGCAAAGATGAAGACCTGATTTTGTCAACCTCTCTGGCGGAATTTTGTGATATCATATTGCATTTTAAAGATAACGCGGCGGCACTTCGACAGGCTCAGTGACCGCACTCCGCAGGCGTATAAAGAAACTATTTCTTCCCTAACGGTAGTTGCCACTCTGAAATTGGCAACTACATGCGACTTGGTATGAAATCATTGCGGATTATGCGATTTCAGATACTGCTCGAGCTCCTGTTTCTGCTTTTCCAGGTGACGACTGACATTTTCCTTTGTCACCAGGGATCCAAAATCTTTAGGTAAATCGGTCATATCAATGCCAAAAATGCGTGCAATGATCATGTCACCCACCCGATAGCGGTAATGGACTTCCTCATAATAGTTGACGGGGTTTGTTGTAACGGAGTTGAACCCGCTGAAATCATAATAATCCGTCATTCGGGCAAGTCTCGCTTTCGCGGTCAATAACGCTTCTGCATTGTTCAGATAGAGCTGCGCATAAATCGGCGAAATAAAGAACGTAAGCTGAAAGTGATGGGTCTTTGCCAGGGCTACCAGTTCTCCTATGGCTTTGAATGCTTTGTCCATTTCTTCCGGACTGTAAATGACCGGTTTGTAGGGGCCGGCGTTAAAGTAAAAAGCAGGTTTTGCCGCTTTCTCAATGATTTCGTCTTTCTCGAGCCATACCAGATTTACTCCCTGGGGGGTCGTAGCAATTCTGCCGCTCATTTTGCCCCGGATAACCCTGTCCTGCCAACGGCCGAGCTCCTCCAGATCGGGCTTGCGGAAAAAATACATGCCGAAAAGCTCCAGGCGGCCGGGGCCGCCGATGTCGGGGTGCATAATGCGTACGAGGTGCTTTTGTGTTGCCGCAGGCGGCATGGCAAAAGCAATTTCATCCAATCCGATCATAACGTGTTTTATCTTTATGCCTCTGTTCACAAAAGCGTTGAGAATGGCCATGTGCTGCGTGGGCAGTCCCAGGGAGTAGGACATATTGTAAAACCTGCCTTCCGGGATTTTTTCCACGTGGATCACGGAAGTACGCGAGGATCCAAAAAGAAAAGAATCAAATTTCCCGGGATTGCGAAATATGAGCTCCGGGTTGAACATGTGCTGGTTGATGCCGTCCGGATACATGATTTGATTTTGATTGACATCCACGTCACCGCCGAACAGACTCAACCGCACCCCGTGATGATCCACGTAAAAATTGACGGCAACAACGATTGCCGCGAAAATCAGGATCAAAGACAATGTTGTAATCAGCCACTTCCGATAGCTCATGAATATTTTTCCGCCTAAAAATTAAAATATAAAAACGAACTGGTTTTGTTCAATAATAGCAGTCCTGCAATCATCATCAAACTCACTGCCATAGCGTTTTTCCAGTTCGGTGAAAATTTTTCCAGAAGCTCGTTGGAGTTCTTTGTAAGAAGAACAAAGGGAATCAATAAGAAACACAGGAAGTACAAATACGTATCCGTATCGGGAAGATTTTCACGCCATTCACCGAAGCGAATTCCGATCACGGTCAATTTTTGCCAGAAGGGATTGTCTGCGAGATTGGGTGATACGTAAATGCCGCTTAACCCGAGCATGCCTTTCAATACTTTCACCGTGTCGGGCCAGGTTTGCGCCCGGAAAAAAACGGCGGAGATATTAAAGAAACCAAAATATACGATCCAGGCAATCGCCTTGGGCAGTTTCAGACCGGTTTTTGTCCAGAGCCGGTAAACAATCGAGGCAAGCCCCGTAAGCCCGCCCCAGAGAACAAAGGACCACGCGGCACCGTGCCATAAACCGCAGACGATGAAGAGCAGCAGGATGTTGGCGAGTGTGCGGGCTTCACCCTTGCGGTTGCCGCCCAGCGGAATATAGACGTAATTGAGCAGGAAACGGGACAGGGTAATGTGCCAGCGCTGCCAGAATTCTTTGATGTTTGTTGCCTTGTAAGGTGAATTGAAGTTGATCGGAAGACGGATATTGAAAACCAGGGCGGCGCCGATGGCCATGTCGGTATAGCCGCTGAAATCGAAGTAGATCTGCATGGTGAAGGAAAGACTGGTGATCCAGGCTTCCGTGAAGGTAAGCACGCGGGCTGCGTCAAAGCCTCCGTTGACAATAATGGCCAGGGTATCTGCGATGGCCATTTTCTTGAAAAGGCCGATGGAAAAAATAAAAAGACCGCGGCACAGATTGGATGTGTTGAATGTCCAGTTTGCCGGTGTTTTGAACTGCGGGATGATTTCCCTGTGATAGGCGATCGGGCCGGATATCACGTAGGGAAAGAAGGTCACATAAAGGCAATAGCTGAGAAAATCATAGCGGTAACCCCCCTGGCGGTAGATATCCATCAGCCAGGCAATCTGCATGAAGGTGTAAAAGCTGATGCCGATGGGGAGTAAAATGTGAAGCGCCTGAATATGTGTTGCAAAAACGGTGTTGATATTCTCCAGGAAAAAATTGCTGTATTTAAAAAATCCCAGCAGCAGGACGTTAAAGGTAATTCCGGCGATGAATACAGGTTTTTTGCTTTTTGCCTGTTTTTCTGCCGCCGCGGACAGAGTTGATCCGCAGGCGAAATTCACCAGAACGGAAAACAGAAGAACCATGGCGAACTTTACATTCCAGAAAGACATGAAGCCAAGCGAGGCGAAAAGCAGAAAAAGGAGGGCCCATTTCGCAGAAAAAAACCTGTGGATCAGAAAATAGCCGGTGGCGGCCAGAGGCAGAAAAATCAGAATGAAGGCGTAAGAATTAAACAGCATGTTTTGTCCCGTTTATATGGAATAAAAAATAATTTCTGCATCTTACTAGCACAATTTGTCCGGACATGAACCTGATATTCCGTCGTCAGGACCTTTTTTTCTTTTTCTGGACAGAGTGCTTGAATTTGACGACCGCGAAATTTATCTCAATGGATGTTTCAGAGCCGCTTGTTTCCAGATCCTCACCAAACACATCCTCTATCAGTTCGCCGCCTTCCTGAAGCAGGGATTTCTGCCGGTCCTTGCCCTGTACAGACGATAACTCTCTTATGTTGCGGGACAACTGCTTGACCTTGGCAAATGTTTCGATGATCGCCAGAGTCGCCCGGACAGCCTGCGGGCTTTTGAGGATGGTTGCCAGCATGTACAGTCCTTTTTCGGGAAAGGCCTTGGGAAGTGCCCTTGTTTTAACGAATTTTGCGGTCGAAAATTTCGACCGCAAACCACCCAGTTCTGTCTGATCCAGTTCAACGATATAACCATCCGGAAATTTTTCAGGATTATTCTTTACAGCTTCATTAATACGCTTTGTCTCAACGCCATATATTTCAGCGACATCCGAATCCAGCAACACCCTTTGCCCCCTGATTTCAATGATGCGGTCCTTCAGGTTCTCGTAGCTTATCGGTTCATTCATTTTTGTCTCCCTTTTTAACACGATTAAATATTTTTGAATCGGTAGAAAACCTGTTTCCCCACGCACCTGATTCCCTGCCCATTTCCGTGGCAAGGTCAAGGTTGTCCCGGTAGTTTGCAACCCATAAGACCGTGCTTTTTTGCCTGGATGAACGATGATAACCAGCGGCTTATATACTGAACGACGCCGGTTTGCAAGACCCGGGACGAAGAATATTCCCCTGAGTCGCAGGAGAGATCTTTACGGAAGTCTTTCAGCAAGAGCGTACGGCAGACGGGCCTGTTTGACATATACGGGCAATCAATGTATAAACCAGCACCAAATCAACTCTTTGGGTCAGAGGTCGGCTGACGGCATGTCAATTACGGGATGGCGGATGAAATATCATAAGAGCAGTGTAAAGGTTGCTCTGTTCGGAACGTGCAGGATCGCATTCACCCGCAACCATTTCCCCTGCACCGATTTTGACAATGCCATTTCGTTTGTCCACACAACAAAGGAGATTCTGCAGCTTTTCCGGTTTATCACCCGTCAGATCGAGATTCCCGATTCCGTCAATCGTTACTGCTTCCGCACATCGCTTCTGAACCGTCAGCCGGTGGCCTGGTCCGGGGTGTTTCTGGAGCAATTCCGGGAAGCGGATCTTTTTCTGATCGAAATCTGTTCCGTGACAAAATATCTTTATCAGGGTTATTATATGCACCATCTGGCAACGGACACACGGCACGATTTTTATAAACAGACCCCTGAACAAATCATTCGGGAAACCGTGGTGAGCTATCAGGATAGACAGGAAATTGAACAGGACCT
>Ga0208458_1003551_pt1 | contig 10471 bp, 5 predicted proteins | sample AD_UKC085_MetaG_FD_184432 | JGI IMG/M metagenome (GOLD analysis project Ga0208458, IMG submission 184432) | Active sludge microbial communities of municipal wastewater-treating anaerobic digesters from USA - AD_UKC085_MetaG (SPAdes) (version 2) | ecosystem: Engineered > Bioreactor > Anaerobic >... | reverse complement strand
ACCTGGAACTGCGCCTTTGGGAGCGACGACCTGATGATCTTGATTTCATGTCTGTGCGTTTGGGTGTTGGGAAAACACCATCTCTTATAACGATAAATCCACCCGATCCCGATATTCCGGCTCCAGAAATACGCCGGGCTTTTGGTATTTATACCCGTTATCGTGATTTGATAGAAGCCCCCATAGTTGTTAGCTTACAGCAATCACGCTCCATCGGTGTGGTGGGGTCCCGCAGCCAGGCTTTATCTGCTGTCTACTCGATCCTCGCACAGTTGGTAACCTATCATTCACCAGATGACCTCAACGTTTACCTCTTTGCCCCTGAACACCGATATAAAAATTGGGAATGGATGCGCTGGTTGCCGCACACAAATGGAGAACGCTCTGGGGGGCGCCCTGATTTTATGGCTTTTGGGTCCAAGTCAGCGCGCTTATTAATGTCAGCCATGTCTAAGCAATTTGATGCTCGACGCTCAAGCGAAGAAGACACTCAAGATGGACCTATCACTGATGGGCCATTTTCAATGTTGGTCTTTGATGGTTATGCTGAAGTTCAAGATGAGCCCGGCTTCTTGAGATTAATCCGCGAGGCTAGTAACCTGCGTGTCGCCTCAATCTTCATTTGTCAAACACTTGAAGAAGTTCCCGGCGATTGCGATGCGATTTTAGATATCAGAAAGGGCGCTTTTCGATTTTCTGTTACTGGCGGTCAAACGCCATCCATAAAGGGATCCGCTGATTTCCAAAATCAGGTTGCAGTTGACAATTTAGCTCGAAAGCTCATCCCTATCTCCATCCGAGCTTTGGGCCAAACAAATCGAATTCCATCCTCGGTAACCTTAACCCAGATTTACGAAGCCGGTCGCATAGAAGATATTGATCTCGGTATGCGTTGGAACAGATTGCCACAGGCTGGTTTATTACCATATCCTGTGAATATTGGCAGCGAGAGCCTTATTCAGCCGCTGTCGATAGACCTGGCAGAAAATCATGATGGTCCACATGGCATCATTGCTGGTACTACAGGTTCTGGTAAAAGTGAATTGCTTCAAACCCTTGTTACTGCTCTGGCCATTGAGCACCACCCATACTTCGTGAATTTCTTGCTGATTGACTTCAAAGGCGAGAGCACATTTGGCGTTTTTCGGAAACTGCCTCATACGGTTGGCATGGTTTCCAACCTGGATAAAACGGGAGCGATCCGGGCATTGGAAGCTATCCGAGCAGAGAATATTCGCCGTCAGCAATTCCTCGCTCGACACAAGGTTGAAGACATAACCGAATATCATCAGGAAATCAGTCGTAAAGGTAAAATCCCCTCCGATTGGGAGCCTTTACCGCACCTGTTTATTATTGTGGATGAATTTGCCCAACTGGCCAAAGATTTGCCTAATTTCTTGCCAGAATTGGTGGCAACTGTACGCGTAGGACGCTCACTGGGCTTACATTTGATCCTCGCTACACAACGGCCGGCTGGCGTAGTTACTGATGAAATGCGCGCTAATCTGAATTTCCGCATCAGCCTGCGTGTGCAAACCATGGATGACAGCCGTGATATGTTGAGGCGTCCAGACGCGGCATTATTGCCCCCGCATTTGCCTGGACGGGCATATTTTCAGTTAGGTGATGGCGGCACGCCGCGCCTGTTCCAGGCGGCCCGGGTTGGTGTTGAGTATATTGCTAAGCAAACTGAGGAAGATACTGTTGAGCAAGACTCCGTTGTCTATTTACGGAATCAAGAACGCCAAGAATTTCTATCCCAACCGAAAAAGAAAACTGATGAAGAAAAACCAGACCTGCTGAGCGACAGACTGGTTGATTACATGAACCGCACATATACCGATATGCAGGCAAAACACGATTATCAATCGCTTGACCCTATACTTTTGCCTCCATTGCCGCATATTCAATTCACAAGCTCAGAAAAACCATTAGAAGGTGAGGAGCCGAAAATCTCGAAAGATCGTCTTGCCCTTGTTTTGGGAGGTATAACTCTCAGTTGGAAACCGAAAGAAAAACTATGGGATAAAGTTGACGAGAAAAATTACTTAATCCCTGTGGGCATTGTAGATGACTTGGCCCGACGCGAGCAGCCGCCGTTATATGTGAACTTTACACGGCAGGGTGGACATTTATTGGTTGTAGGCGCTCCCGGTATGGGCAAAACTATTCTCCTGCGATCCCTGATTCTTAGCGCAGCCCAGTGTCTGCCGCCCGACGCCATTCATTTCTACATTCTTAGCTTTGCCGGCAAAAGCTTAGACCACCTGAAAAATTTGCCTCATGTTGGCGATGTTATTCATAGTGGAGAATATGAGCGGTTGGGGCGCCTAATTCGCCATCTCCAAGAGATGATGGAAAAGCGTAAAGACCTTTTTGCTAATAAAAAGGTTGATGACTGGTTCTCATACAATCAAAATTGTGGAGAGGAACCGCGAATTCCCCTGCTCGTCGCGTTGATTGATAATTTTGCTGAACTACGCGATCCTTCTTATGATGCCGATCTTCTTGAGTTGGAAAAACTAATCCGAGATGGACGTGCATATGGGATTTACTTTGTAATTACCGCTTTGCAGAGCAATGCATTGCCTTTCAAAATCATGAATATGATTGACCAGCGCTTTGTGCTGTATATGACCGATAAGAACGAGTACAGTATGATTACGGGCAAGACAGGCCTGATTGAATTAGATCCATTGCCTGGCCGCGGTTTTGTAAATACGAATCCACCGATACAATTCCAAATTGCCCTGCCGGTGGCCGAAAAGGCAGCAGAGAGCATGTCGAATATGACCGAATATGTGGATTCCCTGGTCAACAGCATGCTGTTACCTGCCAAGGCTTACCAACTGCCTGTTGAAATTGGCATTCTGCCCAAGCGGCAAAACTTGTCCACCATTCTAAAAGACAGCCTGTTGACTGTAATTAAGACAAACGGCAATATGCCCATTAGTTTTGGCATTGAGGGCGCTCACCTTGAGGACTTTGTGATTGATATGCGCCACGATGGACCGAATTTCTTGATCAGTGGCCCTTCGAGATCCGGGCGCACGAGTCTTTTGCAAACAATGGTCTTGTCAGCTGCTTATCATTATTCCCCAGACGAATTAATGATTGTGCTGATCGACGGTGGTCAGGGCGGGTTAAAACCGCTGAGTTCCCTTCCGCATGTGCTGGAATGGGTTTCTGATGATCGCGGCTTATACTTTAACTTGGCCTGTCTAAAGAAGGAGTTGCTTCATCGGAAAGAGCACCTTGGATTGTCCGAAAATAAAGATGAATTCCCGCACCTGTTGTTTGTGATTGATGATTACGACTTAACCCGGGATGCGTATGAGATTAAAGAAGAGCTATTAACACAGCTTGGGCGGCACATTCGCCAGGATAGCAAATATGGCTTTGGCCTCTGGCTGACGACGATACCGTCAAGCACGGGTAGTTCTGATCCCGTCCTCCGTCAAATTAAGCTGATGCGTTCAGGTATTGGTCTGGTAACGGGTGATGCTGTAGATGCTGTCGGTGGACGCACTACCGCTTCAATGCATCGTGATGTGTTGCCTGAAGGGCGCGGTTACCTGGTGCTTCGCAGTGGTGTCAAGCTTGCTCAGTTCGCCTATCCGGATCCGGAGAGTTATACCCTTGTTGCTAATCGCTGGACTGGATTTACTCAAAATCATTGGCCCCGTCCAGTTAATCCAGACGATCCGAAATTGGCTGAACAGGTTAATCATCCAACCTCAGACACGCAAAGTGGTGAAGATTTTCTGGTTGTAGATGATGCTTTGGTTCAAGAATACCTCGAGTTGAGAAAACAGGAAGGACGAAAACCCAATGGAAACCGTTGAATTTAGCATTCAAATCATTCGTACAGCAGATGAAGGTAAGATTGCCGGCAGTGACATAAATGCGCGGCTGGGCTACACCCTTGATGTGATCGTACCGGAACTTCTTAGGCGTGTTCAGGGCGGCTCTACAACTGGTGGGATTCAACCGGCAGACTATAAAGTGCTTATTGCACGCCAGGTTACCGATACCGCGCAAACGCTAAAAGATTTGCAACTTCAAAATGGCGATTATATTTTTCTGATCCAACCCGCTACAGTCAGCATAAAGTTGAAGTTACAGTTATCTAATCGTCCAGATGTTACCTGGACTATAGCTGAATCCCATGCGCAAATTGGCCGTCGCGATCCCGAGAAAAACATTATTCCGGAAATTGATTTGACTGATCATTTACCGGGAGGCAAGACGATCTCGCGGGAGCAGGCAGACTTGTACGAAAACAAAGGTCAATGGGAAATTGGTTTATGCCAAGATGCTAAGGGCATCATGTTTATTGATCAGACCTTATGGAGCACGGAAAGCGTTACTTATTGCATGGTGGCGAAACCATTACGATTGGGTCGTTGCAATCTCCTGAATTAAGGCTGATAGTCAGCTTTGAGCAAGCTTAAACTTTTATTGAGGATGAAATAGAATGAAAATCGCAAAAACGCTTCGTTGTATCTTCTCTGCCCTGCTGGCGATCAGCATTTTGCTCGCCGCTGTTCCAGCGTTGAACGCACAGGCCCAGGACGGCCCCGTGAAGCAGCTGTGTGTGTTATCTACACCTTCTTTCGATGCATTCCCTAATATCGAAGTCAGTATTGCCGCTTTGGATGCCGGTGGTCACGCTGTCGAAGGCCTGACGAATAGAGATTTCACGGTACAAGAGGGCGGATTTACCTATCCGATTGATTCCCTCCAATGGGATGAAAATCGCGTTGGTCTGAATTTGAACTTTGTGGTTAATCTGGCAAGTCCCACAAATGTACCGTTGGTCAAATCTGCTCTTCTCAGGTTTGGACAAGAGTACATGCTGGAAGGTGTAGACCAGATTGCGATTTACACAAATCCATCTATTACCGCGTCAAAAGAAACGCCATATCTTTTCTTGCCGGCAACAACTTCAGTAACCGAGTTTACTAATGCAGTTAATGCTTTACCTTCAGAAAATAAAAGTGTTAGTGGAGGGCAGCAATACATTGACGATGCAGTAACAGAGGCTATCAGTAATGCTCGCGGCGAGAGCAATCCCTGTGGCCAATTTGGTTCTGTTGTTGTTCTGTCTGGGCCAACTATTTTTACTGAGTATAACAGCGCATACGATGCATTTCTACAAAAAACAATCTCGGCAAAAGTACCTGTTTATGTTCTCCAGCACGAGGGTGTTGTTGATAACATTAGCGAGATTGAAGGGGAATCTCGGCGCGTGGCTGAATCGACAGGTGGGGCGTATTACAAATTTTTGATAAACAATGCCTCAACGTTTACCCAACTGGATGACACATTTTTCCCGGCGATAACGCATGATCGGGGTGGATATACCCTGCGTTACCGCACAAACCAACCGAATAGTGGCGATCATCAAGGGGTTGTTTCCCTGTCTGATGGATCAGCGACTACGGGCTTTTCTTATTCAGTTCAGGTACTTCCAGCTTCTATTACCATCTCAATGCCGCAAGAAGGTGCAATTATTCAGCGAACCGCTCGGCAGCAGGTGGACTCAACGAATATCTTTGACAGCTATATTCAATCTGTAGAATATGGCTTGAACTGGCCCGATGGATACCCCCGTGATATAGTATCTGCCCAATTGTTGGTTAATAGTTCAACGGGGCAAGCAACGATAGACCTTGTTCCTGAGAGTAATAAATTTGACTGGGAAATCCGCGACCTTGATCAGATTGGCGATAATCCAATCACTCTGCAAATTCGGGTCATAGATGAATTGGGCGTTGAGGCGTTGAGTGAGCCGCGTTCAATTGTTGTCCAGAACGTTTTGGATCTTGACCCGGTACGCGGATTGAGCAAATGGGCCATTTATGGATTTATCGCGCTGGGTGTTCTTGTTCTTGCGCTGATAATCCTCGTCATAATTATGGGCAAACAGCTCAAAGATGTCATTAAAAATGGCGGGGGTATTAAGGGCGTATTCCAGGAAGTCCGTAAAACCCTTGTTGGTGGAGGCCGGCGCAAGGCCCTGGCTAAGTTAAAGGTCATTGAGGGCCCCACATCTAGTGTAGGAAAAGATCTAACCATTTTTACTGAATCTGTAAAACTTGGGCGTGATCCAGCTCAGTCTGATTACTCGTTTTTCGCTGACACAAATTCGTCTGTGAGTGGCTTGCATTGCCGCATCGAGAGAGTGAGTGGAACCTGGCGATTAGTGGCTGTATCTAAAAGCGGAAGTGAAACCTTCCTCGATGGCCAATCGATTCCATTCAACCAGCCAATACCTTTATCGAATGGACAAATTATCCAAATGGGATATCCAGCCCAGCAGCCTGTGATTTTTGAATTTCAGGCGATTGATACTGGGTATCAACCCCAGGCAGATGATCCTCGCAAAACCGAAACGGATGTTCTCCGTACCCAGGTTAGCAGCGGGCCTGCCCCATTAAGCTTCGGAGGGCCAGCGGATACCCCGCAAGAATCCGGGGATGATCTTTTTGATCAGTTCCGCGACCGGGAGTAAATTTTAATGGAGTATGATGAAGAATGAATAATGGTGCTTGTATTGCTGATCGGTATAAGATTGAGAAATCCATTTCCAATGCAGGTGGGATGGCTTCAGTTTATTTGGCTAACTTAGTGAGCAACTCGAGCATGAAGGTCGCGATTAAATTCGCTCGTACTGGAAATCATGGCCCTGAACACGAAGATGCGCTGCTTCAGCGCGAAGCTGATCTGCTTTCTCGCTGGGACTGGCGCCACCCGGGAATTGTGCGCCTGTACCCAACTCCTTTAGGAGACACAAAATCGGAGTATTGTTTACGGGCTCTAAATGTTGCCGATCAACCCTGGTATATGGTGATGGAATATCTCTGCGGTGGATCGCTTTCACAAAATGCTAAAAAAATCCAATCCTATCCATTGGAATGGAAACTGGAAATGTTTTATCAGGTTCTGACTGCCGTAGGCTTTATCCATCAAAAAGGTTACGGGCATCGCGATCTGAAACCCGAAAACATTGTTTTTAGACGGCCAATTGCGCCTAATGAGATGCCCCAACCCGTCCTGATTGATTTTGCTTTGGCGAGTGACGGAAAATCGGGCAGTCCATTGGTTGAAACCAGCTATACCCTGGAATATGCCTCTCCAGAAAGAGTAGCATTGGGCATGGGGCTTATCAATGATTGTCTCGATCCGCGAAAATCAGATGTTTGGAGCCTCGGCATAATGTTGTATGAGTTGCTAACAGGGGAGTTACCCATTAAGGGTAATAAGGAAAAAATTCGCACCACCCTGATATCTAGCGGAATTGATGATGTGGTGGCAAATGCAGATTACACCAGGCATATGAATATACGGCGGGACGAGGCATCCCAAAAAGGTGCTTTACTGGCCCAATTCATTCGGAAAATGGTCACCCGTGATTTAGCCAAACGACTGGATGTAAAGGCTTTAATTTATGCCTTTGAAGAATATTTTTACCCCCCTCGCATATCGTCAAATTAATCAACAAAGAGGCTTCTAATGAATAATACTGTAAATTTGATACAGAACAAATATGTAATTGGGAAAACCAGTGTGGTTGGCGATGCCCGCCGTAAATGGGAGGATCGCGCAGCCGTAAGCGAGATAAAGACCCGCGGGGGACTGCAGTTAGTTGTTGGTGTGGTGGCAGATGGCGTAGGAAGTGCCGATAATGGATCACGCGGCGCCGAACTTGCTATCCAGACGGTGATGAAAAGCATCGAAAATACTGACCGGCAATCAATTGTGGAAATTATTGATGCCGCCATTCAAGAAGCCAACAGCGCTCTTCATGAAGAGAACTCTCGGGGTTCTGATGGCCTGACCACGCTGGTTGTCAGTGTGATTTACGATGGCCGAGTGTACATAGGTAACGTAGGTGATAGTCGTGCATATTGGGTTCAATCCTCCGGCAAGATGCTGCAGTTGACCTTGGATCACAGTTACATTAACATATATGGTGGCTCGCCTGATGCGGACGAGGCTGGCAGAGTTGTAAATATCATAGGTCGCGATCCAAAGGTCCAGGTTGACTTTGGCTTTTATCTCAAGGGTAGAGACTCAGCCCAGGCTTACCGGATTGGTGTTCAGGGGTTACCTCTGAAACCTGGCGAAACCATTTTGCTCTGCTCAGATGGCTTAATCAAAACAGATCGTCAGGGGCGGCGTTATGCTTCCGATGAAGAAATTGTGGAAGCCCTTCAAACTGAATTTATGCCCGGGCGCGCGGCAGTTAAAATGGTAAGTGTTGCTGAGGGGCGTAGCCCAGATGACAACGTCTCGGCAGTAACGATTCAATATCTAACCCCGGAAATTATCCACAAGGTTGAACAGCAATCAGAAAAAGCCCGCCGTATTTCCATGCTTAAGAAGGTTGGCGCTGCTTCTGCTGTCGTCCTATTGATTATTCTTGCGTTAAGTTTTGGCAAGAAAGCCATTGATACATCTGCAAGGCTGACAGCAATGGCCTTAACCCCAACAGCAACCTCCGAGGTGATTATCTACACACCTACACCAGTACCATCACCAACCCCGACGCAACCCATTAACCCGGGGCAAGCCAGGATTGAGGAAATTATTGGGGGTGGTATCGTCTCTTACTCAAATGCCGGAGGTCCAATTCTGAATGCATCTGCTGGGTCTTTTGTGGATCCTGGTGTTAGTTTTATGTCGGATGAAAAGACCAGTCTTAAAGTTACAATTGGCGAGTCTGTTGGACAGCCATCGGTTATGTATATTTTCCCATCCAGTGAGACAATCCTCGATTTTGAAAATGCGCTGGTCGCCAGCTTAAGCCAGGGCTCGATCTTCATTCAGGCGGGTAACCGAGAAGCCCAGGTGTTACTGCCATCTCATAATAATGCTCTGGCTTATGTTTCTGATGGTCGGATGATTGTTCAAATAGATGGCGCTGATGTTTGGGTCTGGTGCTTTGCTGGAAATTGCCGACTTTCATATAAAAACGGCGACGAAGGATTCTCTCTCTCACCGGGCGACAAACGAGTATATCACTCAATTGGTGATGATAAAGGCGACAAAGAGCCAATTGAAAAATACAGCGAGCTTGTTTGGGGCTGGAATACTTCATGCAATAACTGCATACTTGATCTAGTCTACACGCCAACCCCAAAACCAACTGCTGTCCCGCCAACCGCTACGCCCACCCCTAAAAAAGGTGATAAAGATACTTTGGTACCAACGGCAACATTGGCACCACCGACTGCTACCCTTGTGCTGCCGACTGCGACGCCCCAGCCCACTTCGACGACCCCACCGACTGCTACAACCAAGCCGACAGATACACCTAAACCGACAAAAACACCAAAACCGACAGACACACCAAAACCGACAGACACACCAGAACCGACCCCTACAGAGACACCTGTACCTATTGATCCAACGGCCACTCAGCCAGATAGCTAACCGTTCTACTCTTATCTGTAAGATGACTCTTCCTCAAATTTCTTTTACTGACAAATGAAAGTTTGGAAGAGCTACTTTTGGTGGGGCTTCTCAGAGAACAATGGTTCAAATTTGTCTATATCTGTAAGTGTTTTTAAATGACTAGAAAAATTTGATACCCTCAGATCTAAAATTTTTGGAGATTAGAAATGGAAAACATAAATCCTCAAACACCCATTGCGCCACAATTTCGCATTGACGAACAAATAATGAAAGCTAATCTTGAAAAATATAAAATGCAGCAAAACCTTGGGCTTGGTATTATTGGTGGCGTCATTGGAGGCGTAATCGGTACCGCAGCCTGGGCTGCGATTACTTACTTTTCTCAACTTCATATTGGCTGGATCGCCATCATTGTGGGCTTTATGGTGGGATTTGGTGTCAGAACGCTGGGCAAGGGAATAGATAAAAAATTTGGCATTGTTGGTGGTGTGATTGCCTTAGGCAGCATTGTCTTGGGTAACTTTTTGGCAGCACTGGGCTTTTTGGCTAAAGCATTGGATGTTAGTTTTTTAGATGTCGTGTTTGGATTTAACTATGCAATGACCTTTAAACTGATGTGGGATACATCAGCGCTCATGGACTTGGTGTTCTATGGCTTGGCTATTTTTGCGGGTTACCAATATAGTTTTCGCAAGATAACGAATGAACAATTATTCAAAGGAGCGGTCACTCGCTAGCAGAGAGATCGTCATAAGTTGATATTGCGTTATAAAACTTATTTCATGCAGATAAATATGAGTTTAATCGTTTGACAGAAACGATTGTCTACTTGTAATATCTTGCGCTGATGGGCATGGTGGCTTTAAAAGAAAAATTTTAAGATTTACCTCTTGCTTTTTTGCTTCATGTGTTGTAAACTAATAGCAACTAATTTAACCGCTCCACCAGTTTCTGTCTCGCCATTTTTACTTCTATTTGTCTCGACACCCGTCGCTCCCGCTGAAAAAATACGACTAACCTGGAATCCCTTCCAGGTTAGTCGTTTAAA
>Ga0208458_1003548_pt1 | contig 10478 bp, 11 predicted proteins | sample AD_UKC085_MetaG_FD_184432 | JGI IMG/M metagenome (GOLD analysis project Ga0208458, IMG submission 184432) | Active sludge microbial communities of municipal wastewater-treating anaerobic digesters from USA - AD_UKC085_MetaG (SPAdes) (version 2) | ecosystem: Engineered > Bioreactor > Anaerobic >... | reverse complement strand
TTCAACTGCGCTGGAATTCTCAGAGGTTTCATTCCCATTTGAGCCAACACTATTGCAGCATTCCTGAGCGCTTTCATTGATGCAGTCGCATATTGGGGACAGGGAAATGATTTCGGTTTCATTGCCCTCATCCGTGGTGTTGACATCCATCTCTAAGCTACTACTCTCATTTCCTTCTTGGGTGAGATTCTCCTCTTGGGTGGCATTGCCATCTGCATAATTCTCCAAATTCGGCTGAATGGCAAAAAGGGTCTCATTCTGAGGCGCTAGAAAGCCAGCATCAAACCTGTCCGTCTGAGAGGGGCAGCCGCAGTATGAGCGAACATCCTCACTGGCATCATCACAGTTCACCGGATCGTTAACGCAGCCCATTGCCCCACAACTATCGGCAGTGCATGGATTGGAGTCGTCGCAGCTTACAGGATCATGTATGCAGCCTGCAGGGCCGCTGTAATCGATGGTACAGGGATTGTAGTCCTCGCAGATTATGGGAGCAGGAGTCTGAACCTCGCCGGTCCCCTGGAACTGCACTCCCATGGTGGCATTGTAGCCACTTGCATTCCTACGCATGCTGCCATTGAAAGTCTCGCCAGAATCTTCATATTCCATAAATGAGTCCTCAAAGCAGCTTTGAGGAGTATGCTCGCATTTCGTTCCATTGCAGAAGTCCTTGGTACAGGGATTTCCGTCGTCACAGTCTCCGCATTGGGCCGAGACGCTACTGGGGATCAGCAGCCCACAGAGAATGAATGTTATTAGATATTGGCAAAGCTTGCCTTTAGTATATCCTTTTATCACACTTCACACCCCGAACTTCTTTTGCTCTCAATCCCATTTATATCTATTTTTCGCTCTCTCCGATGTCTATACTTTTCAAGAACCTATATAAACGATTCAATAGCAGATCTGAATCCTGATACCCAGTTTATCGGTAAACCAGGCCAGCAAGCACTACCATTAAACTAATAGAGTCTTAGATTTAGGGCTAAGCCCACCAGAGGAAGAATTAGCGGCATTTGAGATAAAAGTCATGCACTATCAATTCCAGGCAGCGAGCTTAAAGGCTGCAGGGTCTTCCACATCCGCACAGCATGGCATCCCCGGCCGTAGTAGTTCCGGACAATCTCCCTTTCCCTGTACCCTGCCTTGCGGTAGAGCTCGATAGCCTCTGGCTTCTCCAGGGAGGCCTCCAGGCGAATAGCCCTGGCACCCATCATAGCGAGCCTCTTCTCCAGGGACAGCAATAGCTCTTTGCCAATTCCCCTCCTCCGGTAGCCGGTATGGACATCCAGAGTGTAGACCGCTCCTGCATTCCCGCTGTTATATCCGATTATGAATCCCAATATCTGATCCTCAGGCTCACAGGCGACTATCGCCACTGCATAACGGATCAGGTAGGCAAACATCCCCGGCGGAAAGGCTGTATCATCCGGAAAGCAGAGCGATTCGATCTGCACCATCTGTGGCAGATCCTTTGGCTCTGCTTTTCGAATCCTCATTTTTTCTCAGGAGCCTTCCCTCTAACCTGAGCTACTACATCAGCATAGGCCCCGAAGACTTCTGGGATATCGATCGTTCCAATCACATCGACTATGCCGATGGCGGCAACAGTCCGTCCCTCCACCACTATGGGTGCAACTGATACTGGAACGCCCTTATAGGCACCGCTCTTTGGAATGGTTCGAATGGCCTTCCCGGTTCTTATGACCTCTTCCAGGATCGGGCCGGTATAGTTCCCATCCACGACCTTGCCGTTCTCCACCCGAACGCCTGGATATTTCAATCCTCTCATGGTTACAGGAAGCCGAACGATCTCATTGAGGGCTATTGCGAGATCTGCCAGATCCTCATATCTGGCCTCTTCAGATATCACCAGTTTGGACATATCGGTATTGTATGGAGGCGATATCAAATAAATGCTCTCCTTTACCTTCTCTTCATCTTCAATAACCTGGCCTGGAAGCCATGATACTTGGCAAAGCCCTCTGCATCCTTCTGGCTCAGAGTCTGGGAATCGAAGGAGACCATATCCTGGGAATAAAGGGCGTCCGGTGACTGGCGGCCTACTGAAATGGCGCTGCCGCAGAAGAGCTTTATCTTAACCGAGCCGTTCACCCTCTTTTGGGACTGGTCAACGAAGGCATTCAGGTCGGCATAGAGGGGGTCTTCCACCAGGCCCATATAAGCCAGCTCAGACCAGAATTCGTCCACCATGACCTTGAAGCGGAGCTCATTGCGAGATAATACCAGGCGCTCCAGATCCTTATGGGCCGTCAGGAGGATGGTGGCAGCAGGATGCTCATAATTCTCTCGCGCCTTCAGCCCCATAACCCGGTCCTCGATCATGTCCGTCCTGCCCACGCCGTGCTCGCCACCGATCTGATTGAGCTTCTCGATCAGCTCGGAGCCGTTCATCTGCTTTCCATCCAATGAGACGGGCACGCCCTCTTTGAATCCGATCTCAACTATCTGGGCGGACCGGTCAGAGCTAGGGGTCTTCGTCCAGCCATAGATCTCCTCCGGCGGCTCGAAGTAGGGATCCTCGAGCTTTCCCCCTTCAATCGACCGAGACCAGATGTTCTCATCGATAGACCAGGGCTTATCTTTGGTCACAGGCACATCGATGCCGTGCTCGCGCGCATAGTCTATCTCCCACTCGCGAGCCAGGTCCAGCTCTCTCATGGGAGCTATCACCCGACAATCCGTGGCCCTGAATATGGCTTCGAAGCGGAGCTGATCGTTGCCGCGGCCGGTGCATCCGTGGGCCAGGTTCTTTATCCCCAGCTTATCAGCAATCTCTGCCGATTTGCTGGCGATGAGGGGACGAGCAATGGCCGTTCCTAGAACGTATCCCTCATATGAGCCGTTGGCCTTGATCAGGGGGAAGAGGCATTTCTCCACGAACTCCTCCCTGGCGTCTATGGTATAATGCTCATCCGCCAGTTGCTTTGCCCTCAGGTTCCCTCGTTCTATATCCGACCTTGGTTGGCCGACGTCCACCAGAACGGTAACTATTTTATCAAATCCGTAGCGCTCCCGGAGGAGAGGAATGCAAACCGATGTATCCAAGCCACCGGAATAGGCCAGTACTACTTCAGACACTTTGTCAACACCATTTTGGTACAGGAGGATGGATCGATTTAATCTTATCTCTTAAAATTCCAGCAGCTTCATCCAGCCCCTTCCTCTGGGCGATAACTCTATAACCGCACTGAAAAAAGGGGTCCTAATGACCCAGCTTATCAAGACGCCCGCTCTTTGTGTGGACTTTGATAGGGATGCTCGGGCCCTGCAAGCCCAGGGCGCCCTGGCGCGAATGATCCAGCCGATTTTGAATATGGTAAACCAGAGGCTAGAGGAGGAGAAGCCTGCCCAGGTCAGGCTGAAGGATCTGGTTGCCAGCACCTGGCTTCCACCCATTCCCAGCGGCCCCTTCAAGAGGCTGCTAGTAAATGAGGCCAAGACCGCAATAGGAAGACCTGTGCCCCAGACCGTCTCCATTGAGGTTACCAGGAGCTGCGGCGCCAAATGCGACCACTGTCTGATAAAAGAGGGCGAGGGTGAACTGAGCTCGGAGGAGATCAAACGGGTCATCGACCAGGCTCTGGATATGGGAACATGTATCATAACCTTTACCGAGGGAGATCCTCTCCTCAGAGAGGACATCTTTGAGTTGATAAGGCATGTGGACCCGGAGAAGGCAGTGGTCAATCTGTTCACCCCAGGCCTGGAGATGACTGTGGAAAAGGCGGTCAAACTCCGAGAGGCAGGGCTCTATAATCTGATAATCGGGGTCTACAGCATCAATCCTGAGGAGCACGATCGAGTGAGGGGCGTTGCAGGCGCTCATGCCAAAGCACTGGAGGCGATTCGCATTGCTCTTGACACCGGCCTGTTGGTAACCATGTCCTGCCACATTCTCTCTGGCCAGGTGGACAGGATAATGGAGCTTTATGAGCTGGCCACAGAGCTTGGGGTCCAGGAGCTCTCCGTTTGGGAAGGCATGCCAAAAAGCCCGGAGCAGGCTCTCACCCAGATCGAGAGGGAGAAGATCATAAACATTTACCGCAAGATCAATTCCACACCAGGTGGTCCCCGTCTTTTTGCCAATACCTATTTCGAAGGCCAGATGCTGGGGTGCATGGCGGGAAGGAGATGGATGCATGTGGCAGTTGACGGCAGGGTCAGGGCCTGTCCATACATGCAGGATAGCTATGACGATATACGCGAGGCATCGCTTAAGGACGCCTGGAAGAGGTTGCGCAGCAGCGGCCAGTTCGATGGCTTTGTATCCTGCTGTCCGGCCCAGGGCATCCATGCTATCTCTCCATCAGACAAAAAATATTGATAAGACATGGAAAATTATTAGTACAGATATGTCCTAGTCTGATCTGAGGTAGTACATGGGTTTCATGAGCAGCTTCAGGGAGAACCTTGGAGGCTGGATAAGAAAGATCTTCAAGAAGAAGAGGGCCAGGATCGGATTGTATGGCCCGCCTAATGCCGGAAAGACCACTCTGGCCAATCGAATATTAAAGGATTGGAGCACAGGAGATGCTATTGGAACGGTCTCTCCGATTCCTCACGAGACCCGCAGGGCGATGAGGAGAGAAGGGCTTATCATCAATGCCAATGGATCGAGCATCGAGCTGGATATAGTTGATACGCCGGGGATGGCGACAAAGATCGATTTTAAGGAGTTTATGGCCTTTGGGCTCTCAGAGGCTGAATCCAAGAAAAGAGCCAAGGAGGCCACAGAAGGGGTTATAGAGGCTATCAAATGGTTAGACGACCTGGATGGTGTATTGTTGGTTATGGACTCGACCGAAGATCCCTACACCCAGGTCAATGTGACAGTGATAGGCAATATGGAAGCGAGAAAGTTGCCTCTTCTTATTGTGGCCAATAAGATGGACCTGCCTAATGCTTCCCCCTCCAGAATCAGCGCTGCCTTTCCCCAGCATTCCATCGTCCCAATCTCTGCTTTAGAGGGATCGAATATAGATGACCTTTATCAGGCAATCGCGACTCACTTTGGGTGATCTTGATGAGAGAAGTGCATATGGACCTAATCTCCGAGGAGAAGCTGGAGAATATGACATCTATGGAGAAGATCAGGCTCATCCTGGACAAGGTCAAAACGGGAAAGATCGTGGTCCTTGAGAGCGGCCTGACTCCAGATGAGGAGGTGCGACTCATCGAGATGACCATGACTGAGATCAGGGTGGATGAGTTTTCAGGAATAGAGATAGAGAGCTACCCATCCAAGAAGGGAGGATCGTTTTTAGATAGGATCTTTGGAAAGGGCCTCAAGGGGAGGATGACGGTTATCGGCCCGGCAAATCAGATCCATACCATTGAGAAGGATGAGTTTCAGATCAGAACAAAGGTCTCTGTGGGGGATTGAATGCCTCACATCTGCACCCGATGCAATAGTGTATTCGAATCGGGTGAGGATATCCTCAAAGGCTGCCCATCCTGCGGCTGGAAGAAGTTCATGTTCGTGCGCAAGATGCCGCAGGGCGGGGACATATCTTCCGTCTCTCAGGATCGGATAATATCCAGGGCGATGGGGGTAAGGATGCCTCCCAAAAAAAGAGAGATGCCACTGGCCGTGGATAGGGATGAGCCATCGATAAGGGAGTTTGGCAACGGGGTAAAACCGGAGGGTGAAAAGCTAGAGAGCATAAAGATAACAGCGCCAGGAACCTATGAGTTGAATCTGCCGTCCCTATTCGAGAGGGAGGAGCTTATCATGGCAGTCAAGGAAGGAACTTATTTTATCGATCTTACATCTGTATTCAGAAAAAGTAAAAAGGATTGAGAGATGATCTTCGCAGTCAATCCTGCGATATGCGGATCTCGATTACCTTCCAGTTCTCATCTACTCCTCGCAGAGACTGGGCCATGGCAGCTGCTGTATTGCCTATGATCTCTTGAGGGAACTCGCTCAATGGAATCTCTTTGCCGTCCACCTTCAGCTCTACAGTCATCTCAATCATATCAATAAAATTATATCTTTCAAGCTCCACCGAATATGGCTATTGGAGGGGTGTAGACGGAATTACCAGATGAGACTGCCTGGGGGAGAGTGAACACGGTGCTTCCTGCTACATTGCTTGTATTGGCATTCCTAACAGCGAACATGGGCGTGATGGTGATAGGCGTTGCGCCCATTAAGGCAGTTGCGGGCACCGTGGACACCGCCTTCTTCCCGAGGGTGCTGAGATCCATTACATTGCTTGATATATTGCTTCCCAGAGCAGCTGGCGCGATTGTGGGCATGGTGGGAGAGAGCTGGGGCAGAGAGATAGCATCTACCTGGGATTTTTTGCCTAATGTGCTCAATTCAATGACATCCGCAGCGCTGGCCGCAGCCATAATGCCCAATAGGAAAGCGCTGGCAGCGAAGATTGTGAGAATTGACTTCATTTATGAACCTCCTTTCAGAAAGGGTGTATACCCTATGATTTCTCGTACATGGGCTTTTACCATTTATTCTTTTTGCCTATTCAATAAGAGGCTGCACTCCTCTAATCCAATATCAGTATGCTGCTGTTTGAGACTATTATGGGGAAATGACGGAAAGAGAAAATGTGACATCCTATCCGATGACTAGATACTGAAAAAAATATAAAGACTGCTGGATCTTATCTAGCAGTCTATGCCGTCGCAAGGCGGATGATCCCTTTCGCCCACAGGATTCTCATGGAACTTGATGAGCTTCTCAGCCTCGAATGTTCCTGTGAACATCTCGTGAGCCTTTATGTCCTTGTAGAATATCCTGTGCCATGTGGCATCCGTTCCCCATGTGCCGTTGAAGCTGTTCTTGGTCTCCAGTCCGATCAGATGGGCCGGATCGTATATGCCGCTAGCAGAGGTCATAAGGGCTTCTACCTTAGTAGTGTTTCTCTCTGCTTTCTTGAGCTCTTCGATCAGCTGATCCGGGCTGTAATTGCCCATGGGCTGATAAGGCGTGGTGGAGACGAAGAAGCTTGTCTCGTCCTTCTCCATCTCATTTACGGAGAACATCTCCTGCACATCAGCTCCAATGCCGCCGTAAAAAGCCTTGGAGTTAATATATTTGCCTCCGGTCAGGGGGGTGGCACCTTGATAGGTCAGCTTTGTGGTCTCAAATAGATTGAAGGCTGACAAGTTGCCGCCGTTGACCGAGGAGACATTTCTCTTCAGCTTCTCTGCATTTTGTGAGTAAGCATGCTCGGAATCAAGCTCCAGATCACCATCTCCTGCCATGGTATTGTAGTACTCAAGGGCTATTTTCTTGTCAATTATAGATGTGCTGACATCGATTATGCCCGATCCGGAGACCTTTTGATTCTCACAGAACTGTTCATACTGCACTGGTGGTACCAGTGGTGGATTAGCAAGCACCGTGCCGCAACCCGAAAGGGCAATTGCTAACACCAATGCTACTATTACTACTCCCTTCATTTCTTTTTTCGCCCCCTATTCTTGAATCTTTTATTTTGAGCTTATTTAGCCAAATAGTTTAATTTGGCTTAATTCAAGTATCTAACTTTTATATTATATAAATTTAACCTTTGAACTTTATGGCTAACCAAGCAAGCACTTGATACACGATCAAAGATGCACTTGATTTGTTTAGGGACTACATCGCATGGCGATGACCTAGATAAGCTTAAATCCTTATTTGCTTAACACAACTGGCAAAGAGTGCTGGGGTGCTGTCTCCGGAATGAGAATCAATTTGAGTATGTGGCTCAATCTTATGTTTGTTTTGGCTCTTTGCATATTGCTCAGCGGCTGCCTTGGTAATGGAGACAATGAACTGCATGTGGCCCAGGGCACTCATCTCAAGTTTGCAGACATGGGACGATATTTTGTAGAGCTGAACATGACAGATAGCAACGAGTATTCTATTGGTGATGTCAAAACCGATGAGGGTAGAGTCAAGATAGGCCCCCCTGATAGCTTCATGAATTCCAATTATACCAGCTACAGCAGAGATATTATGGACAAAATTAGCGGGAAGAGGAAGTTATCTCTGGAGATAGACCATTATAATGAGAATATAATGACCTCCACAAGTATCCTCCTTCAGCTTGGCCTCTCCATGTGGCCGTGGGATGAAAGCGCCAAATATGAGTCTCACTATTTAAGGAACTACGATTGGATCACCGCAAATGGAGCGCTAAAGGACGAAATTGATGCAGCCTGCTGGATCGATGATCATACTATACTCTCGCTGAAGATGTTTGATTTCAATCAGAGCGATTCACTTGCGGTACAAGGTTCTATAACAGCCAGACCAGTGCAATCATAAAACGATTCATCATTCAATATTCGCGAGGGCCTCGGCGGCTCCTCTCCATACCATTGCATTCTCATCGTTCAGAGCCTCTACAGAAAATCTGTGCCCCTTTTGTCTCCAAATGAAGCCCAGAATTGTAGCTGCACTCTTTCTCACAGAGGAGTCCACATCTTTCAGCGTTCTATTCAGAAGATCTATTCTTCTGGTCATTTCGGAACCTCCAATTTTGGCATGCATTTCTATTATTGTATCGATTAATTAAAAATAAAAAGAGGTGGTCGCATTTCAAAGTGAGAGAACCTCGGCAGCATTTGCACTAATACTCTTTTTTCAACGTAAGAACATTCTGGGAGCAATGATTACATACCACGCTCCTGCGGAGGCCGCAGAGAACTGCGAATCTTCAGTATTTTTCCGAGGTCCGTGGTTATGTGTGGAGATGAGGTTCTGTGCTTTTTGCTAGCTCATGGGTCTACAGTCATCGTTGCTGGTAGCTCGCAATATGTGGGTAGGATTCTCGCACATAGACCATCTATTTCCAGTTTAACAACATAATCTTTAATTACAAATTGCAATTACTATGTGTATGAGATTCCAGGGGGGAATATTGGTTATGAAAAATAAAAAGAGCAAACTCAGATCAAACCCTATAATGCGCGGAAGGCAAGGGAATTGGCATATGTACATGATAACAATTCTTTTATTTTTGATTCTTCTATCGTTGCCTGCAGTCAATGCACAGTTAAGCGATTCAGGCACCAATTGGGACAAGCCTTTCGATAAGCCGATGTGGTTGCTGCACACCAATGGAGGCAAATATTACGACAGTAATGGCAAAGAATACGGTACTGTAATTGAAGAAATGTGGATCCTGGATCCAAATAATAATGGGTTCATAAATAAACCAAATCCAAAAGACGAGGGCTCAATTACTAGATACAGCATTGATCAAACGCTGGGACCTTATCAAACCCCCAGGGAGGTCTGCGGTGTGACAGAGGCGGCAACGTCCTCCTCTGCTTTGAAGTATCCACGGATTGTCCAGGGGAGCGATTTTGTACGATTCAACTGTAATGATATTCCGGCACAACCTGAAAAGCCTAACAAGCCCGAAGAAGGACCTTGTGCAAACGCCTGTGATAGGAGTAAACATCTGGTCTGGGATGGTTACGAGGGCTGTAACTGCATTTGCGAGAAGGGTTGGAAGTTCGACGAACACGGAGATTGTGAGCTCGATACATCAGAGGCGGATGAATTACTGGAAGGCGGAATCAAAGAACTTGAGGGCGAAATCCTGGTGGTAACTCCGCAGGGAACCACAGCGGTGAAGCCTAGTGAGGAAGGACAGATTATATTATCCCCGGGAGAAATAGCAAGAATAGATGCAAAATGCGAAAATTTGATGATGATGGTAACTGTTTCATATTTGGTAGCTACAGCTTCGGCGATGGGTGATTATGTGGATGTGGGGAGAATAAATGACATATTACCCACACTTAAGATCATCAATATTGCGTGTGAAAGCTTGAAATCCGGAAAGCCCATCAAACTTCACAAAACCGCCGAATTTTCAGACACCTCTTCATCATCTGATTATCCCGTAAAACTGGAGTTTAGCCTGCAAAGCGGATCCCTTCGCATAGAGACTGTACACGACCAGGTAGCTCTGGACGTCAAGACGCCCACGATGACCGTCTCATCTGAAGGCAAGAACACCTTCGGCGTCGCCTTCGACCCAAACAGCGGCAGAAGCTTATTGTCTGCCTATCAGAATCCAATTCATATCCAACCCAGTAATAGCAACCTAGGGCCATTCACCCTTGGTGCTGGTCAGCAGGTAGAGGTAAGCTCAGAGGAAATAGGACCAGTAACGCCCCTGAGCCAGACTCCAGGAGGGACAGAGGGTTCCACTCATGTCAGTCCCGACGGACGTGATATCTACGGCCCGGCTGGAGGAGCAGGCAATGCCGCGGGTCAGACGGGTGCGACCTCTGAAGTCCCCCAGGGCGGATGCTATGCAGATCCCATGACAGGCGATTTAGTCTGTGTGGACGTTTTTGGCGAAATCATCAACCCTTCAAGCAGCACGGGAACTGCGTACACCACGCAACCCGATGCAGGCTCATCAATTCCGCAAAGTCTGCAGGAATGCGAGACCTACACCTCCGAGATCTGTGGAACGTGG
>Ga0208458_1003517_pt1 | contig 10539 bp, 10 predicted proteins | sample AD_UKC085_MetaG_FD_184432 | JGI IMG/M metagenome (GOLD analysis project Ga0208458, IMG submission 184432) | Active sludge microbial communities of municipal wastewater-treating anaerobic digesters from USA - AD_UKC085_MetaG (SPAdes) (version 2) | ecosystem: Engineered > Bioreactor > Anaerobic >... | reverse complement strand
CCTGAGAATCTTTTCCGCCGTGGCTTCCTCTTCCACCTGTTCTTTGGAAAACCAGTTCAGGAGCGTGTCCGAGGCGATGTCGTTCTCCTTCCGGGAAAGCTTGACCAGATCATGAATCTTTGCCGTAATGAATTTATCATGCGCCAGCGTATCCTGCCATGCTTCCAGCGGTGATTTCTAGGTGGTTTTAAGCTGCCTCAGGTTCAGCAGGGTCACGATTCCCCCGCGGTCATTGATGTGGTCGAAGAACTTCATGGCATGGATCATTTCCTCATGGGCCTGACAGCGCATCCAGTGCGCCATGCCGTCCAGGTTCTGGGCGTGGAAATAAGCCACCATGGACAGATATGTAATAGGATTTCAGTTCATCACCGATTTTCGCAGACGGTTTAACCGTCATTTTAGTCTCTGGATTGCCGACATTCGATTGTGATGAGGGAAACTCTCTTGGAGGTGATAGAAGTTCTGGAGGATTCCCGGAAGGCTTTCAAGTCGCCCCGACTTGAGGCGTTGAGAAAAAAGTTGATCCGGATATTGGCAGAAAATATCTGATCCATACGTAACCTGATCGATCCTACGGCCCGACTCCTGGAGTCGGGAAGTGAGGGCGTGGTGAATCGGCCTGAAAAAGGCCGTATCCGTCACGCCCTTTTTTTTCGCGATTCAACGCCCCGGTTTGGATCCAGAAGAATGTTCCATCAACACTGACGGCATCGAAAAAAGTCCGGATGCTTCGAAAGCGCTTCATCCCTCGTCATTGCGACGTACGTCCAAGTACGCCTCATTCCTCAGGATGCGCGCGCCTCGCCTGCGGATCTTTTTACGATGCCGTCCCAAATGGGACATTTTTTGACCTTTTACGATGTAGTCAACACTTACAGCGAGAAAAAACAAAACGGATGAAAGGAGAAATAAACAATGAATCGAATTCAAAAGGGTTTTTTTATGATGATGAACAAGAGATTTTCCTGCCTCGTTGTGACGGTGGCCTTAACTGTGATGCTCGGAGCTGTTCCAGCCTTTGGAGGTCATCCCTTGATAACCGACGATACTGGAACCCAGGGAAAGGGAAAGACCCAGATCGAGTTGACCGGCCAGTACGACCATGACGACGAAAAAGGTGTGAAATCCGAGAACTGGGAGGCCAAGGCTGCGTTATCCTATGGCCTATTCGATTCACTCGATCTGGTTCTTGAAACGCCCTATAGCTGGACAAGCACCAAAGACTCTGAAAGGACAATCCGGAATAACGGTCCGGCGGATCTGTCCTTTGCCATGAAGTGGCGCTTCTTTGAAGATGAAGGTTTGTCATTCGCCCTCAAACCGTCCGTGACGATTCCCACCGGAGACGAAGACAAGGGACTCGGCAACGGGCGGTCGTCATACGGTATCACCACCATTGCCACGTATGCAAAGGATCCATGGGCTTTCCACTTCAACTTGGGCATTACCCATAATGATTACAAGCTGCCTGCCGATGAGGACGCCAACAGAAGGGATATTTGGAGCAACGGAACTTCAAGTGGCGAAACGTGTGAGACTAGTAGCCAATGTAGGAATGGAACGTAATTCGGATGTCGAGTCCGATACCCATCCGGCTTTCTCTCTTGGAGGGGTCATCTACTCCCTGACGGAAAACATCGATATCGACGCCGGTGTCAAGTGGGGAATCAACGGTCCGGAACCGGATATCTCGTTCCTCGCTGGCCTTGCTTTCCGGTTTTGATAAGATAAATGTCCAACTCATAGAAGCTTTCCCGCCCCTTGCCGCGGAAAAGCTTCTATGGGATGCCTCTGAAACAGGAGCCGAAATGGCATGTCAGAAATTTTATTTCATCTTCTGTATAGCGGTAGTTGAGCGGCACGGCAATGGCGCCCGTCTTGAGAATGCCGAAATAGACCGGCAGCCATTCCAGGCTATTCATCATCAATATTCAGACCTTACGCCCCTTTTCCAGACCTCTTTGCAAAAGAAAGTTGGCCAGCCGGTTGGCCTTGTCGTCAAACTCGCGCCAGGTCATCTCCCGCCGATAGCGATTTTCAGGATTGGTTTCGACCAGCTCATAATCCTTCCAGCTTGCCTTGACTTCTTTGATTTGGGGATTGATCTCCACCAGGCTTATTTCTTCGCCGTACAGGGCGGCGTTTCGGGTAAGAATTTCTGTGATAGACATTGATGATTCCTTCTGATGTCGGGATTAATGGACTTGCGTCGTTATTCCACGGAATTTTGACATATCAGCAACACTCACGAAAAAAATCGTTTTTCGGGATGCGCGATACGAATTTCAGTTTTTGATGTCAAGAATATCTTGCCGGCCGCTCCCCAAAAGGCCATCCGGTATCAACTTTTTTCAAGTTGATACCCTTTCTCCCGAAATAATTTCAGGCAGGCATCAACCGCCTCCGGATCATAGGCCACTCCCCTTCCCCGGGCAATCTCATCCATGGCAGCTTCCGCTCCAAGAGCGGGCCGGTAGGGCCGATGGGACGCGATGGCTTCCACGATATCGGCGATAGCCAGGATTCGGGCTTCGCGAAGAATCTCTTCCCCTTTCACTCCCAGGGGATACCCGGAGCCGTCCATTCGCTCATGATGCTGAAAAACGATCCGGTCAATCGGCCATGGAAATTCGATCTCCTTGAGGATGTCATACCCGGTCTGGGGTTGCGTCTTGATCAGCTCGAATTCCGTGGCCGTTAGCTTAGTCGGTTTGGACAATATTTCGGCGGGAATGGAAATCTTGCCGATGTCGTGGATCATGGCCGCCATCCGAAGTCCTTCTTTCCGGTCATAGTCAAGTCCCATTTCTTCCGCAATCGCACGCGACAGATCTGCCACACGTCGCTGATGGCCCGCGGTGTAAGGATCCCTTGCTTCGACCAACATGGCGATCGCCTGAACGGTTCCACCCAGCGCTTTGCGCAGATTTTGAAAACTTGCCGCCATGGCCTCCTCAGATTTCTTGCGTGCCGTGATGTCGCGGGTCACGCCCAGAATGCCCGTCAGTTGGTTGTTTTCATCCCGGACAAAGGAGATCCGCATTTCGGTCCAGACCGTGCTTCCGTCGCGGCGTCGCACTTCCAGTTCGAGCATCCAGGACCTGCGAAATCCGCCCTGTCCGGATTCCTCCAACTGCTTTGCTTCTGCAAGGGTTTTCATCGCCAGTTCCCAGGAAGCGGGAGTAATCGTCGCGAAGGCCGGCTGCGACATCACCTCCGCCGGCTCGTATCCGCGCAGCGACTTGACGGAAGGGCTGACATAAGCATAGTTCAGGTCCATATCAAGAAGGAAAATGACATCCTCCACGTTGTCCGCGAGCAGTCGATACTTTTTTTCGCTTTCCCTGAGCTCCCGGTTCACCCGATCCAGATCGGCCACCTTCTTCTCCAGTTTTTCCATCAACCGTTCATTGTGCATGGCAAGGTAAGCCGTCACTTCCGGCACAGGACCTTTTGCCGCGGTGTCAGACGCCCCGGCCAGCGACTCTTTCAGGATTTCCAGAAGCCGCTCCGGCTCCTGAGGCTTGATGATGAACCGGTCGGCGCCCAGGGCAAGCGCGAAGGCCTCGTCTTTTTTCTCCGCATAGGTCGCTGTATAAAAGATAAAGGGAATGTCTCTCCATTGGGCCTTGGTTTTACATTCCCGGCAAAGTTGAAATCCGTCCATCACCGGCATCAGAATGTCCGAAATGATCAGATCGAATGACGCTTCCCGCAATCGGTCCAGGGCTTCTTTGCCGTTTGGCGCACTGACTGTGCTGTACCCCGCTCCTTCCAGGAGACCTTCCATAAGACAACGGTTTTCAGTCAGATCATCGACAATCAGAATTTTTTTCATAATGGCTCCTTCATATCCGCCAGATCTCTGGCGGATGGGCTTTAGAGGTACCTGGCGATACTGGAAAGAAAGGTCTCCGGATCGATCGGCTTTTCGATATAGCCGTTGCAACCGGCCTCCAGGGCCTTCTCCCTGTCTCCGGTCATGGCAAAGGACGTTACGGCAACGATGGGGATTTTTGCGTTGGCCTCCGACGCCCTGATCCGTCGGGTCGCCTCCAGTCCGTCAATATCCGGGAGCTGAATATCCATCAAAATCAAATCCGGCTTTTCCTGTGCCGCCGAAACAATGGCTTCCGCGCCGTTCGTCACGACAACCACCGCGTACCCGCTCGTTTCCAGCATATACTGCATGAGATAAAGGTTTTGCTCATTATCTTCAACGACCAGTATCTTTTTCATGTCCTGTCCTCCTGATACAGATACGGCAGATAAAAGGTAAACTCGCTTCCCCGGCCGGGCTCGCTTTCCGCCGTGATTTCTCCGCCCAGAAGCCCCGCAATCCGCTGCGAGAGGTAAAGCCCGAGTCCCGTGCCTTCGACAACCGGTCGCCCCTGAATGGTTATCCGGCTAAAGGCCTCGAAAAGCCTTGCCATATCTTCCCGCTGCATGCCGACACCCGTATCCCGGACCCTGATGCTGACCCCTTCCTCGGCTTTTGAAAGCGAAATCGCCACCGTCCCCGATTCGGTAAACTTGACGGCGTTGCCGACCAGATTCATCAGAATCTGCCGCACCCGACGCCGATCGCTGGATACCCCCACCTTACCGTCCTCGTTCCATTCCAAACGCAGCCCTTTGTTCGCGGCAATGACGGCAAAGGACTCTCTAACGTCGTGAACCAGTTCGCCGATATCAAAGGCCTCCATGTTCAATTCTGTCTTCCCCGCCTCAATCTTGCTGACGTCGATGACATCGTTGATGAGCTCCAGCAGGTGGCTGGCGCTCTTTTTGACCATGCCCAACTGTTTTTTCTGAACGGCGGACAACTCTCCCGACATGCCCATCAGGAGAATCCCAGTGAAGCCGATGATGGAATTGAGCGGCGTCCGCAGTTCATGGCTCATCGATGCGATGAACATCGACTTGAGACGGTCCAGCTCCTGAAGCCGGCGATTGGCCTCGGCCAGTTCGGATGTCCGCTCCCGGACCCGCTTTTCCAGTTCCTGATAGGCGCGGACGTTTTCCATCGCAATGGCCGTCGCGTCCGCCAGCGTCTGTATCAGCAGCAGTTCGTCGCTGCCGGGGCGGTTCGTCTTCGCCCAGTAAACACCGATGGCGCCGTAGGGATCCGGGGCATGGATGGGAACAATGGCCAGGCTTTTGACGAATGTTGGCCGATACAGATCGTGGGGAATCCGATCATCCTGAAAAATATCTTCGATGATCACCGTCTCGCGATGCAACATCGCCCAACCGCTGATGCAGCGCTCCAGCGGGAAGCGGCGCCCCTTCCACAGGGGAGTCATGGCGTCCTCATCCATGTAAAAACAGTTGCCCTGGTCGCGCAGGACGAACGTGGCCCCGTCGGCGCCGACCAGTTGCCGAGCCCCCGTGCGGACGGCTTCGGCAATCTCTTCCATCGATAGGCTGTGGGAAAGTCTTTGGACCACCTGAATCAGGTATTGGAGGCGATCGTTCAATTGGAGAATCTGATCGGCGGCCTGCTTCTTCTGTGTCATATCCCGGATGATCATGCTGGTGAAAAGATTGCCGTCCCGGTCGGCGAAGACGGCGGACGAAATCTCGGCGGGGAAAGAGCTGCCGTCCTTTCGGAACATATTCAACTCCCCTTTGAAGCGACCGGTGCGCTCGCGTTCTTCCAAAGCAGGGCCCAGACGGGGGTCGGCGGGATCGATCAATCCTCCTCTGCTGAGGTTGCAAATTTCTTCTTCGGTGCGGCCGAAAATACGGCAGGCTTCCGGATTGGCCTGGAAAATTCTGCCATCCGGAGCAGTGAGCAGGACTGCGTCGATACTGTGGGAGAAGAAGGACCGGTAACGCTCTTCGCTTTCCTGAAGCTTTGCATTGGCTTGCCTTTGTTGTTGTGCGGATTCGTCTAGAAGCCGGCGCACGGCGGCAATTTCGGCGATATCCGGAGACGGCGTTCCCGTCGCGGACGGTTCCACCAGGGACGCGACGGCTTTCGCCAGACGGCGTCTGACCAGCAGGCCGCCCAGCAGACTGATGAGGGCTGTGCAGAAGATGACAAAGGCCAGCGCCGCAGCCGCTTCGATCAGCGGCTGGCGATAGATGCTGCGCGGAATCTCGAGAACCACGGACCAGGATGATAACCCGGATTTTACGACAAAGTGGCTGGCCTTATCGACATCCGTCTGCGCGTTGAATCCTGGCGGGACGCGGCGGGCGATCGCCGTAGCATTGCCGTCCAGCAGGGAAAGCGCCCAGCCGGAAGGCAACGAAACCTGATCGAGGCGCGCCTGAAACTGGCGAATTTCCATGGTGGTCAGCAGCAGATAGGCCACCTTGCCTTTTCGAAGTATCGGCACGGCGGTAGCCACCCGCAGCTCTTTGGCGACCGGCCCAAAAACAATGTTGCCGACAGCGGGCTTGCCCGTTTCCAGCGCTGTCGGAGCCGCGGCGCGCCCTCTCGAAAGTGGCAACCGGGGCAATTTGGATCCGAATGGCGTTCGCGTATTGAAAAGCATTTGCATCCGCAGGTCGGCCAGAATGATGTGACTACCGAAACTTTGCTGAAAGCCTTGCGCCTCACGGTAAAGATCCTTCCAGCGTGACTTATCGTCCACAAGCGGTGAGACAGCAAGCATTTGTAGGGCGTTGATCCGCGCCTGCAAATGTTGATCGATGCCAACGGCAACGTTCTTCGCCAGACTGGAGGCCTCGATATTTCGTTCGTCCTGTTTGGAAAGGACATTGTAAGCGGCAAGAAAAATGGACAGAAAAATCAGAGGACAGACGCAAAACAGGATCAGACGCGTTAATAATTTTTGCAGTGTCATGTGACCCCCCTGATTGGATTCCCCTAAACGGGATCGGACAAATCAAGGTAAAAACATCATCTCCATGCTTACGGGATCTTTTATAACCTGCCTGTGACGACTGAATCGCACCGGCCAGAAACGGCGCCCTGCATCCTCAGTGGAAAAGGACATGGTAAATCACGTAAACCCAAGAGAGAATGCCGTGGAAGATGGCCCAGGGCACCGAATGATTATAGCTGTAGCTTCATGGTGATGGCCAGCGGCGTGCCGAACGAAATTCCTGAGGAAATGATATAACCCCGCATGGCGACCTCCTGCGATATGGAATATGCCGCCTCTGTTGGCGGCATTATAGAGACTCCTCCCTTCGCTGTCAAGAAGACACCGGGGGCCGTTCCCCTGAATTATTGGCACCTGTCAGGCCCGATACAAATTTGCCATGCATCTGAATGGAGCTGACTTTATCGGCTTCCCGTATGCCGCCGCCTTTGCTATCATGGGCCTGGCTGTCTTCACCGCGTTGGAAAGCACCGTCGCCATCGCTTGGAATGGACGGATCCTGAGCAGGACACGATCTGGCTGGCCGTCCATTACCGGTAATCGATGAGCGGTCTAGGGATTGGTTGAAAAATATTCCAGACTATTCCATTTTCAAATTAAATTTTCCCCGCAATATCTCCGCGTTGTAGCGCAGGGCAAATACCCCGTGAACAACGTTGAGAGCCGGATCATATTTTTCATTTGTGGTATCTTCCGGGACAGCCCAGTCTTCGGCGATATCATTTCTGTTCAGGGAAATCTGTTTTTCCACATTAAGGGAATCAAAAGCAACCCCATCGCTTTTGAGCTTTCTTAAAAAGTTTGTTCCGTGCGCTTCCTTAAGCGGCACAGTTATTTTTTCAAATCCATAGGCGTCATCAAAAAACACCAGCATCGGCATCGGGAAATAATTGGTCAGCATCATCGGTACGTTGAAAGATGGATAAGTATTTTTATTGATAGTGAGTTTACAGCTATCGTCATCCATTTCGTGGTCTTGAGAGTAGCCTTCCATCCGATATTTGACGGCGGCATTCAACGCGTTTTTTTCAAGGAAGCTGAGCCCCTCCATAGGATGATTTTTTACAGAGGAATTGGCCGATGGAACAAAGTGGCGATAGTAAACGAATACGGGGATTTGAGCAACTGGGAAGGTGAAGATGTGGCTCGTCTCGAGGCTTTTGTAATCATAGGTTTGTCGGCCACACCTTTGGGTATCAAACCAACCGCGAGCAAATTCAATTTGCGTTGACGCCTTTGGATCACTAACGGTAATCTTTGCATATCCTTCGCCGCTATACTCTATTAATTTACCTACAAATCCCGACTCATCCTGATAATTTGGGTTGAACTCCCTTTTTTTAAATTCAGCTTTGACATGCAGTTTCATTATCTCCTTCGTGCTTTGGGTCCTGTGCTCATGTTTCTCGCCGTTTTTATCACTGAATTTCATGTCATTTACTTTACTTAAGCGCTGTTCAGAGTAAACATCAACGGCAACCGCGGGCAGTCCGCTTAACAAAATTTTTTGTTTAACCTTAATATCCCAATAGACAGGTTGATTATTGTCATCAAGTCCCAAAAGATCCGGGGACGTTTCACTGCAAACCTTAGATGTTACCTCGCCGCTGATTTCTCTGTCGGCGTTAGAGGCGGTAAGCTTTAAAAGCCTGTTATAGCCATCCTCGCGGGTTATGTCTTTCGAGTAATTCAGCGAGCCGAGCAGAGAAGGAGTCAATTTAATCTCGTCCAGCCATAAACCATTAATCGGCTTGTTTTTGTAATCGAGCGCCCGAACGGAAATATTCTTGACTTCACCGGGTAAAACGTTGATGACCGGCTCCTGCTCAATCTTCACGGGGCAGGCGATGGTGATCTTTTCTTTCTCGGATTCAATCGGCTCCAAGCGAAGGGGTTCGGGAATTCCGAAAAATTTGGTTACTTGAGTCTCTATAATGGCGATGGGACGTCTGCATGGGTAGTTTGTTTGAAAGCAGCTCTTGTCGAATATTGCATTATCAATATTAATTTTCTGTGTCTTTCCGATTACTTCCTGATCACTTCTGGCAATGGGGGTGCTGTCATACATAAAGGTTTCACCGGAAACCTTGCTGGAGAAACAGTATAATTTCTGCCCTTCCCCATCAAGACCTATCGCTCCATACTTGTCATGTATTTCCTCCACTTTAATTTCGAGATTCGTATTGTCCGGTCGGCGCTGAACCTTTCCGGTCGAAATTTTGTACTTGATCTTTGTGGGCCTCAGTTCCGTGCGCAGAATGGGCTGCATGGTATTTATTATGTGCTGCATGGGTTGTTTAAACTGGTCAAGCTCATCTCTGTTATTGGCTGTCAACATCTTTTTGAAAATGGTTATGGACTGCCCCGTTGACGATTTACGGGTAATTTGGAGCCCCATCGTTATTTTTCGATTCAACTCCGTATTTTCAGTTAATAAAACATCTATTGATACTAAGGTATTGCGGGATTTGGGCACATATTTGATATTGCCAATGGCCACATCTCCTGATTCAGTATCAGGCAGGTTAAGTCGGAGCCAGTTTTGTAGGTGCGGCGGGTTGTTGGTTGCCGAGCCGTCGTCATTGATAACTATGGACGAAGCGGAAAAAGCAATTTCGGGCGCCCATGTGGCGCCACATTCAAATTCATCTGCCAGAAGGATTGAGTGACACGCAAGCAAACAAACCAAGGCGGATAAGCACAAATAATATTTAAAGAATTTCCTCCGTAAAGAAGCAACCATGATTTTATTTTTCGGTTATCCTGGTAACCTGGATGTTTGTCGGACCGCCTGAGGTTTTGGCGACAATCTGGATGCTCCTCACATTTCCTGCTTTGCCGGACATAAATATGGTCATTTTTTGATCACCAATGGTATGGTTCATTGTTTGTTGAATATTTTTAAGGTTTGCTTTGTAAAATGAAACAACCTTGTCATAGCTGTCGTTAGTGGACATCATATAAGTAGCGGCAATTCCTGTGGCGGGACCTTTTGCATTGTCGAGTTGTCCCGAGGTAACTACCTCTGATCCGGGGTACACCGGCGCTCCGAGCTCAGCCTCGCTTACCGCCTGCTGACCGGGCTTAATAGTCAAAGAGCCCTGCTTTGTCTCAATTTTGACCACATCTTTGCCGCCGTCCTGCTTGGTTGTTACGGTTACCTTCCCTTCCGGGCTTTTCACCGTAGCGGACTCTTCCTTACCACAACCGGTCAGAAAAAGAATGGCTGCCGCGATAAAACAGGACGCAAAGGCAAAGACTGCATTTCTTTTCACGATAACCTCCATTATAATTGATGGTGCGTTAATTGATTGATAAGATATTGCTTTTCGTCTTTCGGAGTATAGGACACGATGATCTCGTATGTCAATGACAAAATGACAACAAAATTGGCGATCTCTTGCCGATAACTGCGGAGGGGTGCTATCGATGCGACTCTTTCCATCTGCTCGCCTTTATTCGGGATGTGGGAATACATGGCGGCAAGCCATTCCAGAGCAGGGAAAACCTCTTTTTAACTCAGATTTTCCATTAGATAATTTGTAGCTTATGTTTTACAACATGATAGGTTCGAGGTGTTGGCCCACAGGCCGCTGAACCATGCCCGCTTCTTTCGCGGGACAGACAATAGCAAGTGACTCTTACCGGCACCGCCCTTCCATGCACCGCCGCCGGC
>Ga0208458_1003510_pt1 | contig 10549 bp, 10 predicted proteins | sample AD_UKC085_MetaG_FD_184432 | JGI IMG/M metagenome (GOLD analysis project Ga0208458, IMG submission 184432) | Active sludge microbial communities of municipal wastewater-treating anaerobic digesters from USA - AD_UKC085_MetaG (SPAdes) (version 2) | ecosystem: Engineered > Bioreactor > Anaerobic >... | reverse complement strand
ATTATCCTCTCCTTTTCTGCCGACGATTCTGTTTCCCTCACAGGAGACCGCTCAAAAGAACATGGCGGCCTGGCGCGCCTTCTGGAATAAGGACCGCGTGGCTGAATTAAAACGCAATCTGAGCGCAGCGGGAAAAGAGAACGGCTTTGCGTCCGATGCTTTCGAACCCTTCTGGGAAATCATCCATCGGGCAACCATCGGCTCGTTCGATATACCTGAAAAATATTTCGACATGCTGGGAATTGCCGAAAGTTCCGCGGGCTATACACAATTGAGTTTGCTCGCCGCTGGTAAAAATTACAATGCGGAAGATTTCTTTGAGCGGCTTTCGCGAAGCGGTCTGGCTAAAATATTCGACGCCGATTTATTCAACAAGCGGCTGGGTGATTTTCTGAAAAATCTTTTTCTGGAAATCGCCATCATCATCAGTATCGGTCTGGTCCTTGTTACCTTCTTATACTTTCTGGACTGGAAGTTAACGCTCGCGGTTCTGGCGCCGATAGTCTTCGCGCTTTTCGCCACCCTGGGCACCATGAAAATCATCGGCCATCCGCTGGATATTCCCGGCATCATGCTCTGGATCGTCATCATGGGCATGGGGGACGATTATGCGGTTTATTATATTTGCCATTACCAGCGTCATTTCGACGAAAAAAGTCCGGCTATGCACACCATCAAACTGGCGATATTTCTGGCGGCGCTAACCACCTTAATCGGTTTCGGTGTTCTGGCGCTGGCCGACCATGCTCTTTTGCGCAGCATCGGCATAGTTTCTTCTTTAGGCATCACTTATTCCCTGATTGGCGTCTTTTTTATCCTGCCGGTGTTGATGGAGAAAATATTTGCGCCGGTGCAATATCCAACGAGTCAATTTGAAACTGGCTCCCGCGAGCATCTACGGCGGACCGTTTTGCGCTACCGGCATCTTCCCGCGTACCCGCGCGTCTTCGCCCGCATGAAAATGATGATGGATCCGATGTTCAAAGAACTGGATAAGTATGTAAAAAATCCCCGCAGGATGATCGATATCGGCTGCGGCTACGGCGTTCCCGCCACGTGGCTGCTGGAAATTTATCCCAGTGCTGAGGTCTTTGGCATTGAACCGGATGAAGAACGGGTGCTTATCGCGTCGCGCGTTATCGGCAACCGCGGCAGCGTGGAAGTGGGACGGGCGCCGGATTTGCCGCAAGTCGAAGGCGACGTTGATTATGTCCTCATGCTGGACATGCTGCATCTGATTTCCGATGATGAAGTTCGGATTGTTTTTCAGCGGATTTACGATAAATTATCGTCAGACGGAACTTTGCTTGTGCGGGCGACTATTCCATCGGATAAGCCCAATCCGTGGAAACGCCGGATTGAAACTGCTCGGTTAAAAATGACCGGCATGCCCAACCGGTTCCGCACGGAACAAGAGATGATTAATTTTATGCAACAGGCAGGCTTCGCCGTCAATGTCTTCGCTTCCGACACCAAGGGCATTGAGGAAAAATGGTTTGTGGGAAAGAAATAATAGGAATATTATTCTCTCTGTTATCATTCCCGTCGAAGATGACGTTTAGGTTACGAAAGCGGGCTATGGCGCACTTGAGGACGAATTCAGGTAAACATTCAATAGACACCGGCCTGCGCCGGTATGACGAAAAATATCAAGAGATTGCAACCTCCACTGCCGTGAGCTACAATGACAAATAGAATGAAAAAACTGCCTTATAAAATATTGCTCTTCTTTACACACAGACTGGGGTTGTGGTTCTTCCGGATTTTTTCCTGGTTTGTGGCGACGGGTTATTTTTTTCTGTTTCCGGTGCGTGTCGCCAACAGCTTCGAGTTCTATCGAACATTGTTTCCCAATCATTGGTTTTTCTATCACCTGAGGTGCGCATGGCGTCAGTATCATAAATTTACCGATGTCTATATCCATCGCTTCATCCGCTTCGACGCAAACGACATCGAATATATTAAGGAAGGCTGGGAATACTTGGAAGAGGCGGTGAAGAAAAAGACCGGCGCCATTCTACTGATGTCGCACATCGGCAACTGGGAGCTGGCCGCGCAGACGCTCAACAAAAAAGGCCTGCCGATCATGCTGTATCTGGGAGCAAAGCACAAGGAACAGATTGAGCATATTCAAAAAGAGTCTATGGCTAAAAGCGGCATCAAAATAGTAGCGACATCCGAGGATGAAAAATCACCTTTTGCTTTGATCGAAGGAATCAATTTCCTGCGCGAAGGAGGTATTGTTTCCATGACGGGTGATCGTCTCTGGGGCAACCAGACCTATGTCAGCGTAAATTTTCTCGGCCATGAAGTCCATCTTCCCGACACACCGCATCTGTTTGCGTTGATGACCGGCGCGCCGCTGATGACGTTTTTTGTTTATCAGGAAGCCATCGGTAAATATCACATTAACGTTTCGCCGGGTCGCCGGGTGGTTGCCGCCACGCGCACCGACCGGAAAAAGGCGGTGCAGGATTCCGCGCAGGCTTATGCCGAGGATCTGGCTGCATTTGCCCGCCGGCATCCTTTCGAGTGGCATCATTTCGAGCCATTTTTAGGGAAAAAAATAAATTGAAAAAAAACTCTCTTGTTGGCAGATTACTTCTATGAAGGTAAAAGAAGTTCCGCAGGATAACACGATTGAATATTATGAAGGTGTAAAGCGCGCCTGTTATGCGGTCGATGAAAAAGGCAGGTATGTCATTGTGTCCAGTAACGGATGGGACGCGGAAGAGCTTGTCAATGGTCTGGCGGTGAAGGAACTGGCTGAAAATCTGGAGAAAACCAGAAAAGCGGTGCTGGCCGGGCGGAAAAGCCCGCTCGCCTATCATATGGAGCGGCGGCAGATGATACCGGACATCTTGGGCAAGACCGCCGGCATTGCCGTGTTTCGCGTCAAGCGGCATTTACGCCCGGAAATTTTTGTCAAGCTCAAGGATTCTCTTTTGGAGCGTTACGCCAAAGCTCTCGCGATTACGACAAAAGAATTAAAAACCGTTCCTTAAATAAACATAGCCCCTCGTTGCTCCGCACGTGGGATAATTCGACAAACCGATCTGACGGCATTTTGCTTGTCATATCGGAGTCTCATTAAAACATGGAACTCATTAAAGGACTTTTTATTGACTCATACAGAACTGACATCCGGCGGGAAACCTTTTGTTCATCATCATGCCGCTCACTGCGAAACCGGTGTTACTGCGGCTTTATTCAGAGATAAGGGATTGGAAATCAGCGAACCGATGATTTTCGGAATCGGCAGCGGGATTTTTTTCGGTCATTTCCCTTTTGTCAAGTTTGTCGGCCTGCCGATCAGTACCTACCGCTCGCAACCGGCGGCAATTTTTCGTAAAGCAGCCAAAAGGCTGGGGGCAAAATTTGTGACGCAACATTTTCGCAACGCGCAGAAAGGCATGGCGGAAATGCGTCGCGTGCTTAAATCGGGACAAATTGTCGGCGTGACGACCAATATTTACTGGCTTTCTTATTTCCCCAATCGTTTCCGCTTTCAATTCAACGGCCACAATATTGTGATACTGCGCGAAATCGAGAACGGTTTTCGCGTGAGCGATCCCGTCCTCGAACAGCCGGTAGATTGTCTGACGGAAGACCTGATCCGGGCGCGGTTTGCGCGCGGCCCGCTGGAACCCCACGGATTCATGTATTACCCGGCCTTCATCGATCGCCATCCTGATTTTCGCAGCGCCTGTATCAAGGGAATGCTGGACACCTGTAATTTGATGCTGAGAATTCCTATTCCGATTATCGGCATCCGCGGCATCCGCTTTCTGGCCGGAAGAATCATCAAATTTGAAAAGACGCAGGGATTTGATGAAGCCTGCCGGCAACTGGGCATGATCGTCCGCATGCAGGAGGAAGTCGGCACGGGCGGCGCAGGATTCCGCTATATGTACGCGGCTTTTCTTCAGGAAGCCGCCGGTCTGTTCGGTTCTGCGGAACTGAACGATCTGTCGCAGGAAATGACGGCCATCGGCGATACGTGGCGCGAATTTGCCGTCACCGCCGCGCGCATTATTAAAAAAAGGGGCAAGCAGGACGAAACGTTCGCCAAAGCGGGCGGATTAATGCTGATTTGCGCCGGTCGTGAAGAAACCCTTTTTAAAAATCTGCATGAGATTGCCGGAAAACTAAAATCATGAAAGCTCTGGAAATTTCACACGTAACTTTTTCCTACACTCCCAAAGAGGACACGGCAAAAAACGTCGGGGTCGAGTATGCTTTGCGCGATTTTTCCATGTCGGTGGAAAGCGGACAGATGCACGCGCTCCTGGGGCCCAACGGAGCGGGGAAGACGACACTGATGCGCCTGATTACCGGACAACTGCGGGGATTTCAGGGCGGCATATCGATTGACGGCATCAAAAACGATCACTCAAAATCTTTGACCTCCGTCGGCTACGCGCCCCAACCCATTTCCGTATATGCGTCACTGACCGCCATGGAAAATCTTCGCGTTTTCGGCGTCATGGCCGGACTGTCGCACGAACGGCTGCAAGAAAGAGCAAAGGCGGTTCTGGAAGAAACCGGCCTCTTGCCTTACGCGCAAAAACGGGCGTCAACCTATTCCGGCGGCATGCTGCGCCGTCTGAATCTGGCCGTGGCTCTCCTGCACTCACCGCGCCTGCTGCTTCTCGATGAGCCGACGGTGGGCGTCGACCCGCAGAGCCGTAATCATATTTATGAAACACTGAAAAAAATGAATGCCGACGGTATAGCGATTATCCTGTGCACCCACATTATGGATGAAGCGCAACGGATGTGTTCCAGCGTAACGATGCTGGACAGGGGTTCGGTGATCTTCTCCGGGAACATGAATGAAATCGACAATCTGGAAAAGTTTTTTCTGGAGCGAACCGGACACGGTTTGCGTGATGATGATTGACGGAGGGCAGATAAAGTGGATTTGCGGAAATTGACAGCATTGATTCGCAAGGAAATGCTGGTGTTATTGCGTGAACGCCAGACGATTCCGCTTTTATTTATCATGCCCGTGGCGCTGATTTTTTTTCTGTCGCTGGCGCTGCAGGGCGTTTATATGGATAAGCTGACGGGAAGGCAGATGCTGCTGATTATTGAAAACGAATCACATCAGCCGACGGCGAATCTGCTTGAACAACGGATCAGCGCCAATAAAATGATCCAGCGTGTCCGGAGACCGTCGGGCTTCGACAACGACAAGATTTTCGAAACCGGCCGGGCGCATGCGGCGATTTTCATACCGAAGGGATTTGATGAAGGATTAAAACCGGTGGAAATGGAATTTGATCCCGTTCTCGACGCGGGCTACAAAGCCGCCGTACGCATGCTGGTCACCGGCCTGACCGTGGAAGTGGTCATGGGCATCGACAACATCGAAGGCCTTTCGGCCGATTTTATCGTTGAGAAGACCAAAAAGGACCGGACCTTGCCCGGCCCGCTGCAGAACAGCGTTCCCGGCTGGTCAATCTTCGCAATGTTCTTCATTGCGATTCCCATGTCCATCGGTTTCCTGCGGGAAAAAAACGACGGCACGCTGCAGCGGATTTTTACCTATCCGGTCAGCCCCGTTATTGTCATTCTCGGCAAGCTTGTTCCTTATTATTTGATTAATCTGATGCAATTTGCTTTAATGCTGATTGTCGGTATTTACATCATGCCGCTGATCATCGAATTCCCTTTTACACTGGGAGCGCATCCCTGGCATTTAATACCGGTCACGCTGGTCGTCGCGGCCGCGTCCACCGGATTCGGCGTCATGGTGGCGGCGCTGGCGCGGGCCCCGGAACAGTCTTCGGCGCTGGCGGCCACGGGAGCGGTATTGATGGCCGTATTCGGCGGCATTATGGTGCCGTATGCGGTGATGCCGCTCGTGATGAAAAAACTGGCCTTGATCTCGCCGATGTACTGGGCGCATCAGGCGTATCTTGATATTTTTTCACGGGAAACCGATTTCTTTTCCTTATGGCCTAAATTGACGGTCTTAATGTTATTCGCGTTGCTTTGTTTTTACATAGCGGGGAGGAGAGTGAAATGGATGTAAGCCAGCGGCTCAAAGAATTGAATGTATCATCACGGGAAGATTTGATTTTCAAGCTCAAGGAACTGGTGATCCGGGCATGCGAAATCACGGATGTTCGTCCGGAAGACGTTCCGACCGACATTCCCTTCATCGGCGGACCGGGACCGCTGATTCTGGACAGTCTTGACGCCATGGAAATCGCGATGGAAATAAGATTTCAGTTCGGCGTGGAATTAAAAAACGCCTCAACGGCGGCCAAAGCAATGCAGAATTTCAACACACTGGCCGATTTCATGATGGAAGCGCCAAAGGTCAAACGATGATCGGTGAAAATATTTATGTGCGCGGCTGGGGCGCGGTGACAACGCTGGGATGGAGCGCTGCCGAGGCGGCGCGCCATCTGATCGCGGGCATGGCTCCGCCGGCGACGGCAGGCGGCTCTTCTCACTTAACCAACCGCGCATTGAATGTTTTTGAAGTTCCTTATCAGGGCAATCCGCTGGATAAAGCCATGACCATGCTGGACAGCGCGCTTGCCGAAGCTTTCCGACGCGCGGATCTGTCGGCGGAAGAAATCGCCGAATCCAGTGTTCTGGTCGGCACGACAGGCGGTCTATTCATCCGCAATGAGTTTGAATTTACCGAAGCCGTCCGTAACAATCCCGACACGCAATCACCGGCGATATCCTGCCGCAACCGCGGCCCCGGCGAAGTGGCCGATCTCATCGTCAGCAAATACGGCATTCACGGCCTGGCGCTGACCTTCAGCATGGCCTGCGTTTCCAGTTCGCACGCCCTGGTGGTCGCCGCTGATTTAATCAAAAGAAAAAAAATCCGTCGGGCGATCGTTGTGGGATTTGAACCGCTGCTGAACATGACCCTGCATGGCTTTGCCAGTCTGCTGCTTTTTGATTACGAACGCTGCCGGCCGTTTTGCGCGACCCGCGCCGGAATGCAAATCGGCGAAGGCGCCGCCGTTGTGATTCTGGAAGCCCAAAAGGACTTTCCGGCAAAATACAAATTTACCGGCGGTTATCAGTACAACGACATCAAAAGCATGACGTCGGCAGGCATTGACGGTGTGACCGTCAGCAAGGTTGTGCAGCAATCCCTTGGAATCGCGCAGGTGTCCGCGGATGATGTTGTGGCCGTTAAGGCCCACGGCACGGGCACCCGGGATAATGATCTTTCCGAGGGGCGAGGACTGGTAAAATTCTTCGGCGAAAAACTCCCGCCGGTGGTTTCACTGAAGGGAGCCGTCGGCCATACGCTGGGAGCCGCGGGCGCCGTCGAAACCGCGCTTTGGATTTCCTGTTCTGAAGAAGGAACCATCCCGCGCAGTTTCGGTTTCTCGGAGATTGATCCCGAAATCGGGTTTGCGCCTTCTCAGGAAAACATGGAAGCGCGCCACGGCGCTTATCTCTTTACGTATTTCGGTTTCGGCGGAACATGCACGAGCTATCTGATTATTAAAGAATGAACGCAAACAACAAACCATTGACCTCTCATTCCATCACACCGGTGATCGCGGCAAGCTATATCGGTCCGTCGCTGATGCCGAACGGCAACGCCCTTTGGGAGGAGCACGAACTGCCGCTGAACGCTGACGGTCTGGTCCAGGACATCATGGGGCAGCCGATGCGCCGCGCCGGCCGGTTCATTAAAATGGTTGCCTGCGGCGGACTCGCGTGCCTGCAGCAGGTATCGCTCGATTATTTGAAAGGGAAGAAAACGGGCATATTCCTGGCAACGGGCCTGGGCAATGTTGATGAAATCCTGCCTTTCATTACCGAGGTTTTCAAGCACGGCGGGGGATTTCCCAGCCCCAATCAGTTTGCCAATTCCGTCAGTAACGCCGCCGCGTTCGTTCTGGCGCGTATTTGCGACGTTACGGGAACCGTGCTTACCATCTCGCAGGAAGAATTATCCTTCGAGTCGGCGCTGTGGCTGGCACAAACCTACCTGGAAAGCGACCAGATAGAACTGGCGCTGGTCGGCGGTTGCGATATTTTTACGCCAACCGTTGAAGAATACCGCGCAAGGGTTAATCTGAACTGCGGCAACTCCCGCAGGATGCCGATGGGCGAAGGCAGCTCCTGGCTTTTGCTGGGCCGGGATGACGAAAGGAATATCGGTGAAATTCTCGCGGTGGATTTCAGTGAAAAAAAAGGGCTGCCCGATGAAAATGATTTGGCCGATCTGATGCAACATGGCAATAAAATCCGGGCGAAAAACCGTATTGTTCTGCCCGGATTCCGCACAAAACAAACGGATGACGGCTTTTGGCGGCAAAACGGCTGGGAGATCGACGATTATCTGCCCTGCTGCGGGATTCATTCCACGGCCGCCGCCTTCGGCCTGGCGTTCGCGCTGCGGGGAAAACCGTCTTCTCTTTTATTGCACTATAACTTTCACGCTTCGGGCAAGCAGGCTTTTGTTCTGGCGTCAACGAAATCACTATGACTTTTTCGCAGAAAAAGAAACGGATCGCTCTTGTTCATCCGCGCGGTTTCAACTGGTTTCCCGGCAAACGGGACATCACCGACATTGCCAACCGGATGGTTCCGCAGGGGCTGCTTTCCATCGCCGCTTATTTAATCAAACAGGGTCATGATGTTGTTGTTTACGACTGTCTGGGACCGGGCGCGCCGGTTGATCTGCAAAAGCAGGCTCAGGCAATACTGTGTTTTCAGCCGCAGATCGTCGGGTTCTCAGCCACCACGTCATCGTTTCCCGATGCCGCCGATCTCGCGCAACGGATTAAAAAACAGGCCCCGGACATTACAACTGTCTGCGGAGGCGTTCACGTTTCCGCGCTGGAAGGTCAGCTTTTACGCGATTATCCCGTGTTTGATTTTCTGGTTGCCGGAGAAGGAGAGGAAACCATGGGCGAACTTGCCGCCGGCGTGATCCCCTCAGCGATAAAAGGGTTGATCCGGCGACACGAAGGAGCCATCATCGTCAATGAACCGCGTCCGAAAATAGCCGATTTGGACAGTCTGCCGTTTCCCGCCTATGAAAAGCTCAAAGGGTTCCCCCGCGATTACCATCTGCCGTTATTCAGTTACATCAACACGCCCGGTGCGACGATGATTACGTCGCGGGGCTGCATGTTTCAATGTTCCTACTGCGACCGCTCCGTATTCAAAAAAGGATTTCGCTATAATTCCGCCGGATACATCTATGAGCACATGAAATATCTGCGGGAAAAATTCGGCGTGCGGCATATCAATGTTTACGATGATTTGTTCACCGCCAACCGGCAGCGGATTGTCGAACTTTGCGAAAAGCTGAGCGTTCATCCCCTGGGCATCAATTTTAATTGCGCCGTACGCGTGGGTTACACGGATGACGGCTTGCTGAGCCTGCTTAAGAACGCCGGATGCCTGATGGTCTCTCTGGGCATCGAATCGGCCGATCCGGAAATGCTTAAAAGGCATAAATCGGGCGTATCGCTTGATGACGTGCGCGATACCGTCCGGCGGATTCAAAAAGCGGGGCTGCGCGCCAAGGGACTTTTCATGATGGGATTGCCCGGAGAGACGGAAGCTTCCATCAAGAGAACTTCCGATTTCATACTATCTCTGGAATTAGATGACATGAACATGGCCAAATTCACGCCCTTCCCCGGCGCGCCGCTCTGGGCAACGATTAAAGATGAGGGAACGTTTAATGAAGACTGGCGGCTGATGAATTGTCTTAATTTTGTTTTTGTGCCCAGAGGAATTCAATCCAAAGAAAAACTTGATCAACTCTACAACGAACACGTCAAGCGTTTTTATTCCGACAAGGCATGGCGCAAAAAATTCCGGCGGCGGTTGTGGCAACACCGCAAAAGTCTCTCGTATTTACTGCAACATCTGCCCTCTTTCTGGTCGGCAAAAAATCAGTTTGAGCCCCATAAGTAAATATCGTCGAACTTTTCCCGTGCCGCAGTTCGTCGCGCCTCGCATTGACAGCCCGTGAAAACCATGTTAAAACGCCGGCCGATTGGAGCAGAAAGCGGAAAGAGCAGCTCACAACCCATAACCCTGCGGATATCCATCCGCTTGTTGACGATAACATTCTGATAAAATATGCATAAATTCATGCCAGATAAAAAATATGCCGGTCTGCTTTTACTCGCGCTGCTGGGCGCATGCATAGCGACCTTTTGCGACGGGATTCATGTTTACACACAAACGCTTTCTTACCCCGATCCTTTTCTTTTCGGGCAGGCCTGGTGGGTCTTCCCCGGCTTTGTACTGGCTTTTCTTTTCATGGGCAGCGCCTATTATTTTATTGCCGGCCGCTTGCCCTCCGGTGTGCGCGTCAGGCAAAGCGTGTCCCGGGGCAGCGTCAGAGAACTCATTGAAACCGCCACCGCCTTTGCTTTTGTGTATCTTACCAGCGGATTCGGCAATACCGAACCGGTGTTGCTGTCGGTCATTTTTTACGGCACATTCCTGCTGCGCTGGCTCTTCAGTTATGAACGGCTCTGGCTGCTCCTGTTGGCAACCATCATGGCCTTCGGCGGGATGTTTGCCAACA
>Ga0208458_1003507_pt1 | contig 10557 bp, 22 predicted proteins | sample AD_UKC085_MetaG_FD_184432 | JGI IMG/M metagenome (GOLD analysis project Ga0208458, IMG submission 184432) | Active sludge microbial communities of municipal wastewater-treating anaerobic digesters from USA - AD_UKC085_MetaG (SPAdes) (version 2) | ecosystem: Engineered > Bioreactor > Anaerobic >... | reverse complement strand
ACCTGCGACACCTCGTACAGCACCGTGGTCTCCAGGTTCGTGCCGAGCAAGGTGACCGTCTTCTTGTCCGCCGCCAGCTTCACACACTGGAGCACCGGCTTGGGCGACCGGCGCGGAACCACCATCTCCATCAGCCGCATCGCCTCCATCAACACGTCTCTTCGCACTTGGATCTTCATGCTTCACACATCCTTTCTCACGCTGTCCAAGCCAGCGGATCGGCGACTTGTCCCTTGTCAAGTCCACCGCCGCCAGCACGCTTGTTCAACTCGTCCACAAGGTCGAGCCGCTGGAAGTCGATATGCAACGTGCCCACCTTGAACCACTTGCACTTGAAATACTCCGTCTCACAGCACCACTCATGCTTCCGCAGGGCCGTCTCGATCGCTGTCACAAGATTGTTCGGGTATCGAGCGACCCCTTTGCCATCCAGCAGGTGAAACACGTTGTCGAGGGCCTGGATGAACGGCTCCTTGTGATAGTTCAGCCGGCATCCGTACTGCGTATCGAACGCATAGGACACGATCACCCGCTTGCCTACCTTGAAGCTGTTATTCGTCTTGTACCTCGTCCACTTGCTACTCGGCGTCAGGAACTCGAACACCTCTTTCAGAGCCGCTTCCAGCATGGCGGGCAGTTCATCCCCGAGCTTATTCAAGAGGCTCCAGACGTTGTCTTCGGTCAGATCGGGCAAATCCTCCCCGTTTGATACCTGCCGCACCAGTTCCTCCCGCTGTTTGACGCCGCACATCTCCAGCACGCGCGTCTGCCTCAGCACGTAGTTCCACGCCAGCTTGCGGATGTTCAGGGCCGTCTCTTCCGCCCCCGAGCCCAGATAGCTATCACTGATATTGTGCGGCAACATGGATACACCGTAGCTGCCCGCCGCGAACACGCCGTCGAGTCTCTTTTTCGCCACATCAAGCAACCGAAACGCCTCCGCCACGTCCCTCTGCGCGTCTGCATAAGCCCGACACATCGCCTCAATCGTGTGCGACGGGATCATCGCCTTCGTCGTGTCCATCGCGCTTTCTCCTTTCCAGTTAGCAGTAGACCTGAGCATGACGCTTCGCCCGCTCAATCGCGGCTGTTCGCGTCACTTCGGACGTAATGGTCGTGCAGGGACAGCTTCGCGACGGGTCGGATATGTCATAGCACCACGCACCGGCGTAGTAGACCACGATCACCGTGCGCCAGTCCGGGCAATGGATAATCGTCGGCGACACCGCGTTCTCGACATGCGCCACCACTTCCTCTTGAATCATCGCCAGGGCGTTTGCCTTCGTGTTCGCCGATCTCTGGAGCGGCCCCAGCATCGCACACCACTGACGGCCCTGCCGCATCAGCCTTGGCTGCAATTGCTTGATCGTCATCGCCTCTTCTCCTTTGCTCATTCATCCGAGCATCTTGCCCGCTTCCACCGCTTGCAGCATGGCCCGAAGATTGTTGTTGCTATGCCGGGCCAGGGCGATGTATGCGTCCATCGACTGGCCGTCCAGCCCTTCGGCCTGGGCAATCTGTCGGCATCGCTCGGCGAACGGCCGCGTCAGCCCTGCCGTGTTCGACAGTTCGACATAGATGCACCGGCTCAGCAACGGCCCGGCGTCGATCTGGTTGTCAAACAGATGCTTCTGCCCGGCCTGGGTCGTCGTGAACACAAAGACCACGTGGTCCGGCACCCGCTCCAGGATTCCGAGCAGCCGCCGCACGATCGCACCCTTGAGGCCGTGGGCCTCGTTGATGATGTAGACCCGGCCCCCACGTCCGCCGCCGTAGAAGCACATGCCCTGCTCGATCTGCGTCAGCGTCTCGCTGGTCACGCAATCGGCGCTGTCGTATTCATCAACGAACATCCCATCCGCGCCGTAGCTGGCGATGATCCTCGCCAGCGTCGTCTTGCCCGTCCCGCTGGCCCCGCTGATCCAGTACGCCTTGCCGCCCCAGCCACTGCGAAGGGCAATCTCGATCTGCCTCTTGGCGTCCTCCTGGCCCACGACTTCCTCCAGCGTCTTTGGTCGCCATTTCTCGTACAAGCGCATCGTCTTTCCCCTTTCATCGCTTCGGTTCTGTCACAATCGTTCCGCAGTTGTGGCATTCCCACTGAACCACAATGCCTTCCCCATGCGGCGCTCCGCATGTCATTCTCGAACCACACTTCGGGCACTTCATCGTCTTCCCCTTTTCTCATGCGTACAGCAAACCCGGATGCTGGGCGGCCACCTCTTCCGCAAGCTCCTGGGCATTGCGTCCATCCCGGTGGTGTGCCATGTGTGCCCGGAGCAAATCCGCCCGGATGTCCTGTGACAGTTCGCCCAACTGACCGTATCGCACATGGATGTACCGCTGGCTCCAGTTGTGAATCAGTTCCGCGTCCACTTTCATCGGCTGTCGATTCATCGTCTTTCTCCTTTCCGCGTTTCCGCACCGGTCATATCTCTTCCATCAACTGCCGCAGCAGTGCGACAATGTTGCGCTGGGCCTCTTGCTTGCTGACGCCAAACGCTTTCTGGAGCGTCTCATCACTGAAAGACAGAAGGCCCTCCGCCGCGTCCGCAATCATGCGCACCTGCCCCTTGATCTGTGTCCTCGTCAGCTTCGTTTTCTTGTCCATCGTTTTCCCCTTTCAGTCTGGGGGGCCGGTGATTGCCCGGCCCCGGTCCATGATCCTCAGCCAAGCAGTTCCGCATACCACTTGCGGTCGCCCAGGCGAATCCGAAGCTCCGCCACCGCCCGGTCGAGTTCCTGGTTGGTGCTCTGGAGGATTCCACACGGATTGAGACCTCGCGGATGATTCGTTTGCACGTACTCCAACGCCTCGTCCAGGTCACGCTTGGCTCGTTCAATGCAACGCTCGATCCGTTTCGCAGCCTCCATGATCTCATTTTCGTTCTCCCAAGCCCGCATCAGCGCCTTGCCTTCCGGCCCTTGGAAGTTCATACCCTGCCCCTTGGCCATCAGGGCATCCATGTTGGCCTTGGCTTCGGCGGCGATTGCGTTGGTGGTACTGGTTGTCGTCGTCATCGTTTTTCCCTTTCCTATGGAGTTTGGATAAGTCGTTTATTCTATAGAAAGTATATCGACTATATCCCCCTTGGTCAAGAGAAAAATCCCTTGATTTCCCGAAAATTGTATGGATTTGTTTCAGACTCCAGCAGCCCCTAAAACCTCTTGCCCCAACTGCCGCCGGTACTTGCGGAATCCGGCCCCCTTGGGAATCTGGCGGTTCTCGAATCCGACGTCCGCCACGTACACCTCGTCACCAACGTCGTACAGCAGCTTCACGATCAATCTCCATCTTCCCAATTACAGGGATCGCTCACCTTCAACCTGTCATCACGACACTCGCGCCGCATGATGCGGAACGCACACTTCGCATCGCCGCACCAGTACACCCCACTCCAGGCTGTCTCGTAGAGCTTCTGGCTTCTGCTCAACTGCTTCCGACATCCACCGCATCTCAGTTCATCCAGAATCTTTCGCTTGGCCACAGGTCACGCCCCCTTCACTTCCTTGACCACCCGGTCCAGTTCCCGCACCGCCGCCGCCAGATCGCCACGTTCCCAATTCACCAGCACCCGCTCGGCGGCCGACAGCAACTCGCTGTCACAGCCTTCCGTCGCGTCCTGCGGCTCCTGCGGGTAGTCGTACTCCACACCGTCCACCTCCACGGAAGCCGGCTTGTACGTGACGGTCTCGTAGTGGTGGAACCAGCAGCCGCACTTCGGGCACGTGATCGAGTAGCGGACAGATTGCACGTAATCCTTATAGCTGTGGTCCACGCCACTGCAAAACTCACCACACTTCGGACACGTCCACGGGGCGAGGTACTTCGGTTTGTCCACTTTGGCTTTGCTCATGATTTCAACTCTCCTTTCTTCTGGGACTTCACCACACCGGCGTGTCCGGGACGCGGTGACCGCACCTGTCGCAGACCCGCCATCCCCAAACCTCATTCGCAATCCACTCGGCCCACGTCACGCTCTCGGGCCGCATCAGGCCCCCGCAGTTCGGACAAGTCCAGCGGGCGAGTTCTCGTCTACTCCGCGTCGCCATCGTCTTGCCCTTTCTCAGTTTGCTCTTGTTTGCACCTAAGCAGCCGGTTGGCTCGGTCAATCAAATCCTTCCAGCTTGGGATGTCCCCAGGCTCCGGGTCGACTTCGTACTCGTCCTCGACAATCGACAGCAGGCCAAGGAATACCTCCATCCACTCGCCGCCGGGCCGTCCAGCGTCCGGCTCTTCGGCGTCGACAGTGGAGGTTTCACAGTCCGCCGTGTCCCCGTAGAGGCCGTAGCCCACCAATCGTGAAATCGTGTAGAACCTCGCATCGCAACCTTGACAGGACGCCTCTTGGTAGGTGCTGCCCCCTTCCACGGAAATCTCGTCCCACGACACGTTCTCGCTGTGGCATTTGGGGCACCGGCTGCTGTTCTCAACAAACTCATGAGCCGTCATCGGCTTGTTCATGGCTTCTCTCCTTTCAATACTCCAGATATTGCAGGCCGCCGTCGTACCAGTAGCGGAACCGCAGTGTTTTGCCGTTGAGCACTTCTGCCATTGCGTCGCGATCGGCCAAGACCACAGACTGCGCGTGCTCCAGCGCGGACCACAACGTGTTGAACGACCTGCCCTTCTTTGTGCGACCGTCATAGACCATGACCCGGTACGTGCTCATGGGTGCTCTCCTTCTGCCGCCGCAATCGCGGCGCGAATATCCCGAACCAAATCGGCCCACGGGCCACGGTTGCCAAGATCGGGATCGTTGCCCTTGCGGATCATGGCCTCGCAGCGTATGAGCATAGCCAGCAGGGCCGGAGCGGCCCGCCGCTCTTCATACTTGGCCTTCGCAATCGCCGCCAGCGCGTGCTCGTACGTAACGGCCATGTCCGGCCACTCCCGGTCGACGTATTCCATGCCGCCCAAAGCCTCGACATCCTCCACCAACTCCCGGCACACCTCCAGCGGGGTTGGCGTACGATCATTCGGTGACATCGACGCCCCCTTTCCCCGCCTCAAAGAGCGGCGACAAAGCCCTCTTCACCGACTCCACCGGCACCTTGTACTTCCTGCCGTGGCACTCCGTCAGAATCGGAAACCGGGGCGCGTTCGGATTGATCCCGACGATCGTGTGCATCTGGCCGCTCAACAGGAACTGCCGGCCAAGATCGCTCTCGCTCAGGCCGTACATGGGAGCCAGAAACTTGAAGTTCTCCGCCTCCTTGCTCACCACCTTGCCATCGTCGCCCAGCACGCCGATCTCCAGCTTTAGCGTGGCGTGCGAGCCGCTGTACTTGGCGTCACCAACCTCGAATCCGATACCGTACTTCTTGCCGAGGTCGGCCAGCGCCGCCTCAATCTCCGGCCTCAGTTGCCTCAGTAATGCCGCTGTCATTGCCATCGTCTTTCCTTTCCCCAGGGGACCGGCGTGATCCGGCCCCCGAACAGCAAGCCTGTCACTCCGACGCTTCCACAGTCACCAGGATCTGCTTGGGATTGCCCAGCCGATCGAGGACGCGCTTGCTCACGTAGATGCTGGAGGCAATTTCGTCCAGAAGCTGTTCCCCGACATGCGCCTCGCCGTGGGGCGCAAACCGGACCACATGCTTGCAGTCCTTCTCCGTCTCGAACACCTGCCGAGCCACCACTTTGTCATTCGTCTTTCCCATGCTCCTACCCTTTCCTGTGAAGTTGATATTCCGGGCACCTTCTGATCGCCCATACCAGAGCCACCCACGGGCTTACAAACACCAGCCATCCCAAAATCGTCGTTTCCATCGTCTTTCCCTTGGCCACATAGGTTGTAAAAGATTGTTGATTCTATATAAAGTCTATCGACTATATCCCCTTGTGTCAAGAGAAAAAATCCGGGCTTTCCCGAAAATTTTATGGAATTATTCCGGCCCGACACCCCTCCCCCCGAAGCTGCTCCCGGAGCCTCCGGGCCATCTCCGCATAGTCCGCCGTGCCATAGAACGGCGGCACCGCCCTGAACAGGAACGGCTGAATCTTGAACCACCGCTCCCGTTCCCGGTCCACCATCCACGTCCCGATCGCCAACAGGAATCTGGCGTTGTTCACGTGCGGCGCATCCGGCGCATGGTGGTGGCAGTCCACGCATAGCCCCACCCCGAAATCGGGATCGAATCGCGTTGCCGGGTCACTGCTCTGGCTGCGGAAAATGATGTGGTGGGCCTCCAACGGCAATATCCGCTTGCACAGATAGCACCGCTTCCTGGCCCGAGCCAGCACGATCTGTGCCCACAGCCGATCGCACTGTGCCGCCGTCGCGTTCCGTCGCTGCTTCATGCCGCCACCGATCCTTTGACCAGTCGGGCCAGCGTGATCTTCTGCCTGGACACCAGGTCAAACAGGAGGGCCGACGCCAACTCCGACGGCTTCGTCCAGTCGCGGGCCACCGGAAACACCGGTCCCTCTATCGCCGTCAGAACGTCCATCAGCGTCACCTCGTCAAGAGGCTTCGCCAGCGCGAACCCGCCATTCCGGCCCACCTTGGACGCAACGATGCCAGCCAGTGACAGCGCCCGAAGCGCAGACCACATCTCGCCTTTTCGCCCCAGCGCCGCCTCCACCTCCTGTGCCGTCACCTGCTCACCCCGCCGGCCCATGTATACCAGTGCATCAATCGCCACCTCCGTCTGCCTCGACAACTTCATAGAATCATTCCCCCGTACAACTGTGGTTTCGCGCTCTTCGGCAGGTACAATGGGTGCTTGGGGTGCCCTGCCTTCGTCGTCCCCAAACAGAACACGGCCACGCCGATCTTTTGCAGCATCTTCACCACCTGCGCACCGCGATCGTTCAATGCCCCGTGGACACCCCACGCCGCAATGACCAAGCTCGCATCGAAAGCTACCCGTCGAATCGCCACGTCGTTCTCCGGCCCCACCGGATCATCGACCGCCAGCAACGCCTTCGGGTCCGTGGAGCGGTAGGCGAAGATGTTCGTCATCACGTAGGTGCCAAAACCCCACGCCCGAGCAAAGCCCACACACCTCCGACAGGTAGGGTCCAGGGTCGTCTCGTCAGCCGTGCTCGGGTTAAGTCCGATGAAATTCACCGTGGGCAACAACGGCCCCCACTGCCGCGTCAACGTGTACCGCCACATCCGGCACGGGGAGAACTGCGCATCCGACATCGTGAAATGTTCCGCCCTGCTCATTCGTTCATCTCCTTGATCGCCGCCTTCACTACATCCATCAGGCTCCACTCACAGGGCACTTTCAAGAACGGTGCCCTGGCCGGCATGTGCCGGTCCATGCAGATCCTCTGGTTGCCTGGGTAGAGGTGGTGACGCCACAACGCCTTGCCGTTCGCGTAGCGGATCAGGGCATAATGAACCTCCCCGTACTGCACCAGAGACAAGCCATGCTTCTGAGCCATCGCCCGCGCCGTCTCGAAATCCTCGATGGCCCTCTCACGGTTCGCCTGTCCCCGAGCCTGCCGCTCGGCCCTTATCGCTTGGAACACATCCGTCGTATCACTCATGCGTCTCGTCTCCTTCTTCCTCGTCTGGCTCCTGTTCCACTTTCCGAAGATAGTCGTGGTCGACGCCGATGCCGGCCAGTGGGAAGTAGGGGACCATCTTGTCCTCGTCCCAATCGTCCACGACCCCAAGTGCGTTAATGCAGACATCACGAACATTCGTCCACGTCAACAGGTCTCGCACAGCCGCCCGCAGTGCCTCATTCACCTCGGCCACCTGGGCAGCGTCGTGGCGATTGTTGTACTTGCGACTGTCCACACCGTAACCGAAGCTGTGTTCTGCCCCAGAGACAGAGGGGCTGACCCACAGAATCACGTGCGGGTTGGGCGTGGTCACGAACCACGAGGCAATTTCCTTGTACGGGTCGGAACCAAACTCGCTGACCCCGAACCGCCTGAACATATAGACGAACAGAGGCCCGTACTCGATCTTCGATGTCTCCTCATCCAGGAATTGCTCGGCCCACGTGAAACCTCCGCCGGCAATCTCCCACGTGCGCATACTCTCCGGTTTCCATGCACTCGCGTGCCACTTCGTCTTCTCTGTCATAACCGATCCTTTCCATTGCCGCCCAACGTGCGGCGTGTGCTCACGTAGTTCGAGTCCCGCATCCCGTTCGCCAGACTCCGTAGAGCCATGTACTCTTCGTAGCTCAACGGCTCCGCGCCCGACTGTCCATCGGACGGCCCGTACAACTCATGTTTGCAGATGAACGCATCCACCAGCCGCTTCTCTTCTTCTCGCAGCAGTTTGCGGAAGTGTCGATACATGTGCTCGATCTCGATGAAGTCGATACGACCGCACTTGATCCCGATACGCTTCGGCTTCCGCCGGACCTTGTAGTAAGTGACCTCGGAAATCCCCGTCGCCTTTGCCACGCACTGCATCAGGACCGTCCGCTCCCTTTGATTGGCACAGACAAATTCGTGGTACTCCACATCCTGCTTGGGATACAGGTCTTCCATCGTCAGCCCATGCTTGGCCAACAGTCGATCCAACTGGCTCTTGGCGTTGTCACGCTCTCCGCCCACGCCCCTCTCGGCCAGGGCAGCGATCTTCCGCAGCTTCGCTCGAATGGTTTCGTTGTCCGCCATGATCCGCCTCAGTAGACTATCCGCACGTTGTTCACCACGCCGGCCGCGATCTTCTCGACCAGATACGCCGCCTGCTCGGGCGTGAAGTCCAGCATCACCAGCGACTCCCGCGCCTCCCGGTGAATCCGCTCCCGGTGCTTGGCGTTCGCCGCCAGACGCTCCAGCCTCTTGCGTTCGGCCTCTTCCGCCGCCAGTCGCTCGCGCTCCTTGCGTTCCGCCTCTTCCTGGGCCTGACGCCGGGCCTTCTCTTCGGCCTCTCGGCGAATCCGTTCTTCGCGTTCCACCCGCTCGCGTTCGGCCCGCTCGGCCTCGGCCTTGCGTCGGTTCTCTTCCTCGATCCGGGCCAACTCCGCCTCCTTCTCGCGGACGATTCGCTCTCGCTCGCGCAGGGCATACTCGGCGTACGCCTCTTCCTCGGCCTGAGCCTTCAAAGCGGCAAGGCGAGCTTCCTCGGCGAGACGTTCCTGCTCGGCCTCCCACTTCGTCAACGGCTCTCGCGCCTCATCCCGCAGCGCATCCATCGCATCCCGCCAGACCTTGCGGCCCGCGTCCACCTTCGCCGCCTTGGCCTTCCACTCGGCCACCTGGTCCTTGCCAAGGTTGTCCACCAGCACCTTCGCGCTCGACACCTTGCGGGACAAACTGGCCACCGCCTTGCGTCCGGCATCCGTCGAGATGTCCGGCACGTGCTTCCGCACGGCCTGCTGGATCTTCGCGATCAACTCGTTCACTCCGCCCCCGGTGAACAGTTCGACCGCGTTGATCTCTTCGACCTTGACAAGGTCGGACGGCTCTATGACCTCCGCCGCCTTCGGTTCTTCGACCACTCGCATCGCGTTCTCCTTTCCTTTGTCACTCAATCCAAGTGTGGGGGCAGGCACGCCCTGCCCCCTGGGAAAAACGACTACTGTTCCAGTACCGCCCATTCCGTGCGGCGGCCATCCACCACCAGCACGTCCAGGTCAAACTGCCCCGCCCGAACATCGTGACCATCCAGGATCAACCGCGCCAGTCCCCGCAGCTTCGTCCACGGCCTACGGTGGTGACACAGAATCACGTTGCCCACAAAACTCGCCTCCCGGCCTGCCTTCTGGATAATCCGCATGATGTCATGCTTGGTCATTCGTTTCGTCGCCATCGTCTTTCCCCTTTCCCAAGGGGGCCGGGATCATCCGGCCCCGTTCCCGATCACCGCCTTATTCGGTCGTGTGCTCCATCAGAACGCGCAGCAGATGGTTGTAGTCCCCCGCCATGCACCCATCGAGCACCGCCTTGATCTCGTCCGGCGTCCACTTCTCTTTGCGCGCCTGCTTCTGGAACGCCCCCATCAGAGCGAAGGCGTTGCCGTCCAGACCCACCAGCCGCAGCTTCACTTTCTTGTTGACCTTCATCGTCTTTCCCCTTTCATCTGGTTGCGTGTTCGGTTTCTCTGCCCCGGTGCGGGACCGGGGGCAGGGGGTTCAGTCAACATGCTCTTCGAGGTCGCGTATCGCGCGGATCACGTATGGTTTTGGGTAGCCAGCGCCAGGATACCCAGACTCCCCGTGAAGCCAGTCAGCCACCACTCGTCTCAGCGATTGGACCTCTGCATTTTTTGTCTTTGCATCTGTGCCACACATGGCCTTCACGGCGCGATTGCTCCAGTATGTTGCGTGTCCTACAGTCTTCATCGTCATTCCCCTTTCCTATAGAGGTTGAATAGGTTGTTGATTCTATATAAAGTATATTGCCTTTATCGCCCGCTGTCAAGCCAAAAATCCGAGATTTCCCGAAAATTTTATGAATTTGAGGCCAAAAGTTTCGCCAGGGCCGGGAACCGGCGCACCCGCTGCCAGTAGTCCCACGTGGACGCCTTCTGTGGCCCGCGAGGCCCCCCGTTGTGACATCGTGCCCACTGCTCCGGCCCGCCGTCCCGGCAATACCGCTCCATGTACGTCTCGAACATCGCCCGGCTGGCCTCG
>Ga0208458_1003495_pt1 | contig 10598 bp, 5 predicted proteins | sample AD_UKC085_MetaG_FD_184432 | JGI IMG/M metagenome (GOLD analysis project Ga0208458, IMG submission 184432) | Active sludge microbial communities of municipal wastewater-treating anaerobic digesters from USA - AD_UKC085_MetaG (SPAdes) (version 2) | ecosystem: Engineered > Bioreactor > Anaerobic >... | reverse complement strand
ATACTGCATCCAGTAGCCGGCGACCGTGGTGGTGGGATCGGTGTCATAGTCCCAGATCAGCTCGCGGACGGGGGCTTCGTTGGCGCGGAGCTTGGGCAGGCTGTCGTAGCCCCACCAGGACTCGTAATCCGAGCCGCCGGGGGTGCCGTCATCACCCACACAGGGGCCGCTGCCCACGGGATCAGCCGGAGTGAAGTAGAACCAACTACGATAGAGGGAGGTATTGCTTTCGCAAGCGCCGACTTCGACGTACTGATTGTAGCGATCGAAGTAGATGCTGTCGGAAGAGACGTGGTTGAAGACACCGTCGAGGATCAGGTGCATGCCGCGGCTGTTGATTTCGGTTACCAGGGCATTGAGGTCATCAGCATCGCCAAAGATCGGGTTGAGCGCGAGGTAGTCGGTGGTGTCGTAGCCATGGTTGGAGGGCGACTCAAAGATGGGGTTGAGGTAGATGGTGTTAACACCCAGGGCCTCAATGTAATCCAATTTGCTCAAGAGGCCGGCCAGGTCGCCGCCGTAGAAGTTCTTGCTGTAGGTGCCGGCGCAGGTACCTGCGGCGCGGGGATCACAGATTTCCTCATTCCAATCGGTGGTCAAGGAACGATAGACCGTGCCGCCGGGCTCGCCATAGAAGAAGGAGCCGGCGGGTTTGTTATTGGCGGGATCGCCATCGCGGAAGCGGTCGGGGAAGACCTGATAGACAACGGCATCCTTGATCCAGTCGGGGGTCTGGAAAGCGGCATCGTACACGGTGAGCTGGTAGGAGTAGTCGTTGGTCTCATCGAAGGCCTGACCCCAGCCCATGGTGCGGGCAGCGTCATCTTCGTAATAGTCCGTGTCAGTGCCGTCAATGGCAATGAAGCGGTACCAGTAGACGGTAGGATCAGCGCTGGCGGGAACAGTGGCTTCCCACCATTCGTAAGTGCCGTCATCCAGCACCAGAGCCATATTCAGCATGGTCTGGGTATCCGTGCGGTCGTTGTAGAGGCGAAGTTGGGCGGCGGTCAGATCGCCGCTGGCCGCGCGCAGGCGCAGCGTGACGGGCGTACCGGTGGTCACCGGGCCGCCGGGGTTGCGGTAAAGGGTCTCGCGGCTGTTGTGGCCGAGGTCGCCCCACCAGATATTATCATCGTGTGAAGCATGGGGGGGTTCGGCGGGAATTGGATATTCGGTCGAGTTGCTGATGACAGATGTGGTGGCCCAATCTGAAGCATTCCAGTCTTCGGCCGGGTCATTGATGGTATCCTGGGCTGGATCAGCCCCCCCACCAGTACCCCAAACTTCCATCCAAATGGTATCAGGATTTCCCAGATCAGCTTTATCCACCTGCCATTCGATGATGGATGGGGTACCAGCCGTGAGACCGGCGCTCAAAACCGAAGCAGTGCCATCCCAGGCGCTGCCGTTCCAGCTAAAGGATTGAATATCCTCAACGCCGTAAGGGGCACTATCCACATAGGTATAGAAAGCATATTCGGGCTTATGGGGATCACTGGCAATGACGTTTCGGCCCCAGGCATCTGTGGTGGCACCGTTGGCATCATTGGTGGTGTCGATATAGATGGCGTACTTGCCCCAATTGGTGGCGGCAATATCAGCATTGATGGTGTAGGCAAAGTAATACGAGCTGGCATCTTCAGCAATATAAAGATTGAGGAGATCCATCACAGCATTACCGTTACCATCTCCCGCCGAGTCGCTGGCACGGGGAGCGCCATAAGCGGCATCCACCAGACCATCTACGCTGACCACGGGGGTAGAGACAGACAAGACCGCGGCGGTAGACCAATCGGTGGCGTTCCAGTCGTTGGCAGGGAAATTCAGGGTATCCTGGGCGTTATCTGACACACCACCGCCCGTATCCCAGACTTCCACCCAGATCTGGCTCGGATTGCCAAGCTTAGATTTGGTCACGGACCACTCAAGGATGGAAGTGGCGCCAGCGCCAAAGGCAACAGCATCCAGGGTTTGGGCGGTGCCCCAATCCCAGGCGCTGCCGGTCCATTGCACAACGTTCGAATCTGACGCATCGTAGGGTGCAGCATCCAACCAACTGTAAATGCCATATTCGGGTTTGTGCGGATCACTCACCGTCACCGCCCGGCCCCAGGCATCACTTGTTGCGCCATTGGCATCGTTGGTTGTATCAATATAAATGGCGTATTTGCCCCAGCTATTGGCAGAGAGATCGGTATTGACCTCAAAAGCAAAATAGAAGTAGGTGCTATCCTGTGTGACCCAGAGATTGGTCAGGTCCATGGGGCCATTGCCGTTGCCGTCACCGGCAGGATCTGTGGCAATGACTGGACCATAAGAAGCATCGACCACACCGTCCACAATGGGTGTGGCATTGAGGCCAGATTCGTTTGGCCGAGCCGCCTGCACGGGGATGCCCGGCAGGCCGGTAAGCGACAAGAGCATGGCTATCAAAACAGCCAGGCGCAGGACAAAGATTTTACGATTCATGATTTTACTCCTTGGGAAAACCAGGTGGATTCATAAACAACTGATTTTATTTTATCAGTTTTTAAGGTGATATCCAAACCGGTGCAGGGCTATAATTATTGGTATGGACAACTTTTTATTACGACCCTTGAAACCGGAAGATGATTTTGCGGCACTGGTTGAGCTGCGGGCTCAGATTGAGGCGGCAGACCAGGATGGTGTGAATGTGACTGAAGCCGCGCTGCAGGAGCAGTTGTGCGCGCCCGGACACAACCCGGCGGCAGACCGCTGGGTGATGGTTGAGACGGCAGCAGGCGAGATGGCGGGGCATGCGCTGGTCTGGCTGCCGCCAGAGGCTGATGCGGCGCAGGTGCAGGCGGCAGTGCGCCCCCAATGGCGGCGGCAAGGGCTGGGGACGCAATTGATGGAGGCAGCGCTGGCGCGCGCCCGGGTGTTGGGCGCGAGGCAGGCGGTTGTGCAGATCAATGGGCGTCGGGCAGAAACCGACCTGATCGTGAGGCGCTGGGGGTTTCAGCTTGAGGGGGCCTATACGGAATGGCGAAATAGCAAGCCAGTTAATTTTACTGAAGCAAAACTGCCCGAGGGATACCGGCTGTGCAGCTATGCGGAGGTGGCAGACCTGGCCATTTTGACGCGGGCAATGAATGAGGCCTACGCCGGGCTGTGGGCGCATATGGAAGTGAGCGAGGCGCAGATGGCTGAGTGGCTGCCGCAGTTCAATGCAGACGGGCTGCTGCTGGTGTTCAATGGAAACGGCGAGATTGCCGGGATTACACGTACAGAACCCAGCGCCGAGCGGAGCACCGCCAACCAGCGACCCACGGGGTATATTGATGCGCCGGGCTTTTTGCCGGGGCACCGGCAACTGGATTACTATCGCGCCCTGCTGCAAGCGGGGATGCAGTGGCTGCGCAACCAGAGGATGGAATGGATTGAACTGGAGTCGTGGGGGGACCCACCCGAGCGGCTGAGCGTTTTTGAGGAGGCAGGGTTTGTGCTAATTCAGCGCGTCAATGTCTATACGAAAGATTTGTGACGAGCGGGCGACCGATCAGCCGCCAAATGAATAGATCACGGCCAGGTGGATGAGGCACCCCAGCCCCACTGCGCCCCAGAAGAGCGGTTTGCGGGTCTTGTGACGGAAAATCAACATGCCGGCGAGGGCGCCAAAGGCGCCGCCCAGCAGCGCCAACGTGAGCAAGGTGCGTTCAGAGATGCGCCACAGGTTGGCTTTGGCACGGAATTTATCAAGCCCCCAGACGATGAAGGTCAGGGTGTTAATGATGATGTAGTAGATGAGCATGGGTAGGATTGTATCATCAAAAGAGGTGGAGCTGAGGAGGCCTACTCGCCCGAACGCCAAATCCGGACGATGCCATATGCATCAGCAGAAACCAGAGCCTTACTATCTGCAGAGAAAGCCAGGATACTCACACTGCCGCGATGACCGGTCAGTGTTGTGATGAGCTGCCCTCGGGCAACATTCAATATCTGCAGCGAGCCATCGCTCAACCCAATAGCAAGTAAGCGCGCATCCGGGCTGAAGGCCAGAGCAGTTATGGTCGCACCGGTTTGTGAAATGGTCAGGTCGTAGATATCTCCCAAGCTATTGGACAACACCATGTGATTGCTATTATCATCCGCCTTTCTGGCGATCAGGCTACCATCCGCACTTGGTATTGAAAGGTCATAATGTGATTCAAATATGTCATAAGCAACATATGTCTGTTGATAATCAACAATCGGGAAGGGAGGGCCAGCGGCAAAATCGTACTCCCAGGTTTCCCCTGGCGCATTGGCAGTCAAGCGAGCGCCATCAGTACTGAAATTGACTGTATCAAATCCCTTGAAAACCCATCGGGTGAATTGCCAGGTTGTACTGGGCTCACCGGCCTGTCCGGCCAACATCTGCACAAATTCACCTGTAGCGGCATCCCAGACGGAGAGATACAAGCGATGAGAAACCACCAACCAGTCTGCCGCGGGGCTGGCAGCATCGATGGTACCGGCAGGGATTGTGGTGCTGTGGACCAGGGTGCCATCCTCAGAGCTCAGATCCCAGACGGTATTGGCGCCCCAGGCGCGCAGACGGCCATCTGGCAGGGCCGTCAGGCCGCGGATTGAACCGGTGCGCGCCGTCAGTTTATCCACAGCATCGCCGGTGGAAACATCCCACAGGAGGATTGCACCATCAGTATCGGCAGACAACAGAAGGGATCCATCTGGATTAAAACGCAGCAGTTCGATAGGTGCGGCATGCCCTTGAAGACGATAAACCGCCGTCCCACTGGCAAGGTCATATAACCAGAGGTTGCGCAAATTATCAGCGAGCGCCAGCAGCCGGTTATCCGGGCTGATCTGTGCGGCGGTGACGCTTTGAATATAGTGCAGCTTTTCGACATCCTGCTCACTGGTGAACAGCTTCAGCCGGTAGGCATCTGCCATGTTGGGATTCATCACTTCCCAAATCCAGGCAGAGCCGCCCGCAGCGCCAACCAGAAATTGCCCATCCGGACTGAAAGAAAGGTCGGTGATTCCTGTGTCTGGTCCGCCTAGCACGTTGACAATCTTGCCGGTTTGAATATCCCAGACACGCACAGAAGAAGCTGGATGGGAATCGTAAGTAGCCGCGATCAGGCGGTTGTTGGGGCTGAACACTGGCAGGTGCATATAAGACCCGGGCAGCGTGGCAATCGGCGAACCCTGGATAAGATCATAAATGCAAAGGCCACTCTCCGTACGGTTGTTGGTCAGCAGGGTGTCATTGCTGTAGCCGTAGATCAGCAAGCTACCATCCCGATTGATCTGGATGGGTCTGGAGCCGGGTAAATCTGCCAGCAACTGGTTGGTGGTCAGATTCCAGACCTGCACGTTGGACCCATGCAGATCTGCCGCCAGGATATCTCCATTGGCTCGCTGAGCAAATGCTTCAAACCATGCCTCCGTGGGCAGGTGGATGCTTTCCTGGTAAGGTGGACCACTGAAAGCTAAAACACCCTGCGACCCGAGCGTCAGAAAGCGCACTGCACCGGGAGCATTGGACCAAATTGCGTCAGTCAGGATGCCGCTGCCAAAATGAGCAATTTCCTGCAGTTGAATGGCATTGGCAGGGGTGATGGCACCCTCGGACTGAGTGGGCGGAGCGCTGAAGACGATACTCTCGACACCAAGGAGCGGTGCGGGGGGATTAGAAGCCTCGGGAGTAGCGGTAGGGGCTAACGATAGAGGCGGAAACGTTCCTGTCACTACGGCCTGGTGGAGGGCGGAAATATCCCACAAAGTAGCCCGGCCGTCGTTGCAGGTTGCGAGCGTGTTACCATCGGGGCTGATTGTGAGTGTGGAGATCGTGGGGTTTGATGGTAAATCCATCTGATGCACCAGTTGGCCGGTCTCTGTCTCCCAGAAGAAAAGGCTATTGTTCATAACTCTGAACAGAAACTGCCCATCTGGGCTGAAATAAATTGGTGTGAAGATTGATTCGGGAACCGGAATCTGGGTCAGTTTTTCGCCTTCCAGATTCCACACTTCAATCGTGTTGCCGTCGTTATAGTCATTCGTGCGGGCGAAATATGTATCGGTCAGGGCTGTGTCTGTATAATAAGTGATGTCCTCGGGCGGAAAATCTAAATGCCGGGTCAGTTGGCTGGTTGAGGCATTCCAGATTTGCAGGGTTTGCTCCTCAAGAATGACAGCCTGCACTGATTGACCATCATCCGAAAAACGCAAGCGATAGATTTCTGCATTGGGAACGGGTTGAGGCAGGCGCTGGACCAGGCTGGGGTGGGCGATATTCCAGATTTCGATCGCGTCCAAAGCTTTAAAAGCCACACGATTGCCATCCGGCGAGAAGGCAATCCCACTGCTCGGATCGACCTTTCCAGAGAGCCTGAATACCAGCTCGCCGCTGGTCGTATTCCAGACCAGCACTGCGCCGGTTTGGGTAACCCCGGCAAACTGGCGGCCATCGGGGCTGAAGGTTGAGTGCAGCAAGCGGCCATAGGGGTTTTCTAAAGAGGCGGTTATTCTCTGATTGCTCAGGTCCCAAAGCTGCACACTTTGATCACCCACTGCCAGACTGCGTCCACCGGGGCTGAACAGCACTTCACAACCATCGGAGTAACCCTGTTGATGCAGTGTTGCCCGATAGGAATCAGGTGTCAGCTCGGGTGCGACGAAAGTTTCAATCCGCTCGGTGTTCAGATGATAGACCTGATCGGGTTTGTCTGGTTTGTAGGCATCGTACTCATGTTGAAACGAGACAAATATCTGGCTGCTGTCAGCACTGAAGCGGATATTGTTAATGCTGGAGAGAAAACCAGACACCGTGCGCAGCAGATCTCCGGTCAGTGGGTCGAACAGGCGCAGCAAACCATCCTCGCTGCCCGAGGCCAGATAGCGACCATCTGGACTGAAGGCAAGGCTGTTGACTTCGGCAGTGTGAAGAAGATCCAGGTGTAACTCGCTGGTTTGGACATTCCAGATATATAGATGGAATTGAGAATCATCGTAGTAGTCTCGATAGCACCCGGCTGCCAGCCAACGACCATCCGGGCTGATGACCGGGGGAGTAACACGATAATAGGCATTATCATAGGCATAAGGGTATTCATCAGACCATTGCTGCCTCGTAAGATCATAGACCCTTAATACGCCATAATTATCGGCTCTGGGGGATTCGAACATTTGAGTGATGACAAAACGACTATCTGTCGAAAAGTGGTAGGAACCCATCAGGCTGGTGTTAGCAGTGATGTTTGAGGCAACTTTTGTGGTCGTATTCACAAGAAAGATGCCATTTTCAGCATCCATGAGGATCCACTGGTTGTCGGGGCTGAAGTCGAGGAGATCCCTAATAGTTTTTTGCCGAACGAAGCCAAGTTCTTCTCCACTGGCAGTATCCAGCCAGCGCAAGGTATCGGCTTCCAAAACCGCAATCAGGCTGCCATCGGGAGAACGCAGGGTTTCTGGTGTCAGACCCTGGCCAAGCACAGCATAGCTGACCGGACGAAGGGGGTCGGGAGCGGTGGTGGGAGTGGAAATGGATTTTGGTGTGGCGGTGGGGCGGGCAGTTGGGATGGGCGTGTGTGTGGCAGTTGGCAGGGCAGGCGTGGAGCTTACAGGATTCGTGGACGAAGCATCGGAGCAGGAGGCCATCAGCAGAACACACAATAAGGTGCTAACGCATAAAAAGAACCTGGGGTTCAATGAATTTCCCTCCCGTTTGAGCGGCGTGGTGTCATGTGATTATACTTCAGCTACCAGCACGGCCCATGCCCAAATTCTGATGTTCGGACAAAAGATCGGACATAAAGAAAAAAACAAAAAGCCTCAAAGAAGATAAACTTGATTTTCCAAGACCATCTTTATCAACTCAGAGGCTTCATGAACAAGTTTATCAATAATTGCGAATTTATGGAGGAATTGTTTGACGATGTTGAACAGGCAGAACGGGCAGGAGAAATCGGGGCGGCAATACTTGAGGCGCGCTCGTTACGCTTGACCGACATCGTTGTGAAAATGGAAGGCGAAAGCGCAGCAGGTTACAAAAGGATACAACGCTTCCTTGGGAGAGCGGACCCCCGGGCAGCCCTGTGGCGGCTGTTTCAAGAAGATGCAGAGTTCGTCATTGGCGACCCAACCGAGATTGAGCGACCGCATGCCTGGAAAACAGAATATGTCGGCAAGCTGAAAGATGGCAAGACCAGAGGGTTCTGGGCCTTGATCTTGGCCACACCCTATCGAGGCCGGGCAATCCCGTGCGGGATGGTGACGTATTCATCGAAAACAATTGCCCAGGGCCTGGATTCGCGCAATCTCAATCATTTTCGGGCATTTGATGGGCTGAAAGATATGTTAGGCGGACGTCCGTTGGTGTTGGATCGAGAATTCAGTTACCTGGAATTGATGCTCAAGCTGTTCGAAGAGGATATCAATTGGGTGATCCGTCTGAACCTGCGCGCCAACCCACCCAAATTCTATGATGATGACGGCCAGGAAGTGGCCTTGACGATTTCACCTGGGGAGACGGTGGTTCTCAACCATGTCTGGTACATGGGCAAGGTGTGCCTGAACGTTGTCGGCACCTGGAAGAAGGGGTTGAGTGATCCGATGTGGGTGATGACCAACCTGGAAGCCAAGCGAGGCTTGCAGATTTACTTTGCCCGGATGAAAATCGAAGAAACTTACCGCGACCTCAAAAGCTTGCTGGGTTTGACCAAGCTCATGAACAAGCAGCAAGTCTACATGGAGAAAATGGTTAGCTTGTTGTTACTGACCTTCACCATCGGCCTGCTGGTCGGCGAAGAATTGCGCGATTTGCTTTATGGTGAGCCAATCGCTGAAGATGAGCCTGTCGAAGACAGGGAGCGCATCCCAGGATCGTCTTCGCTTAAAAAGGGTAAAAAATGGAAACGCTATTCTGGTTTGTTTGTGCTGCTCAAACAGAAATGGTCTCTTTCCGATACTCAGAAAGCTGCCGTTCTGTTTGCCGCTCTGACCACCTTTCGCAGTTTGATTTACCCAAATGTCCGAACTTTTGTCTGAACCTCAGTTTGGCCGAAGTTCAGATAAAGTCAAAAAAAGGCACCTACTCACCTCGCAACAATAAGAGTATAATCCAGCCTATCGCCAGCCCCAAGCTGGCAGTTGTATGAATCGGAGGCCTTGAACGCATGAGTCGTCGTACCATCTATCTGATTGTCATTGTTGTGCTGCTGGCGGCTGCCATTTTTGTTGACCTGCCCGGCACGAACAAGTTCCTGGGGATGGAACCCAAAACCGTCCTGGGACTGGACCTGCGCGGTGGGATGCAGGTCATCCTGCAGGTGGACCCCAATTATACGGGCGAATTCACCGCTGAAGACATTGATGTTGCCAAAAGTATTTTGGAATCCCGAACAAACGGGCTGGGTGTGACAGAAGTCAGCTTCCAGACGTCCGGGGAACGTTATATCGTTGGTGATCTGCCGGGTGTTACCAGCACCGAAGATGTGGTGGATATCATCAAACAAACCGGTCAGCTGGAATTTGTTGATACGGCTGGCGTGTACCTGGAGCCGGGCACGGAAGTGAAAACCGACCTGGGTTCAACCGGTGAGGTTGTCGACCCCATGGTTGGCACACTGCCTGGTACTGAAACGCAGACTGAAACAATTTATCATACCGTTATGACTGGCGATCAACTGGATGAAGTTGGTGTGACTCGTCAGGGTATGCTTAACGAAGTGGTTATCTCGTTTACATTGAAACCAGATGGCGCCAAAACATTTGCTGCCCATACGGCTGCGAATGTGAATAATTATCTGGCGATTGTGTTGGACAAGAAAGTTATTTCTTGCCCGCAAATTCAATCGGCGATTACCGAAGGCGAAGGCATCATCCAGGGCAATTTCACGACCGAATCAGCGAATGCGCTGGCGGTGCAGCTGCGCTACGGCTCGCTGCCAATCCCGCTGGTGGTTGAGCAGGTGCGCGTGATTGGCCCCACGCTGGGTCAGGACTCGCTGGATAAGAGTCTGCTGGCTTTCCTCGTTGGTTTCATCATTGTGACGCTCTTCATGGTGATCTACTACCGCCTGCCCGGCTTTGCCGCCATCCTGGCAATCCTGAGCTACGGGGCCATCACCTTTGCTATTTTCAAATTGATCCCGGTTACGTTAACTCTGCCGGGTATTGCGGGTATTCTGCTCAGCACGGGAAGCGCGCTGGACGCCAACATCCTGCTGTTTGAGCGCATGAAGGAAGAGCTACGCGCCGGGCGCACGGCTCAGCAAGCCCTGGACCTGGGTTGGAAACGGGCCTGGTCCTCCATTCGAGACTCGAACATTGCGGCATTGCTGACCAGCGCAATCCTGTTCTGGTTTGGCAGCACATTTGGCGCTAGCATTGTGAAGGGTTTCTCGGTTACCCTGGCGCTGGGTGTTTTCGTCAGCGTTTTTGCGGCCTACTTCATCACCCGTAATCTGCTGAGCCTTTTTGTCAGTCTGATTCGCGACCCCGAGAAACATCTCGGCTGGTTCGGCCTTTAGGAGAACGTCAATGCTAAACATTCTCGGTAAACGCTACTACTTTTTCCTGCTGTCGCTGCTGTTGATTGTGCCCGGTATGATTGTGCTGGCAATTTATGGCCT
>Ga0208458_1003478_pt1 | contig 10625 bp, 7 predicted proteins | sample AD_UKC085_MetaG_FD_184432 | JGI IMG/M metagenome (GOLD analysis project Ga0208458, IMG submission 184432) | Active sludge microbial communities of municipal wastewater-treating anaerobic digesters from USA - AD_UKC085_MetaG (SPAdes) (version 2) | ecosystem: Engineered > Bioreactor > Anaerobic >... | reverse complement strand
TCCTCGTCCGGATATTTTTGTGTGAACTCCAACAATTTCATTTCAATGCCGATTTTATATATGCTCAAAGTTAGCGTTTATGCCGGGTTTATGCAAATTTTCAGTGGGACATATTGCGGATTATCATTTTTTTTAACCTCATGAGGATCCGATTCCTGAAGATGAAAACGGAAGGTATTTATGGATTGAAATCAAAGGGGTTGAGATTGTAGAAATAGTTAATTATCATGGCAAATAGAAATAGTATGGCAACAATAATGAATCAATATTATCCGCAGAGTGTAACTCATCCTGGTCTGACTTTGGCTGAAAAGTTGGAGGAAATGGGAATGGGGATAAAGGAGTTCGCCATCCGAACTTCTAAACCAGAAAAGACAATTAATGCTGTTCTGAAAGGAGAGAGCTCTATTACTCCGGATATGTCGGTCTCTTTTGAGACGGTCACTAAAATTCCTGCTCATTTTTGGATGAACCTTCAACGTCAATATGATGAGAGTGAGGCTCGTAATCGAATTTTTGAGCGAATGCTCTCTTTCTCGGAATGGGTCTCTTCTTTCCCTGTTTCTGCGATGGTAAAATTGGGTTGGATTTCCGAATGTAAAACGAAAGAGGAGAAAACGGTTGCTTTGCTTTCATACTTTGCGGTCAGTACACCAGAGGCTTGGGAAGATTATTATTTGAACCAACAATTGAAGGTGGCTTTCAGAATCTCATTGTCTACAACAAAAGAACCCTATGCCATTTCAACTTGGTTGCGCCAAGGCGAAATTCAGGCGGCAAATGTTGATGTTTCTTGTGAGTATGATGAAAAGAGCTTAAAGGATAAACTTCCGGAAATGAAGCGTTTGATGGCTGAGAACCCAAAGAATATATCTGAACAATTGCGACAAATTTGTGCTGATTGTGGTGTGAAGTTAATTTATACACCTTGTCTTCCAAAGGCTCCAATCAGTGGTTCCACTCGATGGATTAACGGAGTTCCTTGTATTCAACTATCTGGACGGTCTAAAAGATATGATACTTTTTGGTTCTCATTTTTTCATGAAATAGGGCACATCTTATTACATGGTCGTAAAGATATTTTTTTGGAGGATATAGAATATGGTGATAAACAAAAGGAAAAGGAATCTGATTTGTTTGCTTCAAAGTGGTTGTTGAGTCAGTCGGAGGAAGATATGATTGTAAGAAAAGGAGATTTCTCTTGGATCGCTATCCAAGAATATGCTAAACGATTTGGCACACATCCGTCTGTGATTATTGGTCGACTTCAACATAAAAATATGTTGCGTTGGCAAAATAGTAATTTATTGGAAAAGGTGCATTTATTTGAGGAGGAGTTGTATTAGATTTCCCCTAATGTTACAAAAGATGAAATCTCATTATTATTCTCTATTTATCGTTTGTTTTTGTGGAAAAAATAGTGGAGTTTTGTTGTGAATCTTTATAAAAAAGGAGGGTGCTATGAATATGACAGAAATAATAAATATATTATCTGTATTTATGGTTTTATTTGCCGTGGTGGATACAATAGGTGTGTTGCCTATTCTAGTAGATCTACAGAAAAGCGGCAAGAATATTAATGCCACTAAGACTACTGTTGTTGCGACGTTTATTTTGTTCGCTTTCCTCTTTGAAGGTGAGTGGCTGTTGAAACTATTTAATGTCGATTTCTCTTCTTTTGCCGTGGCAGGTTCCATCGTTTTGTTTTTCCTTTCGTTGGAGATGATTTTGGAGACCAATATCTTCAAACACAATTCGACCGAAGATGTTACCGTTATTCCGATAGCCTTCCCGCTAATAGCAGGTCCGGGTTCCATCACCACACTGATTTCCCTACGTGCGGAGTACGATCTTTGGGTCATTTCCATTGCCTTGGTGTTGAATATGGTAGTGGTCTTTGTTGTTATGAAACTGGCGGTTAGAATAGAGAAAATAATGGGAACTACCATCAATTACATTATCAAGAAGTTCTTCGGAATCATTCTTTTGGCAATGGCGGTGAAGTTGTTCGCCTCTAATGTTGGAATTTTGATCAATCACTAAAATCATTAGGTACACGAAAGAGACTACGTTTTTTGGCGTAGCCTCTTTCGTGTATATTTTATAAGGTGCTATTCCATTGTCTCTTTCGCGAAACGTATTTCGCTCCAAGAGTAATCGTTGCCCAGCATCTCTTTGATCTCCTTGTTCTCTTTGTCAGGATTGTTTCGAAACGCCTCTTTTATCTTGTCTATCTTTTCTTGACTACTGACGACATCGATTGAAATCTTTCCCTCTTTTACAGCTTTGAAGAGATGACTCTCTATCGTTCCTTTTGTAAGACCTCGCTCTTTAGCTATCTCATCCTGGTTTTTCCCTTCATTAAAGAGTTTGAGTGTTTCCTCATAAGTGTTTACCTTAGGTTCGTTACTGTTCTTCTCTTCAGGGATGAGAAATGCGGTGTCCTCTTTCTTATATCCGTATTGGCGAATGCTTTGCTCAATTATCTCAACAATCTCTGCGCCATATTTATGTATGGTTGTCTTTCCCACACCGGGAGCCATTAAAAGCTCGTTGGTGGTGAGCGGCATTATTTTTGAGATGCCGATAAGGGCAGTCTGCTGTAAAATCATATAAACTGGCATGCCTGCGTTTTCTGCCGTCTCTTTTCTCCAAGCCTTAAGTTGCTCGTAGAGTTCAGGGTGTTTAACCTCTTTCGGGATGATGTACTTCTTTTCCTTCTTCGAACCAGATGATTTAAGCGTTTCTTCGTCCATAGAGGCTTTTGCCTTCGTGTTGAGGTATTCGGAGATAGAGAACCCGTCTTTGCATTTCTCTAATGTGAGGTCTTTTATCTTTAATTCAGTTTCAAGCGAAGAGAGGGCGTCGTTCAAAACCTTTCTGATCTCCTTATTGTCTGTCTCAATGGTTTCTGCTTTGTCTGCAATGCTTTGCAGAATTTCATTGCTTTTTGTTTTGAAATATTCAGCACCTTTTTGGATTCTCTCTTTTAAGAAAATGTCATTTTCAGGGTCAGAACAATTAGTTAGTATGGATAGAATCTGTTGTTGGAATCTCTCAGAAACCACCTTTATCTCATTTTTCATCATGGGTTCCGTTTCTTGGAACTGTTTGGTGATTTCGGGATAAAGTTTGTAGAAACTCTCGTCGATGATTCTTTTCAGAGCGTAGAATCGTTCTATTGCATATTTGAAGGAGAATTGTTCTGTGACTAGTTTTGTGAAATAGCCCTTCTTCATTTGGTTGAAGCTCTCTTCGCTCGGTTCGCGAGCTTCTGCTTCCCGATTGAATGCATCAACCCTAGAGTCACGTTTGATGGCGTTGCTGATGATTGGCGAACTGAGCACCATACCTTCCAACGTTTTACAACGGCTGAGGGCTACGTAAACCTGTCCGTGTGTGAAGGCTGATTGTGCATCGATGATGGCCTTGTCGAAGGTCAGACCTTGGCTTTTGTGGACCGTGATGGCCCAGGCTGTCTTTAGAGGAAATTGCTCAAAAACACCGTCAATGCTCTCTTCTAACTCTTTTGTTGTGGCGTTGATGGTGTATTTGATGTTCTCCCATTTGTCGCGACCAACCATGATAGACTCCTTTTCGTCGTTACCGATTACGGTGATAACGTCATCTGTGATTTCTGTGATTTTGCCTATTTTGCCGTTGTAATAACGCTTCTCAGGTGTTGGGTCGTTCTTCACGAACATGACTTGCGCTCCTTCCTTCAGCTCTAATTTGGCATCTGTAGGGTAGGAGTATTCAGGAAAGTTGTCTGTGATTTTAGCCGTAAAAACGTGACTTTTGGTTTTAAGCGCAGCCAGTTTCTTCGTGTTGATGTTTTGTGCCTGCGCATTGTGTGTGGAAAGGCGAATGTAACCCTCGCTGTCATCAGGGTCGAAGTTCGGTTTGTATCGTTTGTTCAACTCTTGTAGCGTGCTGGCGTCAGCGTTGTTTTCTCGGATCTTATTTAGTAGAGAGACAAAGTTTTCGTCGGCCTGACGATAGACCGTCTTCAACTCCACGCACGCATACGAGGTTTTTTGCAGAGCCAAACTACTGAAAAAGAAAGGCGTAGGGTATATGCTCTTTAATAAGTTCCACTCTTCGTCTTTCACAACGGGTGCTAGCTGTTGGATATCTCCAATCATGAGCAGTTGGACTCCGCCGAAGGGCTCTTCCGTGCGACGGAAGTGCCGCAGTACATTGTCGATGGAATCGAGCAAATCTGCCCTTACCATACTGATCTCATCGATGACCAGTAGGTCTAAACTTCTGATAATGTTTATCTTCTCTTTTTTGAATCGGAAAAGTTCTGACTTGGCAATGGGTGTACCAGGCACATATGGTCCAAAATTGAGTTGGAAGAAGGAGTGGATGGTCATGCCTCCGGCATTGATGGCAGCTACACCTGTTGGCGCAACAACAACCATTCTTTTGGGAGAATGCATCCGTAAGTTCTTGAGGAATGTGGTTTTTCCCGTTCCTGCTTTTCCTGTCAGGAAAAGATTGGTACTTGTGTGTTTCAACAGTTCATTGGCTAAGTCCAATTGAGGATTTGTTAGCATCATACAGTTAGAAATTTGTAATTAGAAAAGGTGCGGAGAGAAGATCGAAGAGTCCTCTCTCCGTATGAAATAATATATGCTACTAGTCTTTCTTGTAGTGGACAGCTACCCATAAGTTTTTCTCCTCGAAAGAGATAAGTTTTAACCCAAGTTTCTTTGCTTCTTCGTCTATGACCGGAATGTCATGTTTGTAGAAACCGCTCATGAATAGTTCGGATCCTGTGTTCATGCATGCTGCGTAGGCGTGCATGTCATGCAATAGGATGTTTCGGTTGATGTTGGCGAGTATGATGTCGAATTTCTCTTTGCCGAGAAGTTCTGCACCTCCTTGCATTACGCGGATGTTGTTGACATCATTAAGCTTAATGTTCTCAAGAGAATTATCGTAAGCCCATTCGTCGATGTCTATGGCTAGGATTGGATTTGCACCGCGTTTGGAAGCTAAAATGGCCAATACGGCTGTTCCGCAACCCATATCGAGAAGAGATTTACCTTTTATGTCTGCTTTCAAAACTTCTCCGAGCATCAAAGAGGTTGTTTCGTGATGTCCGGTTCCGAAAGACATTTTAGGGTCAATCAAAATCTCGTATGTAGCAGCCGGAATATCTTTGTGGAAAGTGCTGTGGATAACACAGTCGTTGCCCATAATGATGGGTTGAAAATAGTGCTTTTCCCACTCTTCGTTCCAATTCTGACCTTTAATTAATTTACTTTCGTATGGGATGTTGTCAGCATATTCGAAAGAGGCTAAAAGAGATTTGACAGCCTCTTCATTGTAAAGATTCTGAGGGACATAGGCAGTAAGACCTTCGTTTCCTTTTACGAAACTTTCGAAACCGATTTCTCCCAATGCAGCCGAAAGAAGGTCGCCGATATAATCTTTGTCAGTATCGTATCTGAAAATAAATTCTAAATAATCCATATTTTTTTTGTGCAATTAAACGTTTTCTAAAAACGTTAGTCTAAAAGAAATGAACAACATCCAAAATGCATTCAAAAAATGATGCATAACGATTGTTGTAACGTTTTTTGTTTATCTTTGTGAGTTGCAAAGATACAACAAAGTGGTTGAAACTGAAAATTTGTAGGGTGTTATAAAATGACAGTGAAGGTTGTGATTGTTGTATTAAGAACAAAGACGTTAACCTAGTTTATTTTATTGTAGAACAAAACTTTGGAGGAAATAGATATGAAAAACGGAATGACAAAATGGTTTGTATTCTTTACCATCCTGCTTCTGCAGCCGATGGTCTCCTATTCTCAAGACGACATTTATTTTACAGAAGAAGAGGCAAATGTTGAGGCTGAACAGATACAGGAGGAATTGAATGCACAGAAGATAAGAGCTGAAGAACGCGCTCGTCAACGTGCTCTTGAGCAAAAACGTTATGAAGAGAGTTTAGCGGCTCAAGAAGAGGATACACTTATCGTAGAGGATGAGAATGATTATGAATATTCCCGTCGTTTGAACAAATATCATGACGCAGATTTGACCATATATGAGACGAATGGTTTGAATGACGATTACAATTCAGAAGTTTCTGTAACAAATGTATATGTTGGTTATAATCCTTATTATCCAACTTATACTTGGGGATGGGGCTGGAACCGTGGATGGTATGTTGGCTCTTACTATTCACCTTGGTATTATTCTTATTATGGTTACCCGTATAGTTATGGGTATTATGGATATGGTTACCCTCATCATTATTGGGGTCATCACTATTATGGCTATTATCGTCACCATCAACATTATGGATACCAAGCTCCATATCGCTCTTCTTATAGACCCTATTATAGAAGCTTGAGAAATCCATCTAACCGTGCAGGTAATTATGTGAACAGATCTTCTGCTCGTTCTAATAGATCTTCATTGAGAAGTGGATCATCTCTACGTAGCAGTAACGGAAGCACAACAAGAAGTGGATCTTCTATTCGAAGCAACAATGGAAGTGGATCAACAAGAAGTGGATCTGTATCAAGAAGCGGCAATGATAATCCAAGTAGATCTTCTGTAAGAGGAAGTAGTAGATCAAATAGTGGTTCTTTGAGGTCATCAGAAAATTCGGGCTCTTCAAGCAGTTCTTCAAGAGGATCTTATAGCGGTAGCTCGTCAAGAGGCTCGTCTCGTGGATCAAGCTACTCTTCAGGAAGCTCATCATCAAGAGGATCATCTGTTGGAGGTAACTCTAGAGGCGGAAACTCTTCTCGTAGTGAATCCCGTTCAGGAGGAAGAGGCCGTTGAATAAGTGTGAAATAAATTATTTATTCCGTATGGATAGAGGAACAAAACTATCCATACGGATTTAATCAGAAATAAATACTATTATGAATAAATTTTGGATGGCAGCTGCCGGACTGTTATTGTCTGCAGCAAGCGTAAATGCACAGAATGCTTATGATGCCTTGAATTTTTCTAAAGCTGACCCTGTTATGGGAACTGCCCGTTATTCTGCCATGGGTGGTGCTTTAGGAGCATTAGGAGCTGATGCATCTGTTGTGAAAGATAACCCTGCAGGTTTGGGCGTGTATCGTAGTTGCGATTTGACTTTAACTCCAAATGTCTATATTACGGATGATAAGTCAGTAGGCTTTAATATTAATAATTTTGCTTTTGCCCTTAATTTTGGTAAAAGCGGTCACAAAAAAGGTTATGTAACATCTTCTTTGGGTATTGCTTATAACCGTTTGAAGAATTTCAAACGTTATTCTTCATTCCGAGGACAAGATCTTAATTATTCGATGACAGATTATTTTAAGGAAGCATCTTCTGATGCTGTTTATGATGAGTCAATTCGTTTAGGACTTCTTGATGAAGATGGAAATTCACTTTTTAGTCCAGATGCTTTGTTGGATAATAGAATCCGATATAAAGAAGAGGGATCTATGGGTGAGTGGAATATCTCTTATGGTATGAATCTTAGCAACCGTTTCTATTGGGGTGTTGGAGTTGGTTTGATGACATTGGATTATACTCAGACTGTATCATACGATGAGAATAGTTTAAATGTTAATGGGGACAGTTGGTATAAAGATGAATATTGTGAGATGACAGGAACTGGATTCAACTTCAAATTCGGAGCCATTGGTCGTATCACGGATTTCATGAGAGTCGGCGTTGCTTTCCATACTCCAACGTTTGTTAGTGTTGATCAGTTTACTAACACTAACATGGATTACAACAATCTAAACGATAGAAATTACATTAACACAGAGATTGATTATTCTGATACAGAATATGATTTACAGACTCCATTAAAGGTACAAGGAAGTTTAGGCTTCATAATTGGAAAGAGAGCATTGATCGGTTTGGAGTATCAATTGGAGGATTTCGCAGCAATGAGATTGTCTGATGGTAGTTTCGATTTCGATACAGAAAAGGAGATCATCAATGACAGAATGAAACAGACTCATACATTCAAGGTTGGTACTGAGATTGTAATTGTAAAAGGATTCTCAGGACGTTTGGGATTTGCTTACGTAACAGCGCCTGTTGATCAAGCTTTGAGTGAGGAGTATAATACAACTTATCCAGTTGCTTTGCCTAAAGAGGCAATGTATTATACTGGAGGTTTGGGTTATAAGGGAGAAACTTTCTATGCAGATCTAGGATTGGTGTTCAAGAACCAGAAAGAATGTTTCTATGATTGGTTGCCAACAGCTACTCCTATTTCAGAGGAGTCTTTATTTAGTACAAACATCATGGCTACATTTGGTTGGAGATTCTAAAAAGTTATATATCTTGTAAAAATAGGCTGCGTCGTGTGAAGCAGCCTATTTTTTTGATGTAATATGACATTATAAGAAACAAAGAAGGCTGCTCTTTCGAAGCAGCCTTCTTGTTGGAATATGTAATTCAGGTCATAATGTCCATTCTGAACCGTTCTTGCCGTCTTTTATTTCGAAACCATACTCAGCGAGTTGTTTCCTGATTTTATCGGCAGTGTCCCAGTCTTTCTTAGCCTTAGACTCTTGTCTTATTTCAAGAAGAAGGTCGATAGCCTTTTTGTAAGCATCGTTGGCAGAACCTCCGTTCTCTTCGCGAAGCAATCCAAGAATGTCTTCTACAAAAAGATTGAAGACTGACTTTAACTCTTCAAGGTCTTCTGCAGAGATCGTACCCTTGCCGTCATAAACTGTATTGATACCCTTTGTCGCGTCAAACAGGTTAGAGATAACGATAGGAGTGTTGAGATCGTCCAACATGGCCTCTTCACATTTCTCGCGTAAACCGGCAACCTCAACGGTTGTTTTGTCGGCAGGTTTGAGTTTAAGCAGGCGGTTGTAACCTTCCATTAAACGGATGTATCCTTTCTCTGAAGCCTTTAGTGCGTCGTTGCTGAAGTCTACAGTACTTCTGTAATGAGCCTGGAGAATGAAGAAACGGATAGTCATTGCCGAATAAGGCTGCTCCAAAAGTTTGTGGCTGCCTTGGAAAAACTCATCCAAGGTGATGAAATTTCCTAAAGATTTACCCATCTTCTGTCCGTTGATGGTAATCATATTGTTGTGCATCCAATAATGAACGGTCTCTTTTCCAAGGGCTGCGGTTGACTGAGCTATCTCGCACTCGTGGTGAGGGAACATGAGGTCCATGCCTCCGCCGTGGATGTCAAACTCTTCACCAAGATATTTTGTTCCCATTGCAGAACACTCCAAGTGCCAGCCGGGGAATCCCTCACTCCAAGGAGATGGCCAGTGCATGATGTGCTCTGGTGCTGCTTTCTTCCAAAGGGCGAAATCTACGCTTCTACGTTTTTCAGACTGTCCGTCCAAGTCTCTGGTCGTTTCCAAAAGCTCGTCAATGTTTCTGCCTGACAACTTTCCGTAGTTATATTTCTTGTTGTATTTCTCAACGTCGAAGTAAACAGAACCTTCACTTTCATAAGCATAACCAGAATCCAAAATCTTCTTAACGAACTCAATCTGTTCGATAATGTGTCCGGATGCGTGTGGTTCAATGCTAGGTGGCAATACGTTCAATTTCTCCATTGCCTTGTGGTAACGGGTAAGATAGTATTGAACAATCTCCATTGGTTCTAACTTTTCAAGACGAGCTTTTTTTGCGATTTTATCTTCGCCGTCGTCTGCATCATGTTCAAGGTGACCTACATCTGTGATGTTACGGACGTAGCGCACTTTGTATCCAAGATGATTAAGATAACGGAATAGTGTATCGAACGTGATGGCAGGTCTTGCATGTCCTAAGTGAGCGTCGCCGTAGACCGTAGGACCACATACATACAAACCTACATAAGGAGAGTTGTTAGGAACGAAAAGTTCCTTTTTCCTATTTAAAGTATTGTAAATTTTTAATTTATGCTCCATTGTTTTTAGTTTATTAGAGAAAAAGGGAGAGAAAATCCCTATGTAACCTTTTCAGAAATCTAACCCAAAGGTATTCAAGTGCAAAGGTAAGAAATAATTGATTTTTGACATATTATTTTTCTCTATAAAAATAGTTTAAACCCTAATAAATTGGTATTTTTAATAAAAGGAAGTGATTCCTGATTTTGACGTTTTTAAAATGTCTTTTGGTTATAGTTATTGTTAATTGGTTATTGAAAATCAAATTGACATGAAAGCTAAGTCAAAATTTGGAAGCTATCCTGATTCCTTGTGAAAGAGGATGATATTATTTGTTTGTTTGGGTTTAGCATCCATTAATTTGTAAGCATACTGTCAGTTTGGGCTACTCTGATTTTTTCGGAGTAGCTTTTTTGTATCCGTTTTGTGCTTAATAATCATTCGATTCATTTACTTAATTTGATTTTGTATTCTTAACTTAGAAGAATTTTTGTTATAAATGTCAAACTTTTTTTACTTTTGTAAAGTATTTAAGTATAATGTTTAATGATAATCCGCAATACGGACTAAGAAAATCCCAATCTCTTGTTGTATACTCGATGCTTAAAATCAGTGACGTAACCGACAGAGGCAGACAGTAGACGGTCAAATTGCCGTTCCCCGAAGTACCGTCGGTTGAACTTGTAGCAGAACTCGTTCAGATACTCCTGAAGGTATTCCGGCTTGATGCCATGGTATATGCCCGCAAGCCGCGTC
>Ga0208458_1003477_pt1 | contig 10629 bp, 9 predicted proteins | sample AD_UKC085_MetaG_FD_184432 | JGI IMG/M metagenome (GOLD analysis project Ga0208458, IMG submission 184432) | Active sludge microbial communities of municipal wastewater-treating anaerobic digesters from USA - AD_UKC085_MetaG (SPAdes) (version 2) | ecosystem: Engineered > Bioreactor > Anaerobic >... | reverse complement strand
GTTTTATTGTCAACAAAAAACCTTCTTTAGTTTCCTACACCACTTATATCAGACGGGCTATATATGCCGTAATCAAAGATATCTGAGACATATGAATATGATTTACGTACCTTAACTGTTGCAACTTCATCACTTCCTTTACCTGTAGATAGTTCACCTCTTGATACAAACAAGAAACCTTGTGTTGGAAGAGATGCACCTTGTGTTGGAAAGACTGCAACTTTTGATTCTTCATACAAAGCTTTTAACCTTAACCCATACTTAGTGTTACCTTTTACTAGGTCTGCATTAATACAGTATTTGTATTCAGGTAGTTTTGCAGTGTTGCTTTGTTGGAATCTTTTTAAATTTTCTTTGTATGGAAATGTTGGTGTATTTGGATATATACCTGATTTAAGTGTTTCTCCTGATTTGTTGTATGAGAAGTAGTATATGGCAGTGTTAGGATTGTTAAAACATATTTGTATTGTATTTGGAGCGTATCCATCTAATACTACCTCCTTAACATTTCCTGGAGATAGGATAAATGAGTATCCGTCACTATGTTCATCTTTGTTAAATGTTGATATTGATACTACAGCTCTTGATGGTATTTTATCTCCATCTTGGCTATTAGATGATCCTGATGTATTGGATGCAGGTTGATTAAGATTAATATCTTGCCCTTCTTCTTCTATTTCTCCCTCTACAATAGGATTAGTTGGATCTCCAATACCATCACCACCACATTTAGTGGAGTATACACATTTAGTTTCAGGTTCTTTTTGACATCCAGGTGGGGTACATCTGTAGGTAAAAAGCATTTCTTTATCTGCACAACTTGGTTTACCACATGGCCCTTCTTCCCACATACATTCCTCACATTTTGGATCTTGTGGAGGATTATCTGGTGGGGGAGTTTGGCTTTCACCTTTAGATAAGATATATACACATGATCTTAGATCGTTGTTGTATGTTGCACCTATTCCTTCACATGAAGAATCACTTGGAGTTGATGCTGATATTAAAAGACTATCAGGTTTTGATAGAAGGTTTTCTATACCTGCCTCAGCTGCTGCTATAACTCTTGCAGATGTATCTGATCTTGCAGCTCTTCTTAGAGAACTTAGTGTTCTTGTAGATACTGCTATACCTATTGCTAAGGCTATAGTTACACCTACTATTACAAAAAGAAGAGTTTGTCCTTTTTGATATGTATATTTATTGTATTTATCTTCCACTTTTGTTTTGTATTTTGTTGTATTTATATTGTTCATATGTGTTTTTATTAGCTTTTTTAAGTATTAGTTTAAATTAATCTAAAACTATACTAATACTAAACTAATATATGTACTCCCAATCAAGATCAAATGTTGTTACACCTGTAAAGTATAGATCATCAAAGCCTTTTTCTCTTTCTAGTTTTGCTATCTCGTATAGGAATTTATTGTATTGTTTAACAGACTGTCCTGGCATTGTTGCATTGTTTTGATGACCTAGATCTCTTTGGAATGATATGTCAGTTTTGGATACTAGTGGGGCAGATAACATTACAGGTATATCAACTTTGCCAGCTGATATATCTCTATTGGGGTCTTTGTTAATAGATATTCTTCCATTTGCAAGTATTCCTGCCATTACATTTGGATTTTGAGACATGTTAAATGAAATTGCAGGTGTTCCAACACTGGATGATACATCTACCTGTCCATTTACTACAAAGAGAATTCTTTGATTGCTTGTTGTAGTTATACTTCCTTTTATATCTAAGTTCCCATCTACATATATGATTACAGGACCTTTATCTCCTTCGATTGTGTAGTTGTATCCTGTATTAGGTATCTCTAATTTTCCTGTATGAGAATCTGCTTCTATTTTATATACAGATGCTGATGTTAATACTTTAGGAAGATCTTTTATCGGCATAGCAGAAGATGGGGGATTAAATGAAAACTTTTCAAGCCATTTACTTTTATGTGAGTTTCCACTTGCCGTTAGGTTATATGCTACACCTCCATATTGATATGGATCAGAAGTATTATTAGAGGATACTTCTGATAATTTTGTTCTAGGAATAGCTGCGTTTACATCTGGATTATCAACACTTGGATTTTCAACGAATGAGTAACCAAGCATTAGATCATCACCAAATCCTGCGTTTGGATGAACTGTGTTTAAAAGTACCTTTGCAAAACCTTGAGGTGTTTGGGATGGATTTGAATTATTAGTATTTCCTAATGGGACTGGTACATCAAGTCCCGTTGAGAACATATCTGCATCTATTACAGATAACCAACTTGCTTTGTATCTTTTTTGAAGACCTATACTTGTTTCAGTTGTTGGGTAAGGATTACCTGCAGGTATACTGCCACCTAAAAGATAGGGTAGTAGTGCAGGGGGAACAGGATATGTGTAGTTTGAAAATGATGGACATACCATAGCGTAAGTTTCAGGTGTATTTTCATCTTCTGATGTTAGTGATCCACTTATTGATAGTCTTCTTACACCAAAAGGTATGTTTTCAATTAAAGCTATACCTTGATCATTTGATTTAGCACTGCCACCTGAAAAAGGTGGTTGTGGTGGTTGATCTGTTGCTTTACTTACTCCTACATTTGCCCCTTTAAGGGAAGAAAACTTATTTAAAGAGCCAGGGCAATCCTCAGGCCTATTTATTGGTGTGGTATTTGGTATCTCTTTTACATTTACTTTTAATGTGTATTTACATGATTTATCTGGCGTATTGTTACAAGGTGTTGGTGGTATGTTTGGATCACATGTAGAAGCAGGGCACCTTGGATCAGGAGATATACATGTTCTTGAAAGTACTCCTGGGCCGCACATTGTGCTACATGAGTTTAGATCGTCTTCCCAGTGTGATCCACTACAATCTATTAATCTCCAGTGAATATTCATCCAACCATCTAAAGGCGATAGTGTTAAATTATCTGTTGTATATACAGTTGTACCTCCAGGAAAGACTCCAGATTTTTCATTGTTACCTGAAGATGTTTTATATATCCATTTATCTACTATGTGATTTAAAGGTAGACCAGATAGAGTTGCATTAAATGTACCTGTCTTTTCAATATTGTACTCAGTTGAATAATATGCCTGACCAACAGAGCTATGACACCACCAATCTTTTATTTGATTTCCTGTTGTTCTGTTTGTTGAAATTTGAAAATTAGGATGGTATTTGTTTGTACAACTAAGAGGTTGTTTACCTTTCCAAGATTCTCCTGCATTTGGCCAATCTAATCCTGAACCACTCCATATGATACCTTCTAGACGTATAGGATCTAATTGAGCAGTACCACAATCAACTTCTTTTGGAGAACTTGCAAGTAATTTGTTTTCTCCTGTAGGACCTATGTTTATTGCATATGGATAAACTGTTTGTTTACCTGTGTATGTGCCGGATAGCTCAACACCTGAAAAACCATGGTTTCTATTTCCTCCACATACATTCCAAGGATTATCTGGTCTATATAAGTTTGCAACAAAGTTTCCTACCATATTTCCAGTTCCAGCTGGTCCTCCAATGTATGCATGTATACTCAAAGGTTTAGTGTAGTCATCTGCATCACATGCCCAACCAGATATTTTTATCTTTCCGTTTGTGCAGGATATATGATCAAAATTACCACCTGGGGAGTTATTAGTGGTAGTGCATGTTACAGTTTTTGGAGACCCACTAAGTATTTTATTGCTACCTGTAGAACCGATGTTTATTCCATAAGCATATATACTGTAAGTACCAGCAGGGAAGGAGTCTAAAGTTGTTATATTAAAACCATGATTAGTTGTCCCACCACACTGACCACCTACATCAGGTCGTGATCCACTAGCAATACCACTTGCTATAAATGTTCCTCCAGAGCCTGCTTTTCCATCTTTATATATATGTATAGATAAAGGTGTGTCGTAGTCATCTTCATCACATGACCAACCCCAAGATGATATTTTTCCATTAAGATCACAAGAAGATCCATCATGCCATCCTTTAGGGTCAATTGGATTGGGATCCGGATCTGGATCATTAGGATCTGGGTTTTCAGGGGGATTAGGCCCACCACTGCAAGGCCCGCCGTAACAATCTCCAGGACAACTCCAAGTCCAGCAAATAGTACCACCACCAGCTGTAGGCCTGCACTCTCGACCAGAGCTAACACATGTCTCCTTATCGGTTGTACAATTAATTGAAGAGCACTCGGTACAAGAACCAAGAACATTACTACCATCAATATTATTACTATTATTACCAACTTTTGGTATTGAATTTTTAACAAGGGCTAGAAAATTGAAAGGGTCTGCATCTTGGTTATAGGTAATGCTACCACCACCTAGTGGGGTCATACACGGCGGTCTTTTACAAGGAGGTATTATAATAGGAGGTTGGGGTGGGTCATCAGGCGGTAGCGGGTCATCTGGATCTGGTGGATCTGGGCAGGTACAAAGCGATACTGGAGAACATGTACAAACTACAGGATCCCTACAGTAATCGTCCTCTGCCTCTACTTTAACTAAAAAAATACCTGATATAGCAGATATAAAAAAGATAAAAATACAAACTTTAAAAATATTAACTCTAGTATTTTTTAAAATTTTATCAGTCATCACTTCTTAATTAATAGTAACCAACTTATAGGAGATTCCCTACATCCTTTATCTTGACAAGTAAATATAATTTTATCACCAGCTTCTAAACTATCAGGAAAAGCACCTGCATCGGAAGTCCCAAAATTCTTGACAAAATCATAACCCCCTTCTTCCACTAACATAAAAAAACGATCATTATCTATCCTAGGATCAAGCCTGATAAAGCTTCCTGTCACGGCTACATCCTCTATAGAAGAGTCTGTTGTAGAAAGAACCTCATAATAAAAACCTGCATCTTCAGATTTGTGGACAAGTAGCATAATCTCACCGTTAATCAATTTTGGATTTGGTACTAATTTACCATCCTTTTTATTTCTAGTGACAAAACCAAGGACCCCAACCATAGGATCTATTAGCGCATTTTTTTTATCGTCTTCTATATTACCTATAATGATTCCAAAACTAGACTCATTAGGTTCGTCATGAACAACCTCATTATCATTATTTTTATAATCTGTATTTTTATATATTTTTAAATAAACAAGTACAAAAATGGAAAGTGCAAATAAAGATAGCATCAAAAGCATAAAAAGATTATTTCTTTTACCATTTTTTGCAGACACGGAACCATGCTCAATATAATCCATACTTTAATTATGGTGCCCATAACAATTGATGTCAATAAAAAAATACGCACTTGGGATAAATCTCAAATGCGTATATATAAATTACTCATCTTTAGGGTACACCTCAATATATTTTGAAAGTTCTACACCTAATTCAAAAACATCGCTCGTACCAACATGGAAAATGGCAAAATCAATTCGCGTTTTCTTTCCAGAATACAACTCTTTCCATATCCCATTATTGCACTGCGCGTAAACACCTAAAGTACTAATCAAAATAGCAGGACCATATGCTACATCTCCATCAAATAGTTTATTTATCATATAGTCTTTAAATCCAATGTAAAACACTATATTGTAGTCATTCAAATTAGCGCCATAAACATCGGAACCTAAAAATCCATACGCCTTAGAAACATTGTTAGGCACACCCGTCTTTACTAATGCTACAGATATCAATGTAATAGGTTTGATGCCATCAGGTGGTTCCTCATTTCCATTGTACATAAACCATACAGAGTAGGGTCTTTGGACATAGCCCTCACCATCATTTAAGTCATTGGCGTAAAGATTATCAATCTGAACTTTTTGCCAATCTTCTGGATCGTTTGTTTCTTGAGCTTTTGCCCATAAGGACATAAATGATTTGAGATCATCATCGGATATGGCTATATCGTCTACACCCTTACCAGGAGATCCTTTAACCCACCATATTCGAAGTATATTTTTTGCCATAACATATGTAAACATCTCCTCATCAATTATTACCTTTGTAATCTCAGGATTCATAGATGAGTCAGTGATAAGTTCAAGATTAAACTTAACACCCATATATTCTGTGACAATGGTTTGAACATGGGAAGGGTTTAAATCATTTTCTACTGGAATACCTAATGTTGGTGTTGGAACTAACGTAGGTGTTGGTGTATCAGTTGCAGTTGGAACAGGTGTCTCAGTTGGACTTGGGGTATTGGTGTATGTTGGAAGTGGGGTAGGGGTAGAAGTTGGAACAAGTGTATCAGTATTAACAACATCAGATTGATTATTACTTGGTACATTTGGTTCTGTTACTACACAACCACACCCATTTAACAACATAACAAAAACAACAAACAAAAGTATCGCTTTCTTTTTCATTTTATTTTCTCTCTCTTTCTCCCATTAATATATGGGTGTGTTTTTTAATATATACCTATATTTAATATTCTATAGGTTATTATGATTGAATGTTATCACCAAAATATTGCAAAATCAAATTTAAATGGGAAACACAAGTAACACCACAGAGACGTACATAATTAAAACAGGCTAAGACTTTTAATGAAGTGCTTATTTAAAAGAACCTTCTTCCTCTGATAAGATCCTATTTACTTCATCAACTATCTTATCTGGAGTTATTTCTGATTTTATAAGATAGCCGTCAGCACCGGATCCAAAAGCTTCTTGTATGATGTTTTCACTGTTTAGATTGGTTAAAGAAATAACAGGGCCTTTTTTCAACTCAGGATTATCTCTTATTTCTTTTAATATTTTTAGCCCATCTTTCCCAGGTAACATTATGTCCAAAAGTAAAAGATCCCAATGAACATCTCTTATCTTCTGCATACCTTGGTCACCATCTTGGGCCTGTTCAACTTTGTAACCAGCAGAAGACAAAACTTCAGCATAGATTTCTCTAATATCATGTTCATCTTCTACTATTAATATATTGTTTTTTAAAACCTTTTTTTCTTCCATGTAATAAATTTACCATTATTATTTTTTTACAACAAGACTAAAGTAGAGTAGGGAAGTAATTACAAAACTTTTTGGCTAATTTTAATAATCTCATCTCTGTTATCTTTTTTGGATACTTTGCAGTTTTTTATTTCTCCACATTTAACACATTTATGAACAATTGCTTCTTTACCGCTCTCTATTTTCAAACCAACGGGCTCCATTAAACCCCCGCACTTTTCACGCCTATCCCCAGGAAACACATCAACGTGCTTACTCCATAAACACATAGGACAGTGGTTTGTAAAACCATCTCCTTTAACTCTGTGTCCACAATAACCACATACAAAATCTTCTACTATCTTTTTAAATTTTTTTGACATAAACCTTTAATTTATTAAAAAAATACAATACCATTATACTTAAGTAAATTAATACAAAAATGGAAAAACAAACTGTCCAGCTAAAAGAAGATGAGCTTTTGGCTCTTGTAGATAAAAACCGTGCGCTAGATGCCACTTATAAACTAATAGAGATAATCCTTGGTACAAACGATTTTGATGAAATGACCCAAAAAATTGCTGACATAATACCCATGGCTTTGGGATATGAATTGGCAATACTCTGGCTTGTTGATGAACAACAACATAAACTTACAGCTGTATCAATATCTCAAACAGTGAAGATTGATGATGTAGTTAATAAATTAAGAAACTCTTTAAAAAATTCAAGCATTGCCCTTGGGTACGAAGATAACCTCTGTGTAAAAACTCTAAAGGAACATAAACAACATATTTCAGACAATTTATATGACCTTTTAAGTCCGGCTATAAAAGAGCGAGATGCTTTTGAATTGCAAACTGTTCTTGGAACAAAACTTAATGTAGCAACACCTCTAATGGCAAGGGACAAAGCTATAGGAGTTTTGGTAATTAGCATGTCTAAAACCACGGACAATTTAAGCGACTTTGAAAAGGAAATGCTTAGAAAATTTTCTGAAAATGCTGGCATAGCATTGGAGAATTCAAGATTGTATAAAAACTTGAAAGACGCAAAAAATGAACTTGGTGAGGCCTACGAAAATTTAATAGCACTAAACAAAATGAAAGATGAGTTTTTGACAGTGGCCTCACACGAACTTAGAACTCCAATGACAATAGTAAAGAGCTATCTATGGATGTTGGAGCAACAAAAAGCAGGAAAATTAAAAAAGAAACAACTTGAGTATCTGCAAAAAGCATCAAAAGGAACTCAAAGAATGATTGATTTAATAAACGACATGTTAAACATATCTAAATTTGAACAAGGGAAAGTATATTTTAATATTCAACAGGCCGATATATGTGAACTCATAAGAGACGTGGTATCAAGCTTTGAGTTAAAAGTTAGCAATAAAGGTATATATTTAGAATTTGATAGTTCTTATTCTGACATTTTCGTAGATATAGACAAAGAAAAAATGAGAGATGTTTTAATGAACCTTGTTGATAATGCTATTAAATTTACAAACCAAGGTGGTGTAAAAATTAGCATAGATAATGACCCAACCAAGACAGTTATAGCTATAAAAGATACGGGCTCAGGAATAAGCCAAGAAGATTTACCAAAACTTTTTCATAAATTTGGAAGAATAGATAATTCTTATACAATCGCGTCCGATGTTGGTGGGACTGGTCTGGGACTTTATATTGCAAAATTATATATAGATGGAATGAACGGGACTATTTGGGCAACCTCAGAAGGTGCAGGAATGGGAAGTACATTTTTCATATCTCTCCCAAAAAGTAAAATAAAAACAAAACTTGGAATATCTGGACAAAATAAAAACCCCAGGCCTGGAATAACCAGTCTAAAATAAAAATCACATCCCTGGGGCAGTACTTATCAAATTTAATTGAGTATAAAAATTCCATATAGCAGGACCCGCCACAAACGTGATTAAACTTCCAAGTATTAAAAACGGTCCAAATGGCACGGTATCCTTCATGGTCTTTCTTTTTAATAAAATTAAAAATAAGCTAAAAAACGCACCTAGTGTAAACCCTAAAAATATAGCTATCACCCCAAGTGGAAATCTCCCAAGCGGAAAACCATCAACAAAAGTAAAACCATTTGCCAAACCTATAAAAAACCCTAATTTGACATCTCCAAAACCCATTCCTTTTCCTTTAGTTATAGCTATTAAAAATAAAAAGAAAAGAGAGATACCAAGTGCTCCCAAAATAGTGAAACCAAAATCTTTTATGACATATAAAGTCCTGTTAGTGAAAAAATCAGTCCTTAGAAGATACATCAGAACAGAATCGTTAGCCAAAGCTCTGTACAAATAAGCTAAGGATAAAAATCTAAATATTAAGGCCGAAAGGATAACAAAAATAATAGCAGGGATAACGATAGAATCCAGTATTAAATAATATTTAACATCTGTTAAAAACATAACAACATAAACACACATGATCACTAAATAATAAAAAAGGGAAAACAAATTCATAGAACTCATTTCAAATATAAACCCAGATAAATAACCTGCTAAAACAAAAACCAAACCTGTAAATATCTCTGAAATTGGATAGAAGAATGAAAGTTTTTTATGGCAATACTCACATTCACCTTTTTGAAAAATAAATGAAAGAACAGGGATGAGGTTTTTAGCTTTTAATTCTTTTCCACAATGATCACATTTAGAACGACCAAATACTATCTTCTTTCCTTGAGGCAAGCGGTCAGATATAAGGTTTAAAAAAGAACCTACAAATAATCCAAATATAAAAAGGTATGAAATTATAGCTGCCTGCATAAAACCATTCTACAGTAAATTTATTCCCACGGACAGTATTTTTTATTATAATAAAAAGCATGGTAAGTATAAAAGAAGAAACCAGAAACAGAGGATTCACCTGTATAAATTGTAAAAAATGGGTTCAGGTTAGTGAGTACAATAAAACCGTGGATAGAAATCATTGTCCCTACTGTCTTTGGTCAAAGCACGTGGACAATAAAACAGCTGGGGATAGACTGTCTTCTTGTAATTCTGGAATGAGGCCGATAGGACTTACAATAAAAAACCCAAGAGTAGATAAATGGGGAGTTGAGGTAAAAGGAGAGTTAATGATTATACATGAGTGCAACTCTTGCGGAAAAATATCTATAAATAGAATTTTAGATAAGGATGATGAAAATGTTCTTAAAGAACTATTTGAAAAAAGTGTAAACATGAGTGTGGCAGAGAAAGACAAACTTAGAGTAATGGAAATAAAAGTTCTCGGAGAAGAGGATAGAGAAGAGTTTTCAAGGCAACTTTTTGGTAATTCAATAAAATAAGTATAAATTCCTAATTTTAGTTAAATAACCTTTTGTTTTGTGTGTCGTGTTGTCCCCCATTTTAAATATTTAATGCAAATTTCATTTTGTGGATTAAATGAATATGAAAAGAAGATAAAATACAAATTAAATCACTTGCATAAGAGTGTGATGGAAAAAAGGGTAGGGAAGAATATTTGCAAAAATTAAAAAGAAAGAAGAACCCCGCATTCTGCGGGGTTCTTCTATCTTATCCTCGGATCCAAAGATAAACTAACACGATGCTTAATTTATTAGATTTAAGTCTGTACCAACCTCATATACGTTATTGTTATTGCCACCATCATTAACCATCTTTGTAGTTATGTAATCTTGAAACTCTAAGACTGCATTTAATTCAAAGGTC
>Ga0208458_1003467_pt1 | contig 10642 bp, 3 predicted proteins | sample AD_UKC085_MetaG_FD_184432 | JGI IMG/M metagenome (GOLD analysis project Ga0208458, IMG submission 184432) | Active sludge microbial communities of municipal wastewater-treating anaerobic digesters from USA - AD_UKC085_MetaG (SPAdes) (version 2) | ecosystem: Engineered > Bioreactor > Anaerobic >... | reverse complement strand
ATCCAGAAGGTGGTATTAGCATAATCTGCCGGGATATTTACAATCTCTACAACTCCAGTTCCGGGAGCATTATATGTTGCCCCATCATTAGAATTAAGATCAGCTCCGCTCTTAGTCCAAAGGTTCGTCCAGTTCGTTAAATTACTGGAAATTTGAACTGTTAGTGCATCATTAGGATAGGTACTATTATACAGATGTGACCAGGTAAAGTTCATCCGCGGAGCATTTACAGGTTGTAGAGGGGGAGAAGTAAGAATATCTGTATTACCACTACTTTGACTCCAGAAGTTTGCTTTTGCCCAATGGTTATTTGAAGTATCAGTATATTGAGTAAAGCTATAAGTTCCACCGGTTAAATCCCATCCCACGGGGGGCCAGATTTCAAAATCCTGAGTGTAAGGGAAAGTATAGATTGTGGGATCATAACATACAGCACTCAAATCAACAATGGTTGTACCTCTGTTATCAGTAATAGTAACTGTGCCATTGTGTGTTCCGGTTGCAGTGGGAGCATACTGAACAGTAAAAGTAGCAGGTTGACCAGCTGTAAGGTTTACTGGGGCAGGATTGGTAGTCAGTGTATAATAATCATCTCCTGCTATAATTATAGAAGACACACTAATAGTACCACCACCTATATTACTAATCGTAAAGTTCTTAGTTTTAATAGTGTTAATCTGTACCTGTCCAAAATCCCAACTGGCAGGGCTAACATTAAAAACCGGTTCTTCAGGGAGTGCTGATAGATGCAATGCTACATTAGGCACATTTGTATTTATATTTCCAGCAGCAGTAGGAGGATTATTATCTGCATTCCAGTATTGGTGGCTGGGATCTGTTCCGGCAGTGTAATAGAAATATGGATAGGGACTTGTGCCGCCACCACCATAATTTGTTTCAACTCCGATAACTAAGTTTCCAAAAGAGTAAGTAAATGGATTATCCAATTCAAGTAAATGCCAGCCGGTATAATTAAATATATGAGTTCCTGTATCTACCAAAGTAGCATTTGCTGTGAAGGCATCCCAGGTCATAGCTGTAAGCGCAGTATCAGTTGTCTGCATTACATAGATATTATAGGGAACCGGAGAAGGGTTAGCTGTTGCACAATTCCAGCCGATTTTATCTACAATACCGTATCCACCTATCTGAGCATTAGTGTATAAGGCAGCAGAACGCTCATAGCCATACCAAATTCCAAAGGGTTGACGCTGAGATGATGTTCCTGTCCCTATCAGTATCATTACTTCAGGAGTCGTGGAAAAACTCCAGATAGGACAATTCTGAGCATCACCTTCACTATTATAAGGAACAATCTGCCAATAATAAGTTGTCTCATAATCCAAAACGGGACTAAAGGTCGTTACATTACCCAAGTCATCATATAAGAGAGGGGGTGTTGTAGTTCCAAAATACAACCTGTAACCAGTGGGATTTCCACCTCCGGAAGCCCAGTTCAAAGTTGTATTTAAAGGAAGCATTGATGCTCCATTAGCAGGTGAAACCAATAAAGCAGGAAAAGGTGCCATAGTACTACCTGCTGCCATATTAAATTTCATATTGGGACGGTTATAGGACTGGGTTCCTGTAGTGACTGTATTCCAGGCAGTAGAATCATTACGATAATACATTGCTTTATAGTCGCTGGTTGAAGTATAATAAGTACTTGTATTTTCAGTCCAATCATCTTGAAAATCAAAGGAAACTTCAATTACTACATTAGAAGTTCCGTCCCAATTGAAAGCACTATCAAAAGTATGAGTATTCCAGCCGGCAACCGGTTGATAGGAAGCAACATTATAAACCTGGCTAAGACCAGTAATAAAGGTAGTAGTTGTAAATGCAGTTTGAGTAGTAGTCCCCATCCGAATAGTGAAATTGGGTAAGGGACCGCACCCATTAACACTGTTTACATTAAAGGCAATTGAAGTAATATTTCCGGCACCACCACCGTTAGCAGCAAATTCAGCAGGAGTAACTATATACTGCTCTCGTGCATTCATATAATATCCGCCATAAACTGCAGGATAACTACTATATGTATTATAGGTAGTTCCCGTCCCGATTATTACTTCTACACCGAACATTCCTGCAATAAACAACAGGAATGTAAAGAAGATTATAGTTTTCTTCATAACAAAAACTCCTTGTTTTAGATGTTTTTTTTCTTGAAGAGTTAGTTTATTGGTTAAACGATAGGCATTACCTTTGTTCTATAACTTAAGGTTTGGGGTTTAATCAATGGCAGGTAAGGGAATGCCAGTTTTGATTTTGACGGTTTAGGCATATAGGGAAAAACGCTACTTTTTGCTTTTGCACTGTGCTTTAGTAATAATGTGCGATGATTGTTACAAAAAGAGTGCAATAAGTTCATAAGATTGCGTTTTCCTGTTTCAAGCGTATTGGTTATTTTCGGAAAAGAACTCAAAATCCCGTTGTAATTGTATAACTTTTGAGTAATAATGCTATTGTTTTTTTGCTTTATAGAGAAATTACTCTGATTCATACTCTCTGTATTGCCGGGGGAATTGAACCTGCTTTTCCGGAGGACTGATTTTGAAGGATTAAAGAAAATAAATATAGCATTGGATAGACACCAAAGTGCATAGTTCTCACTCTTTCGGTTTTTCATCCCTATAGGAACCTTAGACCTTGGGCAAATCCATAAATGCATCTAAACTCCTTTGCTACGGAAGAACGACATCTTATCGTTCCTTGGCTGATAGTTCATCACTACCTAAGCAGTTTTTATATTTTTTACTCTCCTTCAGGTAGCGAGAACTTATCTCTATACCGGCTAAATACAACAAAGAAATTTCGCATTCAACCGTTTTTTTCTTCGTCTTATTACAATATAATCCAAATTTTCCGTCTGGCAAGTTTGTAGTAAAATGGCTGTTTTTATTAAGCCATTCTTCTTAACTTACCAGTTTTAAGAATATTACTTCAACTTCAATGTGATTTCATTATCCTATATATCTATTTTAATAATTCCTGAATTTATGTCAAGCAAAAAATAAAGTTTCGGGAAGTTTTGTCGGGAAGTTTTGACTCTAAACCGACACTTTTGTGTTTGCAACGAGATTTTGAGGCGGTGGAGTTTTGACTCTAAACCGATTCTTCTGTGATTGCAACTATATGCAGAGGTAACAGGAAATTTTGTTCACTGTCTTCTACTTTCAAAGCTGAAGCTCGGTTTAGAGTTAAAACGAAAGTACCCCCCGAAGTCACTATTTCCGAACAATTCCTACCCCACATTTCTGGAGCGGCTGAATATATATTTTTTCCCTGACCGTGGAATTCGTGAGTTTGTTGTAGCTGGGTTGACAGTGTGCGGGGTTCTTGTTTTAACTCACAATTTTGAAATGAATAGACCAAATGTAGTTCGGTTGACAGTGTTTATAAATTGTGGGTTGTGGTTTCCGTGATAGTAGTAGCAAAATTGTAAGTCAAAACAAGCATCGGGGTGAAGTTTTGACTCTAAACCGATTCTTCTGTGATTGCAACTATATGCAGAGGTAACAGGAAATTTTGTTCGTTGTCTTCTACTTTCAAAGCTGAAGCTCGGTTTAGAGTTAAAACAAAAGTATCCCCCGAAGCCACAAATTACGAACAATTCCTACCCCACATTTCTGGAGCGGCTGAATATATATTTTTTCCGTGACCGTGGAATTCGTGAGTATGTTGTAGCTCAGTTGACGGTTTGCGGGGTTCTTGTTTTAACTCACAATTTTGAAATGAGGAGACCAGTAATAATTGGGTTGTAAGTGTGTAGAAATTGAGTATTGTGGTTTCCGTGATGGCTGTGGCAAAATTGTAAGTCAAAACGGTACAACGCTACTCAAAAAAAGCGTCCCGCTATAACAGCGAGACGCTTATTTTTTTTCTGAAACCGATGTTTCAGCTTTTAACACATATAACGGTTATTTACTTTTGGTAGGTGGTTCTATCTCCTTAGCAATAGGCATAGTTCCGTCCGCAGAGGCAATTTTGAAGAACTTCTTAACTGGCGGATTAGCGATCGAATAAGAGGCAGTATTGCTGTAACCAAACACGGTAAAGGTTCCGTAAGGATCATCGGCAGCATAGATTACATAATAATCAGCACCAGGATCGGCAGTCCAGGAAAGTTGAACTGTAGTTCCAACCTTGGTAGCGACCACATTTTGAGGTTTGGCAAGTTTTCCTAAGTGATTAGAAATAATAGCATTGGACTGAAGAGAGCCACTATAATTAGCTATTACAGCCCACTTATATTTTCCACCAGGTTGAGTTCCAAAGGTTGTATCCAGATAGGTAGTATCGGTTACTCCAGTTTGTATTAGATTCCAGTTTGCCGGAGTTCCTTCATCAGCAATGGGAAAACGATAGACACTATAATTCTGGAATGAACGATCCCCAGAACTCCGAGCTGTTAATAGATTGTCAGCTATACCTTTAGTGGGTACTCCGATAAACACATCATCAATAAACCAACCCTGATAGCTTAAGGAATAATCAGATCTAAACGCCCACTTTATCTTTACCCGCTGATTGGCATAAGCGGAAAGGTCAAAACTGGCTTGAGTCCAGGTAAGTTGCTGTCCACCATAAATGGGTATCGTTCCTATACCACTTGATGAGATACAAGGATATCCTCCCACCGGAGTAATAGTATTCCAGTTAGTTCCTCCGTCAGTAGAAATTTGGACAAAGCCACCATCAAAAAAAATTGTGGTTCCTTCAAAATAGTATCTATGCCAGAAAGTGAGATAGGAACCGGGAGACAGAGGATTGGTCTGGGGTGAAATAAGGTCATATATAGCATCGTATCCATAATTTGTATCCAGACCTGTAGCCCAAATCTTAGTTCCACTATGTGCTCCGGCATAAGTAGATGTTCCGTATTCCCATCCTGGAGTATTGTTATGGGTTTCTGTAAAGCCACCGTTATTTTCTTCAAAATCCCAGAAATAGTTATTGGGCTGAGCAGCAGGTTCCCAAGTAAGAGAAACATCGTTTCCGGAATGAGTAGCAACAAGGTTATACGGCGTCCAGAGGTATTCCGTCAGATTGATAGTTCCTACATTCACATTGGTTGCAGCAACATCTAAGGCACAAATATAGGAATGATAACCTTCTTTTTCAACTGTTAAAGCATAGCTTAATGTATCCGCACTGCCCAAAACATTGCTGATACTAAATGCACCACCTGTTCCGGTAACAGTTGTATAGCTTTCCGTTCCGGAAAGATTAACAGTAGCTCCAACCAAACCGGTAGGATAATCATTGGCAGTAACAATTCCGCTAACTGTTACCCGCGGCATAGGAACTAAATTGAAGTTCTGAATTACAGTGGTTCCCACAGTTAGGGGAATATTAGTTATGGTCTGACTGTAATAGGTATCTTTTTGCACAGTCAAATCAACTGTTTTATTAGTCCAGAAACTGAATTTGTAGAAACCATTAGCATCGGTGGTAGTTGATAACCGTTCAGTTAAGGTAACAGTTGCTCCTACAATGGGTTGATTGGTAACAGAATTGCGAACATAACCTTGTAGAATGGCTTGAGGATCGGTAGTGGCATTTTGGACAACGAAGAAAGTATTGGGAACGTAACTTACCAGTGTTCCTAGCGCAGAAGGAGCCAGAGGATCATAAGTTACTGTATCGCTATTAAGATAAAGTGAACGGTTAGGATGTTCAGTAGAAGTGGTTGTATAATAGAACACATTAGTCATGGGATAATAAGTTATATCCATTGGACGATTTACTCTGGTAGCAAGCACTCCTCCAGTGAAATTGAAGGGTGTATCCAGAGGAATTACAACATAATTGATTCCTGCGGGGAAGTTTATTGTTCCATCAAAAACCGGGGTATAGTTTTCGCTGGACAACCAAGCCGTTGTAAGAGATTGTTCTGTTGTACATTTCATCCAGATTTTCACCGGTTTATTGGCAATGTTATCGGTGAAATTATTCTTATAGGCAATAGCCGTGATAATGCCTGTCTGTAAATGCATTTCATCGTTGAAATAGAGCTCTTCGGTTACACTATTCTTATAATACATACTTAATGGCAGATAGTAACCAGAGGTTGTAGTTGCATCATTTCCTACGGAAAGGACAGTTACAGTAGCATCCGCTACATTAACATTAATGGTTATAGTAGCATTATTATTGATGTTATCATCACCAGCTATAACTACTTCTCCATAGACAGGATAGATACCCGCAGTTTGAGGTGTCCAGATTAAGGTGTGTTGAGTTGCAGCTCCAACTGCAAGGGGGCTATTCACATTCAAAGAAACCAGAGGTTGAGTTCCGGACTTCAGATTAACCGTATAAGAACTTTGTTCTGCTGTTCCTTCATTATATACACTAATTGTATAGTTATAACTGGTTCCCGTTTGGATTAACGCTGGTCCGCTAAGAGCCGTGGCAGCAAGGTCAGCAGGTTGCAATTTAATGATCTTCACATTATCTATATAAATATAACGGGAAGTTCCGCCTAAACCATGCTTGAAACAGATATAGTGATCGGTTCCGGTATAATTTTCAAAAGAAACAGTATATTCTGTCTTAGTAGTAGTTGGACTAATAGAAGCTACTTGGGTAAAAACACCGCTGGCATCAGTAGTGTTTACCGTTCCAATTAATAGAGTATAACCGCTACCACCATAAGCATAAAATTTTAGCTTAATTTGGTTAAGAGAAACTCCAGGAACATTTATAGGTGGTGTAATCAACCTTAAATCAGCAGATGTATCAGTGGAATTGAATAAGCATACACTATTTGGTGTACTTTGTGCATAAGTAGTGCCGTAATAAGTTCTGACATAAGCACTTGTAGAAGTGGAACTTACATAAGCTTTCCAGCCCCAGGGCAGAGCAGGAGCAGTTACTTCATCAAAGTATTCAGCATAAGAAAGAGCAGTGATAGTAGGATCAACATTGGTAGTAAAATGCCAGATCATAAATTCGTGTGCTTCAAGATCAGGAATTTCTCCTTCTGCATTGTAAGGAACAACTGCCCAATACCAAGTAGTGTTGTAAGGCAAAACAAAAGGCGGAACTTGCTCCAATAATCTTTGTGAGATATTCATATTGGTATTTTCGGTGTCAAACTGGTAATCACCAAAATAACCTGTTTCAGGGTCTATAGGGTATTCACCAATTATAACTTGATAATAAGCTGGGGTACCACCCGTTAAAGCAGGAGACCAAGTGAGAACAATATTTTCCGGATCCAAACCGGTAGCTCCATTAGCAGGACTTACTAAAGTAACATGATCAGGTGCACCCGAAGGAGTTTGACGAATCATTACATTATCTACGAAGAGATCGTTATCGGCATTAGAAACGGTAGATTCACCATAAAAAGCAATATATTTAAATCCAACATAGCTGTTAAGGGGAATAATGCAGTGTTCACCCGTGTATGAAATACTATTATAAACCTTATAAATTCCACCTTCAGTCGTGGGATCGTTATCCCAAATCGTAACAGCATTGGCAAGTGACCAACTATTTCCATCTCCGATCAGCACTACAAACTTATCATCAACACCTGAATATCCTGCAGGATCATCCGGAGGAGCTGGATTGCTATAATCAGTTAGAGCAAGATCAAATTCCAATTGATAACCTGTATCTGGAATCTGGATGGGAGGTGTAATAAACCAATATTTATAGGATGTACCATAAATATTTATTTTTGCAGATTTATTAGCCGGGTCAGTCACTACATTAGCAAAATCATCCTGAATCCAATACGAAGACACACTTGTTAAAGTCACAGGTTCAGCTGTTAACAAACCACTCCATCTAGTCCAATATTCAGGTGGAAAAGTAGTTCCTGTAGTTCCAAAATCTTCAATCCAAGGTAAAGAATAAATAGTGGGATCGTAACATACAGCACTCAAATCAACAATGGTTGTGCCTCTGTTATCAGTAATAGTAACAGTGCCATTGTGATTTCCAACTGCCAAAGGAGCGTACTGAACCGTAAAGATAGCAGTTTGACCAGCTGTAAGGCCTATGGGAGCAGGATTTGTAAGTAAGCTATAATAATTTCCTTCTATAGCAATGGAAATTATGCTAAGAGTTCCAGCACCAGTATTGGTAATTGTGAAATTCTTAGTTTTAGTAGTGCGGATTAAGGTCTGGCCAAAATCCCAACTAGCAGGACTAACACTTATAATAGGTATTTGAGGTATTTCTCCGAATTTGAGTATTACATTAGGATAACCTGCAGTTAAAGTTCCAGCGGGAGGGTTTGCTGGGTCTGGATTTGTATTATCGTTATTATAACGAATACTGCGATTTACTCCTGTGGTAGCAGTTCCATAGAAATATGTAGAGGAACTGCCATAGCCACTTTCATTTTCATCTACAGCGACTACCAAATTATCGGAATTATTATAGAGGAAAGGAAGTTGTAATTGTATTTCTATCCAACCGGCTACTGCAGGAAGAGCTACTTCTCCACTAAAGACCTGAGTAAGGTCATCTATGGATATCCAGGAATTTGTAGTAGCAAAAGAAGTATTGGTAGTGTGTCCCATATAGATAGTCCAGATATTACTATTTGTATCAGCAGTATAGCCATTCCAATAATATGAAATTTTTTCTATTCTCTGATCAGCCATATTAATTTCACTCTGCTGAAAAATACTCTGGCTATAGGAATATCCCATATAGGGATAAATTGGCAGATACATATTAGTAGTTCCTGTTCCAATTATTACTGCCCCTGCTTCTATGGTTGTAAAGCTGAAAGTAGCGGAAGCAAGGGAAAAACCTGCACTGTTCTCAGCTTTTACAGTCCAGTAATATATAGTACCATTTTGTAAGGGGATAGTAGGAGTAAAAGTTAAACTTGTTGTAGTTCCAATTGGTGTAGTAGGAGTAATGGGAGTAGGAGATGCATCACAGAGAACAGTATAAAGAGAAGGAATACCACCTGTTGTGGGAGCAGTCCAAGTGAAGGTAGGTAAGGTACTAACCAAAATTGCTCCGTTTGTGGGTGCTGTTAAAGTTACGGGACCAGGTGTCTCAGGACAGATTTCCGGACCAAAAACAGCATCTACATAAATAGTACCAGTAGTAGTATGAGTGGGTGATCGAAAAGCAAGGTATTTTTCCCCTGCGTAGTTGCTCAAATCTATAGATATATTATACCAGATATTGGCAGCAGCGTAAGTAATATCAGACCCGATTTGAGTCCAGTTGGTCCTATCGGTTGAATATAAGATTTGCAGTTTTTGGCTTACATTTGTTGCCCTGGTAAAGAAATTCAATGTACTACCGGTGGTAATTGTGCATTTAGGTGTTGAAATATCATATACAGAAGTTGTAGAAGTTAAAGCATACATACTGGCAGTTCCATTAATAGAAGCGGCAGTTGACCTTCCCCAATAAGTTGTATTTGATGTTGTCCTAATCCAACCAAGTGGTGGGAAAGTTGTATTTTCAAAACTCTCTGCCAGCTGAGTAGCAGTTGGGGTTTGGAAACTCCAGGTTACGACTCCTGTAGCAGGTCCAAAACTATTGTAAGGGATAACTTTCCAGTAATATGTGGTTCCAGGTTCTAAAGCAGGAGTGTAAGTAGTTCCTGTTTGGTTATCACTAACTAAAGTAGTTCCATCTACTGTATCTAAATAGACATCATATCCGGTAGGATAATTACCACCGCTTTTCCATTGCAACTTATCATTGAGAAAAGCAAAACCATTATTAAGAGGCCAAGACAATACTGCAGGATTGGGAGCAGAATCAATTTTTATTAACTGTATATTTGGTCTGTTGCTGGATCTGGTTCCGCTAACTGTAGGGAAGGAACCATCCTGATATTTATACACACAAGTATTAGAAGCAGTAGTATAACAAAAAGAAGGATAGCCGGTTACCCAAGCTCCATCCCAGTTTTCACATAGGATTTCTATGTTGTTTTCATTATCCCAGTAAAAAGGATTAGAAAAGATAATGGCAAACCAGCCACTTCCATTATAGACCAAATTACCCTGAAAGACATAGGTAAAATTAGCATTATTAGGGTAAGCGATTCCTGTTTCATCGGAAGCTGTTCCATAAGTAGCTAAAGTTGTATGCCGGATATATACCCTTTGGTCTAACATTTCATAATTAACTGGAGTGTTGCCAACATAGAAAGCAATGGCATCAATGTTACCAGCCGTAGTTAAACCGGCAGCATTTATCTCCGTTTTAGTATAAATTGTCTTACTCCAGCTATAGCCGTATAATCCGTAAAAAGGGACATAACTTTGTGTGCCTGTTCCGGTTCCGATAGTATATTCGGCACCAAAGGCAAAAGCTACAATTAGCAGGAGCAAGGGGATGAGTAATATTTTCTTCATAATAAAAACTCCTTGTTTTAGATGTTTTTTTGAAGAGTTAGTTTATTGTTAAACGATAGGCATTACCTTTGCTTTACAGCTTAAGGTTTGGGTCTTGCATAATGGTTGGCAAAGTAATGCCTTAATTGATTTTGAAAGGTGATAGAGGAAGTGAAATGAGTGTGCTGTTTCTGCTGATGTGGTTCTGTATAATGTGCGATGATTATAACTAAAATACACCGGCAGGAAAACAGAAGGTTGCATTTCGTTTATGTACATGGTTGATATTTTAGCCACTGAGAACA